>WNGG01002742.1_pt1 | contig 22515 bp, 17 predicted proteins | sample 5400661 | NCBI WGS metagenome assembly WNGG01 (sample SAMN13153372, study PRJNA577476) | soil metagenome | isolation source: 100 cm soil or saprolite under Garry oak tree replicate 1 | place: USA:California | collected 2016-06-15
CGGACGTACTTGGTTCCCACGTCCCGGAATGTGAATGACATTTGGACGCCCGTTCCGAGCAGCGAACTGTCGGCATCGTCCGTCCAACTGTAAGAACAAGGTGATGCCGGGCACGTGGACGACGACCCATCAAAGGAGACGGGGGATCCGGTCACTGGATTGGATGGACTATACGTGAAGGCAGGAACGGGTGGAGTCGATGGAGAGACGATGACGTTATGCTCGACGCTGGCACCGCGGGATTGCGCATCCGTAATGGTCAGCCGGACGTACTTGGTTCCCACGTCCCGGAATGTGAATGACATTTGGACGCCCGTTCCGAGCAGCGAACTGTCGGCATCGTCCGTCCAACTGTAGGAGCAAGGTGATGCCGGGCAGGTGGACGACGACCCATCAAAGGAGACGGGAGATCCAGTCACCGGATTGGACGGACTATAGGTGAAGGCTGGAACCGGAGGCGCACTGCCGGCATTGTAGACAAATACGCCGGCGCCTGTTCCCGCATAGAGCGTGGCCGGCGTCTGGGGGTCGATGGCCAGGGCATACACATAAAGATTGTTCAAGCCGGTGTTGAAGGCGCTCCAGCTCATCCCGCCATCGGTGCTCTTGAGTACGCCGTCAGGCGTTCCCAGGTGGTCAGTTCCCGCATAGAGCGTGGTCGGCATCAGGGGGTCGATAGCCAGGGTATGCACCTGGTGGTCGGCCAGGACGGCGCTCCAACTCATACCGCCATCGGTGCTCTTGAATACGCCAGCTGGTCCACCAAGTCGTGTTCCCGCGTAGAGCGTAGTCGGCGTCTGGGGGTCGATGGCCAGGGCGGTTATCCACAAGTTGGGACGGGACGGCATCCAACTCGTGCCGGCGTCAGTGCTCTTAGCTACGCCGGAATCTGTACCCGCGTAGAGCGTGGTCGGCATCAGGGGGTCGATGGTCAGGGAGCCCGGATGGTAGTTGGCCAGGCCGATCTCACTCCAGCTGCCCCCACCATCGGTGCTCTTGAATACCCTGTCGGTCGCGGCGTACAGCGTAGTCGGCGTCTGGCCAATACCCTCACGGAGGAGTCCGTCAGGCCGGTGTTGATTGCGCTCCAACCTCCCCCAGCATTCGTGCTCTTAAATAGGCCGCTGCCATCTGTCCCCGCATAGAGCGTGGCCGGCGTCTGGGGGTCGATGGCCAGGGCCGTCACACTCGCGTTGGCCAGGCCGGTGTTCACGCCGCCCCAACTCCCCCCGGCATTGGCGCTCTTGAATACACCGCCGCCATTTGTCCCCGCGTAGAGCGTGGCCGGCGTCCGCGGGTCGATGGCCAGAGCGCGTCCATAGAGGTTGGTCAAGCCCGTGTTGACGGCGCTCCAATTCCCCCCGCCATCAGTGCTCTTGAAAACGCCACTACTGTATGTTCCCGCATAAAGGGTGGCCGGCGTCTGCGGGTCGATGGCCAGAGACGACACCCAAAGAAAGCTCGGCAGGCCGGTGTTGACGGCGCTCCAACTCCCGCCGCCATCAGTGCTCTTAAATACGCCACCGGGACCTCCCGCATAGAGGGTGGTCGGTGTCTGGGGGTCGATGGCCAGAGTGCGTCCATTGTTCAAGCCGGTATTGACGGCGGTCCAGCTCCCGCCGCCATTAGTGCTCTTGAATAGACCGTAACCTGTCGCCGCATAGAGTGTGGCCGGTATCTGGGGGTCGATCGCCAGAGCCGACACCCAGGTGGTGGACATGCCGGTGTTGACGGCGGTCCAGCTCCCACCGCCATTGATGCTCTTGAATACGCCGTAGACATTTGCCCCCGCGTAGAGCGTGGTCGGCGTCTGGGGGTCGATGGCCAAGGCAAACACATAGAGGTTGTTGTTCAAGCCGGTGTTGACGGCGCTCCAGCTCATCCCGCCATCGGTGCTCTTGAATACGCCGTTAGCCGTTCCGGCATAGACCGTGGCCGGTGTCTGGGGGTCGATCGCCAGAGCCGTCACCTGGAAGTTGGTCAGGCCGGTATTGACGGCAGTCCAGCTGCCCCCACCATTGGTGGTCTTAAATACGCCATTACTGTCTGTTCCCGCATAGAGCGTGGCCGGCGTCACAGGATCGATAGCGAGCACCCCAATCGGTCCACCTTCCAGCCGCCCCGTACTCGTCCAGGAATTGATCCCTCCCTCGGCAGTCCTACTGCTCGTCACCAGCAAGGCGCCGAGAAGAACCCCGATGCTTACAGGACGCAATTTCTTACTCATTATGTGCGGCATTAGCACGCCTAACCGTTCTGGCGGGCCGCCACCGTTCCCGGATGTTCCGGTGCGTTGCACGGCTCTTCAGCGGCCCGGCGAGCAGGATCGTTTGTGGTTGAGCCTCTCGCGTGACTTTGTCGGATTTCAGAGAGAGGGCCTGTTGGGGCCCAGTCGTTGGGCACATATTGCAAGGACTGTTCCATAAGCCTGTCCTCTTGTTTATCACTAACTTTTCGCATGGCCCCGTGTCGGGTTTCGGGGAAAGTTTCCGTTTCGTGGGAAAGTTTCCCGCTGGGTGACGCTTTTCCTTACGCCCCTCCTTTTACTGTGACGTTCAGAAGCTTTTCTGAGAGTCAATGGCAACTGTATCCGTGACGGAAATGATTTTCTCCTTCACGGAGAAACTTGCTTCCGTCACCGAAACCCAATCTTCTCAATGCCGACAAAAATCTTATCTTCGGTGCTTGGCAGGAATGACCCACGTTTGCTTTCCAGGAATAACCCACCACCAAAATTGAACTGAGGCCTCCTCCTTTATTAATGGCGTGGTGATCATGAATCTACCATGGCCGACGCACGAAAGAGACCCTGCTGTATTTGCCGCCGCTGGTTCCACCACCATTTATTGATGGCTGCGCCCTATCGGGCTTGCATTCGCTGCCGCTCATTTTATTGATGGCTGCGCCCTATCGGGCTTGCATTCGCTGCCGCTCATCACAGCCCGACTTTCGTGACTTCGGTGACAGGTATCCGGTAATTCCAGGTTCGCGGGAGATTTTCCAACCGGACTTCGAATCGAAATTCCTGGCCGGGCGCCAGCGGCTTCTGATGGGTTTCGAGTACCTTTTGCGAGTACTCCTCGACCGGCTTCCCATCGAAATCGGTGAAAACCATCTTCACTTCGACCATCCGAATCGGCTTGTACGAGATGTTCTTCATTGTGGCCTCGATCACTCGAATCTTGTGGCCCACAAAGTTTTCGCTGGTCGCGATGCTGGTGTGAGAAAGTTGAACGCGGCTTTGAATGCTCGATGTGTCCGTCACTACTTCCGTCAGCGGGGCAGTGGAGATCGGATCCTGCGTTGAAGGAACGAGGGCCCAAAGCACCACCAGACCGACAACCACCACGATCGACGCGCCAACGATGATGGCCGAACGGCGTTCGCCCATATCATTTCATCCTAAAATCGGATGCGAACGCGGGCTAAAGCCCGCGACTGGAGTTTGGACATTTGAGTGCATGGTTGACCGCTAGGGCATGTCCCTCTCCCTCTGGGAGAGCGTGGCCCGCGCGAAGCGCAAGCCCGCTAGGACGAAGCCCCAAGCGAACGGCCGGGTGAGGGGCGCTTGCGACAGATGTCCAGGCCACGGCACTTGCTTCAAAGAGCACGACAGATGCGACGTGAGGATAGCCTTGCCGAAAAGCTGGCTTGGGTGCTGTTGCGCGATCGGCGGATGTTTGGACTTAAGTTTCGACGGCAGGTACCGATCGATCATTACATCGTTGATTTCTACTGTCATGAATTGCGCCTCATCGTAGAGCTCGATGGAACTGTCCACAATGTTCCCGAGCAGATCCGCAAAGATGCGCAACGAAACCTGCGTCTCGAACAGCAGGGCTACAACGTGTTACGCATCGCGAATGGCATCGTCATGAAAGATCCCGAAGCCTTTGCTGAAAAAATTCGACAATTCCTGCCCTCACCCGGCCCTTCGCTTGGGGCTTCGCCCTAGCGGGCTTGCGCTTCGCGCGGGCCACCCTCTCCCGGAGCACCAGTGTCCAAATTAGCCGAAATAGAGGCTCGTGTCCTTCTCCCTCTGGGAGAAGGTGGCCCGAAGGGCCGGATGAGGGTGCATTTCCTGCCCTCACCCGGCGCTTCGCGCCACCCTCTCCCAAAGGGAGAGGGACACGCCGCAACGTTGTCGCCCTGTCGGGCTGGCATTCGCTCCGCTCATCTCATTGATGGCTGCGCCCTGTCGGGCTGGCATTCGCTCCGCTCATCCTCCGCTGATGACCATATTTCCGATCTTTAACGTTGGCGCGGCGATGGATCCGAGGAAGGTGACATCGTTTCCGATCATCTCGATGGCTTGTAACATCTGGCGCAGATTTCCGGCAATCGTTACCTCTTGTACAGGATGGGCGAATCTTCCATCTTCAATCCAGATTCCCACGGCGCCTCGGGAATAGTCCCCGGTTACGGTATTCACACCAAACCCGATCAACTCGACTACATACAAACCTGCTTTTACCGAACTGACGATCTCTTCGGCCGAAAAGGAACCGCCTTTCAAGTAAAAGTTCGTCGGACCGATGGAGACGACGCCGGAACCGGAGCGGCTGCCGTTTCCGGTCGGACGGGATCCCAGCTTGCGCGCCGTATAGGCGCTGTGAAGATAATTTCGCAGCACACCGTTCTCGATGATCGGTGTCGTTTGGGTCGGAACACCCTCGTCATCGAACGGACTCGAACCAAGTCCCGCCGGCAACCGGGCATCGTCCACGATCGTCACGCCGGGCGCGGCCACAACTTTCCCGATCTGATCGACAAGAAATGAACTGCGCCGGTAGATCGAACCTCCGGAAACTGCCTCAAAGATGTGGTTCAGCAGAGAACGAGCGGTAAGAGGATCGAAGACGATCGGTACCTGGCAGGTTGGAATCTTACGGGCGCCGAGCCGCCGGACGGCGCGATAGGCCGCCTTCGCACCAATGGCCTCCGGTGACTCCATCGATCTGTAGTGTCTGGACGCGGACATCCAGTAATCACGCTGCATGCCCGTTTCGGATTGGGCAATCGGTACGCAAGCCAGCGTCGAACCGGTACCTTCATATGCACCCAGAAACCCCAGGGTGTTCGCCAGAGCGAGGCGAGAGCGGGCGTACTCGAAGGACGCTCCTTCAGAATTCACAATAGCTTTGTCTGCAGAGAGAGCCGCCGCTTCCGCCCGAATCGCGAGGCCGATGCGTTGGTCCGGCTTTAGTTTTTCCCACTCGGGATCCAGGAGATTCAGGTCCGGAAAATCGCTTTGGAATACAGTCTGGTCGGGAAGACCGCCACTGTTGTCTTCCGAAGTCAGCTTGGCCATCTGGATCGTTTCATCCACCAATTGATCGATGAGCTCTTCGGATAGATCCGAGGTGTGTGACGTAGCGGTTCGTTTTCCTACGAATACGCGAAGCAACAGCGACCGCGAGAGCGCTTCCTTCAGGGTCTCGATTTCGCCCATCCGTACGTTGACGGAAAACGTATCGTCTTCGCGGATCATGACATCCGCTGCGGTGGCGCCACCTTGGATTGCACGATGGATCACCTGCTCCGCAGCCGGTTTCAGATCGTGCATTTATTTTTCCGTGCCGCCCACGGTGATCTCGTGGATCTTGATTGTCGGAAGGCCAACGCAGACCGGAATCGTCTGGCCGTCCTTGCCACAAATCCCGACACCATGGTCCAGTGCAAGGTCATTCCCAACAGCGGTGACCTGACGCAGAACGGTGGGCCCGTCCCCGATCAACGCGGCACCTTTTACGGGCGCCGTGACCCGGCCATGTTCGATCAGATAGGCTTCGCTCGCCGAAAAAACGAATTTGCCACTCGTGATATCCACCTGGCCGCCGCCGAAGTGAACGGCGTAAAGACCCTTCTGCACGGACTTGATGATGTCCTCCGGCGCGGATTCACCGGACATCATAAAAGTGTTGGTCATGCGGGGTATCGGAATGTGATCGTAGCCCTGCCGCCGTCCGTTTCCGGTCAGAGGCGCCTTCATGAGCCTTGCGCTCAACCGATCCTGCAGATAGCCCTGCAGGACACCCTTCTCGATCAAAACCGTCCGGTGAGTGGGATTGCCCTCGTCGTCCATATTCAAAGATCCGCGGCGGAATGGAATCGTTCCGTCATCGACCACGGTGCAAAGCTCCGAAGCCACTTTATGGCCGATCAGGCCGGCAAATGCCGACGTCTTCTTTCGATTGAAGTCGGCCTCGAGACCATGACCAATCGCCTCGTGCAAGAGGATACCTGGCCAGCCCGGACCCAGCACCACTTCCATCGGGCCGGCCGGTGCATCAATGGCTCGTAGCTGCAGCAGGGCCTGGCGTGCCGCTTCCCGGGCGAGTGCCTTCGGATCCAAATCACCCGTGAAAACATCGAGTGCGCGGCGGCCCCCACCCCCCTGGTACCCGGACTGACGCTTGCCGTTTTCCTCGGCAATGCACATGACATTGAGCCGGACCAGAGGCTGGAGATCCCATGCACACCGCCCATCGGATGTCGCGATGAGGACGTGCTTCGTCTCATCCACGTAGCTCGCTTGCACTTGCTGAATCCGCGGATCGCATGCTCGAGCGGCCTGGTCCGCCTCCAGGAGCAGCGCGATTTTGTCCACGATCTCGAGCGCGGCTGGAACTTTGGGAACGGAGTAGAAACCGTGATCGTGCCCGGACGGGGTTTGTACGCCGATAGACCCACCTTCGGAAGACGAGTTGGCAATGAATGCCGCGGTGCGCGCGGCCTTCAGGATATGCTCACGGTTCAGATTGTCGGAATAGGCATACCCGGTCTTCTCTCCCGAAATGACGCGAACGCCGACACCAATGTTGATGCTTTTCGTCGCACTCTTGATGATTTGTTCCTCAAGGACGATCGAATGATTGATCCGGTACTCAAAATAGAGGTCGGCAAAGTCACCGCCCCGGGACAAACCTTCGGCGAGATACGTTTCCAGATCCCGGTTCGTCACGTTGTACTTTTCGAAGAAGATCGAATTATTCATTTGGCACTTTCTTGAGTGGACACTTTCCCATTCCCGGCAACCGGACCCACAACGACTACAGTATAGTTCTCGCTGTCCAAATACAGCTTCGCCGCGCGCGACACATCCTTAATGGTAATCGCGTGAATGTAATCCGGATACTTTTGAACGTAATCAAAACCGAGACCATAGATTTCGGCATGCACGAGGAAACGCGAGATCTGCCCGCTGGACTCGAACGCAAAAACAAAGCTTCCGGTCAGATAGTCCTTGGCATCCTGCAACTCCTCAACGGTAACCGGCTCTTCGATGATCCGCCGGATTTCATTGACGAGCCCTTCAATGGCCAGTTTCATGTTTTCGGGCGACGTTCCAATGAACGAGATGAAGCGGCCAGGATCCAGTCCGGCAGTCATGGTGATACTTGCAAATGTCGTGTAGGCCAGCCCGAGATCGTCACGCAGCCGCTGCGGTATGCGCGCCGTGAAGCCGGCACCGCCACCTAAGATGGTATCGAGCACCTGAAGCGCGTAATAGTCCGGATTCGTGCGAGTGACTCCCAGATGTCCAAGATAGATGTTGACCTGCTGGGCCGGCATGTTGATGTACTTTTCCCGTTTACTGGTCTGCCGGATCGGCTTCGGATAGGTTGGAAAAGCAATCGGTTTGCCTGGCCAGCCGGCGAAAGCTCGTTCAATTTTCGGCAGGAGAACGGGGACTTGAAAATCACCAACGATCGACAGGATGACGTTGTTGGGTACAAAGTACCGCCGGTGAAAATCGAGAAGATCGGCGCGCGTGATCCGCTCGACGGTGTCGGGATAGCCATGCGCGGGCCGATGCAGGGGATGGTCCTGGTAGACCAATTCGTTGAAGGCCCAACCGGCCACGACCTGGGGGCGGTCTTTCGCACTTGCAATTTCGGCGAGCGTACGCTCCTTTTCCTTATCCACAAATTCCTGCGGAAAGATCGGCCGCATCAACAGCTCAGCCAAAAGCTCAAGTCCAAGGTCGGTATCCTTGTTGAGTACGCCAGCGGACACAATGATGCGCTCAAATGAACCATCCGATTCAATTGCACCACCGACAGACTCGATCGCTTCGGCGATCTCGAGCGACGTTCTGTTTTCCGTGCCTTCATCCAGGAGACGGCTGGCCATCAACGCCAGGCCCGCCTTGGCTTCAGGATCGTGACGAGCGCCGGTAAGAACACTGGCGTTCAACGAAACAGTCGGGACCGAGGGGTTTTCAACGAGTAAGATCTTCAGGCCGTTGTCCAGGACATGGCTGTGGACATCAAAAGCACGGGGAACACCAAGCTCAGCCGGTTTCAACTTCGTCCTCCGATTCCTGCCCCGATCCATCATTGAGAAGACGGCCAACAGTGCGGTTGTTTTCGTGGAGATAACGTGTGCAAGCGTCCTCGATGTCTTCGCCCGTCACGGCCCCGATTCGCTGAAGATACGAATCAATGTAGTCCAGCCCGTAAAGCGTTTCGATCTGGCCGAACAAGAGGGCCTGGTCCAATGTCCGCTCGCGGGAAAGAATGAAGTGCGCTTCAATCTGGTGCTTTGCCCTCTCCAGCTCATGCGGCGTCACGTTATTCGAAACGATTCGTTCCAGTTCATCATAGATACTGGATTCGATGCCTTCAATCGAGTGAGTACCCCGAGCTTCGGCACGGAAGTGAAACAAGGTCGGATCCTTTGCCTCACCATACTCCGCGGATACAAACGTCACCGACTGCTCTTGTTCGACCATCCGCTGATACAGCCGCGACGCTTTACCCTCCGTCAGAATAACCGCGAGAACCTGGAGCGCATAACTGGCGGCGTGGGCAATCTCCGGCGCGTGGTACGCGATGGCGAGCCGAGGTACCTTGGATCGCCATCGGACGACCAGACGCCGCTCGCCAAGCTGTTCGGGTTCACGCAAAAGCATGGGCGGTGGCGCCGGGCCGGCAGGAACCGGACGGAAAGCATGCGCGACGCTGTTCAAGACCTGACCGGTATCGAAATCGCCGACGATGACAAGAATCGCGTTATTGGGCTGATAATATTTGCGGTAGTAAGCCTGTTGCTGCTCGACCGTAGCGCGCTCCACATCCTGCAGCCATCCGACAATGGGATTTCGATACGGATGGATTTTGAAAGCCGCGGCCTCCACGTCTTGCAAAAGAAGGCCCCAGGGAGAATCGAGTCCCGTCTTCAACTCTTCAATGACAACCTTCTTCTCCGCCTCAAATTCATCCTGCTCAAAGGCACAGTTCACCATTCGATCGGCTTCGATCTCCAGAGCGACGTCCCAGCGATCCGAAGCAAAATTGAAGTAGTACGCGGTAAAATCGTGTGACGTAAAAGCGTTATTACCACCGCCATTCCTGTGAGTGATGAGGTCGATCTGGCCCTTCTTGAAGCGGTCGGTGCCTTTGAACAACATGTGTTCGAGAAAATGGGATTTTCCAGTGTGGCCCAACTCCTCATTCCGCGAGCCTACGCGATACCAGATCATCGCGGTGACGATGGGCGAGGTATGAACTTCCCGGGTCAGCACAACCAGCCCGTTATCAAGAACGGTCCGACGAACATCTTCTGTTGCAAAAGCCGAAGGAATTACGAGCGAAGACATCTGCTGTGTTTCTGATTAAGACCAGTTAGACTGTTTCCAAAAACGGGTGTGTCGCGCGGCTAGTGCGCAGTCGCGTAAGGGATTTCTCTACCAGACTGCAAACTATCACATCGTCCTGACCTTGTCACATATGATTTGTCTATCGGCGAACGAAGTGGAACGCCGCTTTGGAATCTTGAGGATCCCGAACCGGTTTAGCGAGTCCGAAAAGCAGCAACTGGAGACGACACCCATCGTCCCAGTCACCGGCGGGATGCTTGGATTTCCGACACCGCATGCCCGATCCGGACTGAATATATTGAATTTACGCAGCATCCTGGGGACAGATCCATCAAAACCACCCTCTTTTTTCGACCACCCATGGTATTTGGCGGAATCTTTTGCCAGTGAGGATTGCGACCCGGGCTGGCATTTCCTGTGTATGGAAGTCCTTCCGGATTCGATCTCTCAGCCCATCAACTACGCGAGTAGTCTGGAAAGCCGCGATTTGGAACTGCCTTCGGCTGCCGAAGTGGTCCTCATGCTGTTCCTCCACTACGCCGGCTCAAGCGAGCAACTCCTTCAAAGGAAACACACCTGGTGCAGAGAGCGAGCCAGCCAGGATCGGTTTGTGACTGTTGGCGCATTCGGCAGAAGTGGTCTCTTTGTAAGCGCACATCCCGGCGGGTACGCCAGCCGGGGCCTTGGCATATGTGCGAAGCTTAAGAAGAACTTCGGATGAGAATTCTCATCCGGAACGTTTTTTGATTGTTACACCTTCTACGGCCGGCCTGCCGGCGGAGCCGGCCGCACGAGCCGGGTGTCTTCCACAGGAACGTTCTGCTGAACCGACTCGACTTTCACCGTCTGAAAACCGAGCGGCCGCGCGATCGTCCATGTGAACGGGAACGGGGCGCCCTGCACGTTGCGGAAATCGGAGTAATCGATCCGCACGACGTTTTGTCCCACGACGTTTTCCAGAAGATAAACGAGGCGAACCAGATTGCCCGTCTTGGGATTGAAAGAAAGGCGTACCGGCACGTGGCCGAATGCTGTTCCACGAAGCTGATAAAATTCCTGATCGCCGATTCTCTGCCGCCGTGTTTCCAGGTTCGTGAGGCTCGTCTTCAGGTGAGTGGCGACATAGAGCGGATCCTGGAGTTTCAACTCGTCGAATTCGCCCTCCCGCGCATCACGCACGGCGCCATTGGCGGCCCGCTGCCAGGCGTTGTTGCCGGTGCGTCCGAAAATGACATCGCCGGCGGCCCCGTGGTTGATGGACAAGGTGCTATCTCCCTTGGAGACCATCTCCATGTTGGCAACGTTACCAATGCTATTCGTCGCGGTGTACTTCACGATGCGGCTTTGAATCTTCGCCAGCCCGGCTTCGCCGCCAAGCGTCTTCAGGTAATTGTCGATCAACTGAGTGGCTGCAGGTCCAGGCACCGGGGGCAGGTTCGGAGCGCCATTGGGGCTGTCCGGTGTCCAGGGCTTGTAATTCGCGGTGGCCAGGGCCGGGTTCCCAGCCGGTTCTGTCGCCCCGCGATGGCATGTGTTACAGGTGACTTCCTTAGCGCCCTTGAAATTGTCCTTATTGATGGCCTTCACCATCACCATCATCTGACGAGCCATTTCCTTCATCGGAGTGCTCGTTTCGCGATTCGCCAAATGGCAGTAGTCGCAGGTGACACCGAGCGACGCTTCAAAAAACTGCATCGTCGGAATCAACTGGTCCGCCGCCGTTCCCTGCATCACCTTGATGTCCTTGAAAACCACTTCGGCCTTGCCACCGGCCAGGTTCTGGGCATACGCGCCAGTGGCGAACAAGGCCATAGCCAACGCGCAACATGCGATCTTATGCATATGCTTCCGCCTTTCTCTGAACGTTTATGGGTTTGGGGTTATACCGCCGGACATTCTACGCCGCTACGAGAGTCAAGTCCAAGATTTCCGCGTCTAAGATTTTTATTCCTCATTTGACTTTCCAGGCCAGGATGAAGAAATATGGGGGAGAGCGCGGCAGGAAAAATATGACGCCGCCATTCGAAGCGAAAGATTCGCATGAAGTCGTTCAAGAATATCGCAGATAGCGAAGGCGTGACGCTCGTGAGCGGCACGCCGAGAGCGGAGTCTCAGACCGAGCGGGCGGTGGATCGCTCGGCCGGACCGCATTCCCAGGAAGTAGCGGAATTCATCGGCCGTAGCATCGCGCACATCGAAAAGGCATTCACAGGAAAACAGGGCCTCCGGAACTTGGCGCTGCTCGGCCTGCTGACGGCGCCTCCAATCAGTTTTTTACTGATCGCGCTACGGCCAAACCCCCGCCAGTTGTGGCTGCAGCGCTGGCCAACGCTCACTTTCCTGGGGCTTTATCAGATCGCTTTGGACCGTTATGTCAAGATCGAAGGTCTGGAGCATTTGCCGCAAACCGGTCCGGTGATTCTTGCGGGGAATCACATCAATAAAACAGCCATGGATGGGATGCTGCTGGGCTCAAAGATTCTCACCAGGCGTGGCGTCCCGGCCAAATTTGTCTCCGTCGCCGACCCGCCCACCCGGATGCTTAAACATTTCGTCCGGCTCATGGGGAAAGAGGATGGCGTGCTTCTGCCAATTCATAAAGGCATGACCACGAGCACCATGGTCCGATTTCTGCGGCAGCCTGCGGAGTTTCAACGCCAGCAAGCGATTCTCGGTATTTTCCCGGTGGGCGATGCCGACATCGATTTTGAGAAGCACATGAACAAGCCCTGGCATACGAGCGCCGCCGTCGCTGCTGTCGAAACGGGCGCTCCGATCGTGCCATTTTTTGTTAAAGGCTTGCCGTACCACTGGGGACCATCGGATATGCTGAAGGCGGTCGCGCGCTCCCTGGTTGGAGGAAAAGCTTTCGAATTCAAGGTCCGCCTCGGTCCACCCATTCGGGCCGAAGGCGCCAAAGAAGAGCGCAACTACAAAGATATTACCGAGCGCGTGCGTCAGGCTGTCCGGATTCTCGCCAATTGAATTCAGACCCCAAGCAGAAACTTGCGCGTCGACCGCGCATCCCATCTGATCGTTTCGGCGGGCTGGGCTTTACTTGGACGTGCGGCCGGACTAGCTCGGGAAGGAAGGCCGGATTCCGAAGCTTCAACTGCACCAGCGGAGGGCTATAATCAGCCCAGACTTAAGGAGCTTCACTTGGACAGACGTACCTTGCTGAAGACCAGCGGCTTTGCCGTCCTCGGTTTCGGATTCAGTGGCTGCGCAACGACTAAGGCGGCACGAAGATTGGCCGCGCCTTCCACATTACGGCCTCCGGTGAGCCTGCCTCTTGTCGAGGCCTCCTGGGACCGCGTCATCCGGACGACTGTCGGTCTCCGTCCGCACCGCGACTCGGGCTTCGTGCTCAAAGCAGAGAAGCTCGACGGGAAGATGCTCATTCAGAACTATGGCCACGGTGGCGCGGGCATGTCCCTGTCGTGGGGCACCGCGTATATGGCGGCCGAATTGGCGATGGAACACGGCGAGCGACGGGCCACCGTCATCGGCTGCGGTGCCGTCGGCCTAACAACGGCGCGGCAACTCCAGCGACGCGGTTTCGATGTCACGATCTACGCGATGTCCGTGCCGCCGGACACGACATCGAATATGTCACTTGCCGGCTTCACACCGACATCCGGACTCATCGAAAACGACCGGCGCACTCCAGACTGGGACGCGCAGTTCAGGCGCGCGGCCGAGATCGCGTACACGCAGCTCCAACTTCTGGCCGGTTCCAATTACGGCGTCTCGTGGATTTATAGCTACAGTCCGACCAATGAACTTCGCGGGCAAGAGGGTCCGAACGACCTGCTCCCTCCGCAGTTGCGCACGGGACAGGTGGTCTTGCAACCCGGCGAGCATCCGTTTCCGACGAAGTACGCCATTCGGCGCGCGGCCATGCGGATTCAGCCGTCCATTTATCTGGACGCGCTCGTTCGCGACTTCCTTCTCTTTGGAGGCCGGATCGTCATTCGTAGGTTCGACACGCCGCGCGATCTGATGTCCTTGAGCGAATCGATCATCATCAACTGTACCGGCCTTGGCTCGCGCGCACTCTTCGGCGACCAGGAGCTGATCCCGCTCAAAGGCCAGCTCACTCATTTCGTACCTCAGCCCGAGATCAACTACCAGACGACAAGCGCTCCGGGAAGTACGGCTGGGCCGGGCGGCATCGGGATTCACATGATGCCGCGAAGTGATGGGATCGCTCTCGGCGGTACATCCGAACGCGGCGTCTGGACGCTCGAGCCGAACGAGGAGGCCCGTAATCGGATCGTCCAGGCGCATATCCAACTGTTCGCCGGGATGCGCGCGCCCGGCAAAACGGACCAACTCACAAGAGCCGAGGCAGTATCCGAAGCGCCAAAGCTAGAGAGTTTCTTTGGACTAGAGTTCTAAGGAAGCCATGAAACGAGTTCTCCTCGACCAATCGGCATTTTTCAAAATCTCTGCCCCGTGTCAATCGTCCTTCCGGCGACGTAAATGACCCGAAGCCGGCCGACTCGAAGACTCCACAAGCCTTTCCGTTCTTCGCGTGCGTGTTTCGCCAGCTCTCGAACTGCTGGCGAACTTCTTCCAAATCGGCGGGAATCGTCTCGGGTTTTCTGGTCTCCATCAATCTGTCCTCCCTTGCCTTCTTTGAAGGCAGACTGACGCTACCAGCCTCGATCATGTCATTTCACGCACGCCTGCCGGAAGAACACAAGCCATCAGGCTCGTCGTGCCGAGTGCGATACCCATTTAATTCCGGTATTAAAGCTTCGAGTTTCGACCAGGCTGTTCGTGAAAAACTGAAGAACTGCACAAACGTTTGTTCCTGAATTGAAGCCCTAGCTGACATCCCGTACGCGCGTCACGGATGGGCTCCATGCTTGGTTAGAAATGTCGGGCGTAATCGATCAGGTTCCAAAGAGCGCCAGCAAGGAGCAGCCTCGTCTATTTGCCATCGCTGTCCTGTGCGCGCTTGCGTTCACGTCGAATCTGGGAGCGCAAGGCCGCGGTGGTCCTCACCGAGGAGCGCCAAAGCTTTGCTTGACGCACCGGCTATCGGCGTTCAGCTTCTGAACCAATTGAGCGTGCGTTTGATTTCGATGATTTGTCCAGTCAGTTGCTGATATTGTTCGGGCTGGATGAGCTTCACATCTCGAAGGGGGAGACTACCCTAGCGATCACCCAGCTTCGGGTGACGCATGTGCCATTCGGTGGCCTGCTCGTAGGCGTACGCTAGGGCAAGCACCGTTGATTCGGCCCAATGGCCGCCCGTGATTTGAAGACCGATCGGCAAACCTGTACTCGTGAAGCCGCACGGAACGGTGATGCTGGGCAGGCCGAATACATCGAACGCTGCGTTATTATTCCCGCCGGCCGCCCCGCCACCGGGCGCCGTGAGCAGCGCGGGCGGAGTTTTCATCGTGGGTGTGATCAGCAGATCGACGTTCACGAAAGTCTTTTTGATCTCTCGGCGAAGCAGATCCACTTCACGCCGAGCCTGTGCATACTGCCACGCTTTTGCGTCAGCCGAATTCTGCAGACTGTTGCGCGTGCTCGGCTGGTATTTTTCCGGTGACTCGTTGAACCAGGGCGAATGATAGGCGTAGGCTTCCGCGCCCCAAATCGTGGCTCCATTGACCGCTTGTGGAAGCTGGACGTCGCTGATACTCGCCGTCAGCTTACGTAGAAGGGAGGTGGCCACTTCCACAGCCTGAGAGACTTCCGGATCCAGGTTGTCGTAGAACGGAGTACGGGGAATTCCCAACCGAAGTTTTGTGGTCGGCATCTTCAGCGCCCGCGTGTAGTCCGGGACCGGCATATCCGATGTGATGGGATCGAGTTCGTCGTAACCCGCAATGATGTTCATCATCAGCGCAGCATCTTCGACGCTCTTGCACATAGGCCCGACGTGATCGAGCGTCCAGGAAAGCACAAGAACTCCGCGATTGCTCACTCGTCCATACGTCGGCTTCAAGCCCACGATGCCGCAATGAGACGATGGCATTCGCACAGACCCTGCGGTATCCGTTCCGAGCGCGGCCAAACACAAGTCGGCGGCAACCGCCACACCCGGCCCTCCCGACGATCCACCGGTCACGCGGTCCTGCGCCCATGGATTGTGCATCGTTCCGAAATAAGTAACGTTGGACGTTCCACCGTAAGCAAACTCATGAAGATTGAGCTTGCCGAGAAGAATCGCCCCCGCGCTCTTCAAGCGGCGCGCGACTTGCGCGTCTTCAGATGGAATGCGGTCTTTGAACAACTCGCTCGCGCCAGTGGTGCGGATTCCCGCCGTATCGATGTTGTCCTTCAAAGCGATTGGCACTCCGTGCAGCGGGCCGCGCCACTTGCCGCGGCGCTGCTCGGCTTCCATCTCTCGCGCTGTGGTCAGCGCTTCGTCGCGTGTGATCGTGATGAATGCATTCAAGGCGGAGTTGTATTTCTCGATTCGCTGGAGGCACGCCTCGGTGAGTTCCACCGGAGACGTTTGCCTGGTCCGAAGTAGTTCTGAAGCTCTCTTGATGGTCAGGCCGGTTAGATCGGGCGTTCCTCCAAACGCGGGCTTCAGAGCCCACCAGGCGCCTGCGCCCATACTGGTAGCTAGAAATGTTCTGCGCGAGTTCATCGGCAGATTTTATGATATTTTTCTCGCAAAGCGGAGGAACTATGCCGCGCTTTATCGCTGGTCCACGCGGCGAAAGATTCGTATACCTGGGTCCTCGGGCAGCGCCGGCAGCCGGGAGTCAGAGAGACGGCTGTGATTCGATATGGAATCAGTTCCGGAGCCGGCAGTTCCGCGATGCGCATCACAGATTTCTTCACGAAGCCATAAAAGAAAGTGCCGCCGCCCGGATCGGTGATGCCGACAATGTTATTTGATGGTGGGCGGCAGACCGTAACCGCCGATAGGCAAATTTTTTCGGAACCAGATCACAATGTCGGCTTCCAGGTCCGGCTCCTTCGCAAAGATGGACGCCGCATGCCCGGCGTTCTTGAGCATCTCAAGCTGGGTGTAGGTGTTCGTTGAAAGATCGACGACCTTCTTCACGGCGGCCGCGCCTTCCCTGTCCTCTTCGCTGGCGATGCCCAGAATTGGAATCTTCGGCGAATTCTTGATAAACGCCTCACCTCCCGCATCGGCCCCGCCCGACATCAGCACTAGCGTTCGCACTGTGGGATGGCGTTCGGCCGCATGAACCGCCTGATTGGCGCCGCAGTCTCCTCCAACGACGCCCAGCGCATTCGAATTCACATTATCCTGGGACGTCAGGAACTTTAGTGCGGCGTCCACGTCTGCCGGCATCAGTTCCAGAATCTTCCGGGTCTGGGCGGCGAAATTTGTAAATTCGCCGCCCTTGCTTTGTCCGAGCCCCCGGAAGTCAAAGGCCAGGACGTTATATCCCGCTGTGCTCAGCATCGTCCCGAGCTCATCGTAGAGCTGGTGATCCGCATTGCACTGGTGTAACAACAAAACGCCGGGTCCAGCTTTTCCCGTTGTGTAGAAGGCGCCTTTCAATGTAAACCCGTCGGGGGCATTGAAGCTCACGGGCTTCTTTTCCGCTCGGGATTCCGCGGCCAGAAATACCACAATAGTCAATGCGAGCCACAGTCTCTTCATCATCGCAGCATTCTCCTACGGAGTCCGGTCGACAACGAACCCCAGGAACGGCGTTCCCATTTCCTCCCAGCTCTGTTGCCCGAAATAGACCCACTTGCTGGGATCCGGGTTGTATTTGTTATTGGTAGAGTTGTCGTAACCGAACTGGACTGTCATTTTGGAGCCCTTCCGAATGTTCACTGAAGTCGCGTAACTGAGCTGCCAATTGAAGTCGTAGCGCGGAACGTTCAGCACGATTTCTTCGCGACCGTCCGGGTACGTCAGCGTATATTTCGCGGTCTTCCCGCGTACATGCGCGTGAGGCCGCAACGTGACAAGCTCGACATCCTTATTGAAAGTCGTTACCGACGGAGGACCGAGATAATTCGCCTCAAAAGGCGGAATCGCAAGTTCAGCGGTAGGCCGTTCCTGTGCAATAGACAAAAGATTGTTGGGCATCTGAGTCAACGGAAAGAACTGTTTGGCCGGAGGAGTCTTCGTCACCGTGAAACCAATTCTAGTTTTGTCGGTTACCGCCAAACCGTTGGTTGTGTAGTGGAAATTGATGGCGATATCGGACCCGGCCGGGAGAAAGTAAGCCGCATTCATCGGGCGGTAGTCTTCCAATGTCAGACCGGGAAGGTAGCAGAAAATACCGCCGTTCGGGTTGACCGGTTTGCCCTTCCTTCGCTTTTCTACAGTGCTGCCGACTTCACGAGTCACCACGATCGCATCCGCTGGCCTAAATGGGTTACCTCCTTCTCCAGCATCTGTGGCCGCCGCCCCCGCGGGCCTGGGAGTTCTTTTGGCAATTCCCTCGTCATCCCGAGGAATTTCGGACCACTCATACGTGTTGTACAAGTATTCAGGTTTATGTTCGTAGAAATCCCAACAGGCGTGATGCACCACCGATGGCTCACTCGGCAAGATCTCCATCGATGTAATCCAGGTATCCTCTTGGAAGGGGGCGGGAATCACCAGCGTCATCCAGTCGAAAACTCCACGAGCGGAAACTTGAAAAGGCGGAAGTTCAACCACAACGTCCGGCTGGACTTGCCATCCGGCCGCGGGCCACGGTATGGGCGCGGGCGCATCTTTGGCATTACCTTCGGCCGCTCCACTATCGACCCACGCCGTAATCGTATCGATCTCCGCCTGTTTTAACGATCGGTCGTTGATAAAGTGGCCATAACGCGGGTCCGCAAACCAAGGCGGCATTGTTCGCGAGATCACGGCCGCTTTGATTGCTTTTGCCCACGGCCGGGCCTCTCTGTAGCTCAGCATTGAGAAAGGACCGATTTGACCCGGCCGGTGGCAAACTTGACAGTTCTTCTGCAGGATCGGAAGCACATCTTGGTTGAACGTGACAACCGGTCTGGCCTCTTGAGCAAGCGCAGGCAGCGCCAATATCGACGCTCCTGCGGCCAACGCGCCGATCACGTACGCGATACGACGAATGTTGATGAGCATAAGTCACGATCTCCTAGAAAACGTATTTGAGTGCGAATTGCAGGATCCTGGGACCGCCGGAAGTGGGACCTTGCCCCTGCTGCCCCCCTGGAGCACAGCCGCTGCCGTTGTTCCCTGCGGTCTGGTTTGCCGCGCTGCACAGGATCCTGCCGAAGGTGTTCGGGTTGCCGATAACTGTTGCGGGCAGACCGGGCCGGAAGCTATTCGTTACGTTGAAAGCCTCAGCTCGGATCTCGATCCTCTGTTGCTCGCGGATTTGGAACTGTCTGGAGATGGCCTCATTCCATTCCCAGTAACGAGGACCAACGATGGAGTTGTATCCAACGTTTCCATACGTACCTGGGGCTGGTATGGCGAATGCGGCCAGGTTCAGATAGTTCGTCAGAGATTTTTTGTCGCCGTACGGGTTGGCGAGCACCTGATTCGGCCGTTGCGTACCAGGAACGTTCCCCGCGAATCCATTCAATGCCTGGTCCGTCCCAAGAAAAATGTTCAGAGGAACCCCGGATCTCACGCTGAAGATCGTTGAGAGAGACCACCCCGATCCCAATGCCTTCAGCGTCTTCCCGGAGAACTCCGGAGTTTGAACAACGGATGTCAGATTGTATATGTGTCTTCGATCCTGATTACAATCACCAACATCGAGATTTCGATTACTGGGGCCGTTGTTCTGATACGCCTGATGCACGTAGTTCTGTCCAGGATTCAGCAGCGTGATGGTAGGTAATCCAATACATCTGGACCATGTGTAGTTCGGATTGAATTTGATTGTCTGTCGCAGATTCCACGTCGCGTTGAGGAGAAGTGCGTTGTAGTTTTGCGTGCCCCCATCATCGTATTGCGTCATGTATCCGAGATTTGCTTGTGGATTCGCGAGATTGAGTAAGCGGCGTTGATTGACGTTGCCGGGCGTCGAGCACGGACCGGTCGCTAAAAGACCGTATTGGCCGGCAACACAAGTTCCCGGTATGTATTGACCGGGATTGAGCTCGATCGCACTCCATACATGGGTGAGTTTGCTGCCCACGTATGTTGCCGATCCGAACAATCTTGGCGTGATTTGCCGTTGGATCCCGAGATTCCAGCTATATTGGGCGGTCGTTTTCATATCCGGAGGTACAGGCAGATATGTTCCGTAAGCCGCATATACAGGCTTGCTCCGGTCAAAGTAGAACGGAAAGGGATTTCCTCCGGGATAATTCGCGTACGGGTTGTCCAGATTGACGGCCAGACTGAGCAACGTCTGCGTGAAAGGAGAAACCGAGGAGGTATTCGCATGCAGTTCCTGCCGGACAAAGTCGTGGGCGATTCCGCCGGCGATTCGAATCGCTGTTTTTCCGTCGCCGATGGGGTCCCACGCCATGCCGACGCGCGGGTCCGTGTTTTTCCAGTTGTTCTGGATACCGGCCTTTCCGTTGAAGCCGGGATCGCCGGGATATGTGAAACCCGGAGGAGCAGCCGGGATTACCGTGCTTCTCTGGCCGGCATAGAACTTACTTAGCCTGAAGTTGTAAACCATGCCGCTTTTAAACGACATCGGAAAGAAAGGCTCCCACCGAAGTCCATAGGTCATCGTCAGCTTCGGCGTGATCTTCCACGTATCCTGTCCGTAGAGGCCGAAGAAGTTCTGGGTGATATCCTCGTTGTTCTCACCAGACTGCCGAAGCTGCGCGACCTGTCCCAACAGAAAGTCTGCCATACCCAGACCCGTCACTTGTCCGTTCACCGTGTATGCGCCGACATCAAACGCGTGCGCAAGCCACCACACAATGGAGCGCGTATAATGCCCTCCAAATGCGAACTGATGGGAGCCGCGAACAATGCTCACGTCGTCGTGAATTCCAAAATTTGTACTGTATGAAAACGAGTTCGCCGAGAAATTGGCAGTTCCGGAGACCGAGAATGCACCATTGACGGCCAGGGAGAGAAACTTCGGGAACGGCGTCCAGGCATTGATTCCGACATCGGGCGGACCGAAAAACTTTGCACCTGGTCGAATCAGGCCCATCCGATTGGCGAAAAGGCGAATACCGTTGACGACATTGGGACCGAAGACATAGGTGTCGCCCACGGTGAGAGACTGGGCCGTATCCTGCATGCCGAGGCCACTGGAGGTCAGCACATCATTGGGGGAGAGGTCATACGGAAGCATCCGATCGACCTTTGTAATCATGTAGCGGCCGAAAATCGTCTGCTTGTTGCTGTACTGATAGTCCAGCCTTACAGGAATCTGCAGTTCGTTCTCGTGAAGAATATTGCCCGTTAAGTACTTTCCACACGCATCGAGCGCTCGCGGCAGCCGGGCTGCAATTCGAAGCGCCGCCGGACTCAATGAAGCCGGATTGATCTGATTGTTGACGAACGGCGCTCTGAGCATGATCTGCCGGCCATTTTGACAAGCCGGGGAAGCAAAGGTGGTGAAATCGCCGGCTAACATTTGCGGCGTCGGAACGAATACGGTGTTGTTGACAGGTGTCTGCCGTGTAGTCGTTCCCTGGTACGCCGCAAAGAAGAAGACCTTATCTCGCTGTAGTGGGCCACCAACAGTCCCGCCGAATTGGTGACGTTTCAAACTGTCACCTTTTGTTGCAAACACGTCGCGGGCATTGAACGCACCATTACGGAGGAATTCGAAAAGATCGCCGTGAAATGCATTGGTGCCTGATTTTGTTACGGCATTGACGGCAGCGCCCGAATGCATTCCATTGGAAGCGTCCTGCGTGCTGGTGACGAATCGAAATTCCTGGAGCGCGTCCGGGAACGGAAGCGGCATCGTTGTACCGTTAAACATGTCCAGGTGGACGGCCCCATCCAAAGAGTACTGAACGCCGGATACGAGTCCGCCAGCTACGGATATACTCGGTCCCCCTTTCATATTGTGGTTACCTCCTTCGCTACTGGAGGTCTGCACGGCAGCGCCAGAGAGCGTGATCAGATCAGTAACGTTACGTCCATTGAGCGGCAGCTCGAGAATTCGTGCTTTCTCAATCACCTGCCCAACCCCTGCGTTCCGGGTTTCTACAACCGCCGCGTCGGCCTGAACCTCGATCTGCTCGCTCACCTGGCCGACCTGCAGGACTGGATTGATCACAGGATTGCTGTTGACCTGCAGCACGATTCCCTGCTGGACGAAGGTTCGAAATCCCGGCAAGGCGGCCTCCAGCCGGTACGGTCCAAGAGCCAGGTTGGGCAGCACATACGATCCGGTCTCATTACTTATTGTTTTTCGAACAAGACCGGTTTCGGTCTGCGTTGCAGTGAGCTCGACACCAGGTAACACTGCAGCGCTTGGATCTCGTACTGTGCCGCTGATTTGGGCCGTGGCCTGGGCCCACGCAAAGTCACAACCCAAGACCGAAAAGACACAAGCGATTACGATCGCCAACCCAACTCGCCTCACCATTCCTCCTGATCCTCAAGTGTTTGGAAAGTTTAGGACTATTCCTCTTAGAACACCTTTCTTTCTCTTTTTCGCCGATGCTTGCAGAACGATGTTGAGTTGTGAAATACCGGTTGCATTCATATATCAGATCCATTCGATATGAATGAAAAAAAGCAGGGCTTGAAGTTTTCGCATGACGCAATCTTAGATGTAATGGCTTCGAATTAACAGCCGCCATTACAGTTCAAATCATTCACTCTCTGCCTACGCACCTCCAATGAAAATGCTCTTCTCCACACGTAAACCTCGATGCGTTTATACTCATTCCGACATCTCGGTCTCATGTTCCTGGCGCCCGGCGCCACCTACTCCGGCATTCCAGCAGCGTTCGCCTATCCGGCAGCCTTTGGCGATCTGCTGGCGGCGGTCATGGCAATCAGCGCGGTTCCGGCGGTTGCGAGGCAGGGA
>WNGG01002323.1_pt1 | contig 22505 bp, 17 predicted proteins | sample 5400661 | NCBI WGS metagenome assembly WNGG01 (sample SAMN13153372, study PRJNA577476) | soil metagenome | isolation source: 100 cm soil or saprolite under Garry oak tree replicate 1 | place: USA:California | collected 2016-06-15
GGCGGAGGCGGTGGTGAATTGCCGGCGGTTGGAGGCGTCGCTTGACTGAAGGGCGCGAGCGTCGCTGTCCCTCCACATCCCAGTCCGCCCGAGAGTATGGCGGCAATCGCGACCAGGGCCACGATTCGTGCCAAGCCATCTGTGCGCATGGGCGTCAGCCTAGAAGCGCACAACTCCAGATTCAATCCTGAAGACGGTGCGGGACGAGATATATGAAACCGCGTACTAGGGTCTTACTAAGTACACCTTAGCGTTCCAAACCATCTAGCCTGACGGCTTGCAGATCACGCCCTCCAAGGGCGCGGCGCGCGGGCCACCGTTGATCCCGTTCCGAGGGAGGACAGCCGTTTGCGGGTCGTTCTCAAATAGAGTACAATTGTTCTCAGAATGCGTACATGTAACAGCAGTCTGGCGGACGTCCTTTTCGGCAGCACCCGGAGCGCGGTGCTCGCGCTGCTGTATGGCCGTGCTGATCAGTCCTTCTATACGCGCCAAATTGCGCGTGAGGTCGATGCCAGCGTAGGCGCGGTTCAACGAGAGCTCGAAACCCTCGCTAAGATCGGACTCATCGTCCGGACCTCTTCAGGGAATCAGGTTTTTTATCAGGCCAATAGCACCTCCCCGGTGTTTCCGGAGATACGCGGTCTAATAAATAAGACAGTGGGTGTCTTCAGCGTTCTCCGTTCCGCCTTTCAGCCGCTCTCAAAGCGAATCGTTGTGGCGTTTGTGTACGGCTCAATAGCACGCCAGGAAGAGACAGCACAGAGCGATATCGATGTCATGGTCATTGGGGCGATAAAGCTTGAAGATGTTTTGTCGCGCCTATCAGATGTGGAAACTACTCTGGGCCGACCCGTTAACGCAACTGTGTATTCCGTCGCCGAGTTGAAGTCAAAGCTGGCAAGCGGAAATCATTTCGTGAACGCCGTCCTCAAGGGCAACAAGGTGTTTTTGCTAGGAGACGAAGATGAGCTTAGAAAAGTGGGTCGAGTACAGCTGGTTAAGGCGGGAAGCCACCAGTCCCGGTGAAATTAAGGACCTGTTGGGAATGGTGGACCGCGGCCTCGCTGATTCCAACGTTGAGGCGGTATCGGCCGATCTTCGATTCATTGCTTCGGTTCCGTCCCGGCCGCAGCCTTCTCCTTTTCGGCGATGAGAAACTCCTCCAGGGGAAATCCTAGGTTGCGCCATCCGAAGAATCCGCCCTTTAGCGGTCGCACGCGCGTGATTCCCAGTTGCTTGAGTTTGAGCGGAAGAAAATCCAGAGGATGGCGGAGGTCTACCACGTAGGGGTTCTTTCCCGTTTGCAGCATGGCGAGCAGGTCACTGGGAACAATGCGCGACATGGTCAAGTCTCGCCGGAATCTGCGGCGTTCCCGAACGCGCCGGCCCACTAGCCCTACGGCGGCAGCGATGACCACGGCGACTCCGAGCGAGCCGGCGTGTACGGTTAACGCCCGGACTTTTTCGACGCTGCCGGTGAAGAGCAAGCCAGCCCCAATGAGCGTCAGCACATAAAGCCCGCAACCGGCGAAGTCATAGAGGGCGAAGGTTTGGATGTTCATCGCCGAATTGCCGGCCATGGGAATGGACACCGTGCCGATTCCAGGCATGAACTTCGCGAGCAGCAGCGCTGCGGGCCCGTGCTTGTCAAAAACGTTTGAAGTCTTGCGCACGCACGTATCGGGCTCAAGCGACATCCGGCAAAGCTGGTTTACCATTTTCGTACCGTAGCGGCGTCCCAGAAGAAACCAGACCCAGTCTCCTAGGGTGCATGCCAGGAGCGCGATCGCGACACAAACACCAAAGGACAGTTTGTTCATACCGCTCAACACGCCAGCCGCCAACAGAACCGGGGCTGCGGGGACTGGGAGTCCGAGCTGCTCTGCCAGGACCCAGGCAAATAGCAGGAGATATCCGTGTTGCGCGACGGAATGAATGATCTGGTTCATTGGTGAATCGAGGACGCTTCCTTGATCGCCTCGACGAGCGTCTCCAGTTCGAAGTCGGCGTCGTGCCGCTGACCATTGATAAAGAACGTTGGCGTTCCGTTTACGCCGCTGCGCACGCCGCCGGCAAAATCCTTCTGCACGCGATCGGCAAACTCGCCGGATTGCAATGCCGCCGCCAACGCTTTCACGTCGAGCTTCAAACGTTGCGCCAGTGCCGGAAGCAGCCGATCGCTCAGGGCCTGCTGGTTTTCGTAGATCAAGTCGTGCATCTCCCAAAACTTGCTGTGCGTGCCGGCGAACTCCGCGCTCTCCGCCGCGGCTTCGGCATGGGGGTGCATTTCGCGCAGTGGAAAGTTGCGAAACACGAACCGCAGCTGCTTGCCAAACCTTTTTTGCAGCGCCTTCACGATCGGGTACGCGTGTCCGCAGTGCGGACATTCATAGTCGCCATATTCAACCAAGGTAACGGGAGCGTCCGCCGGACCTTCAGCGTGGTCGGTAGGTCCCACGGGAATCTTTAGCTTTGCCATCGTGTCCTCACTTAGGAAGTTTTTCGAGCGCCTCGAGAATGCCGTCAGCACCGGGATTGACAGCCACCGGCGAGCAGTAGCTCCACTGGATGATGCCATTCTTGTCGATCACAAAGAGGGCTCGTTCCGATGTGCCTTCACCTTCGCGAAACGCGCCGTAGCGCTTGGCCACGGCACCCTTCGGCTCAAAATCGGCCAGTAGCGGGAAGTGCAGCTTACGATCATGCGAGAAGGCCTCATGGCACCACACGCCATCGACCGAGATTCCCAACAGCTCCGCATGGAACTTGCGAAACTCGGGCAGAATCTCGTTGTAGAGCGCCATCTGGTCGCCGCAAACCGGGCTCCAATCCGCCGGGTAAAAGGCAAGCACAACCGGTTGTCCACGAAGTTCCTGCAACGACAGCTTCTGGTCGGGAGTGACCGCCAGGGTAAAGTCGGGTGCCGGAGTGCCCGGCGGCAAAACCTTTGACATTCAAAACCTCCTCTTTCGGACCAACCAGGGGCTCCGGAAACGGCCTACACTTGTGCGAAACCGCCATCCACAAACAATTCCGCTCCCGTGATGTAGCTGCTGTCGTCAGATGCGAGAACCACGGCCTTGGCGATCTCATCCGGTGTACCGAGCCTGCCGACTGGAACCGTGTTGGAAATCATCTGCAAGCGTTGCTGGCCCGCGTCTGCGGAAGCCAGCAGCTCATTCAGTCCGGGCGTATCGGTGGCGCCTGGGCTCACTGCGTTCACACGAATGCGGCGATCTGTGATAGTTCTCGACATGTCGTCCTCCAAACCGCCAGCTGAGGCCGGTCCCGTGAGACTCTTTATTGCTGCCATCCACCTCCGAGAGATCGGTAACTTCATGCACCGCGCGGGGAGGCCACTTCGCCCTCATTTGCATCGGTTCGGGCCAACGTTAAAGCATTGAGAATCTGTCTGACTGCGACGTCAGGCGCGACGGCAATGTCGACGACAATTGCGTCTGTGGGCTCTTCCAGGTCGGCGAACTGACTGGCGAGCATCTGCGCCGTCATGAAATGGTGCTGACGGCGCTGCAAGCGCGCGCGGATCACTTCCTCGCTGCCTTTCATGTACACCCAGGCGATCGCGACGCCACGGGCGAGGGTTTCCCGGTATTGCTGTTTGAGGGCGGAGCAGGCGACCACCAGATGTTCGCAGCGTTGGAACGACTCGACGATGCGGGCGTGAACGGCGGCCAGCCATGGCGCGCGATCGCGATCGGTGAGCGGGATGCCATGCGTCATCTTGTCGATGTTTGCCGCCGGGTGCAGCGAATCGGCATCGACAAATGCGCAGCCCAATTCGGCGGCGAGCAGTTGGCCCAAGGTGCTCTTACCTGCTCCGGCAACTCCCATGATCACGATGATCATCGCGGTCACGACGCCTTCTCCGCGAATTCGCGGCGGTCGCCCAAAATGAAAGCTTCCATCGCGTTAGCGAATCCTTCCTCCTCATTCGAGGTGGTCACGAATTGCGCCTGCCGTTGCACCTCGACGCTGGCGTTCCCCATAGCGATACTGAGCCCGCTCTTCTGGAACATGAGTACGTCGTTTGGCATGTCGCCGATAGTGGCGATCTGCGCTGGCGGGATGGACAACGCTTCCGACAATACGGTGACCACGTGACCCTTGTTGGCGTCGGGATGGGTGACGTCCAAATAATATGGCTGTGAGCGCGCAGCCGAGACGTGACTGCCGCAGTCGTGTTGCACGTCGGCTTCACATGCAGCCACCGCAGTGTAGTTGTCGCTGACGCCGACAATTTTGGCCACGCGGTCCAGGTGCGCAGCGAAATTGGGCACTACCGTGGGCGCGAACTTCACCGTCCACTGTTCACGCGCAACGTGCGGAGCATTGGCGTCGCGCACCAGCCAGTCACGGTCGGTGTAAACCCAGGTGTCAAGCCCATGGCGCGCAATCGCCTCGATCACCCGGGCGGCGACAGCGGACGGTACGAAGCTCTGCGCGATCACCGACAGGTTGGGGCGGACGACCACGCCGCCGTTGAAGGCCGCAATAGGTTCGGTGAGGGCGAGCGCGTCAATCACCATTTGCATACCGAGCGGCGGCCGGCCGCTAGTAATGCTGAATGCGATGCCCGCGCCTCGCAGACGCCTAACGGCGTCAACGGCGCGGGCCGTCAATACCTTGTTCTGCGTGACCAGCGTGCCATCCACATCGGCGATGAGCAGGCGAATGTTGTTTCCCATGAAGACTTCACTTTTGGCGGGCGGCGAAACCCGCGGCGCTACTGCTCCTCATATGACCAGAGCAGGCCGCCATCCACGAACAGGGTGGTACCGGTGATGTAATTCGCGTCGGCCGATGCCAGGAACGCAGCTACCCCGGACACATCTTCGGGTGTGCCCAGTCGCTTGAGGGGAATGTTTCCCAGCAGCGGCTTGAGCTTGGCCGGATCGTTCAGCAGCGCCTTGTTGATAGGCGTTTCGATCGCTCCGGGCGCGATATTGTTGACGGTAATCCCGAAAGGCGCGAGTTCGACGGCAAGATCGCGCGTCAACATCTTCAGCCCACCCTTGCTGACACAGTAAGCAGCAAAATGCGGGAACGGCAATTCCTCATGGACCGAACTTATATTGATAATCTTGCCCGGCTGCTTGGCGGCGATCCACTGGCGGACGACGGCCTGTGTGACGAAGAAAACTCCCTTGAGGTTCACGTTGAGCACCAGGTCGTAGTCCTGCTCGCTCACCTCCCAGAAGTCGGCGCGTCGCTCCAGGCCAGCGTTGTTGACCAGGATGTCGGCTGCTCCAAAGCGATCAAACACGGTCGTGATGAAACTTTGCGCCTGCGCGGTGTCGCCGATATCTGCCTGCAAGGCCAGCGCTCTGCGTCCAGTCCCCGCTCCCGCAGCTCCGCCGGTGATGTCGTCCACCACTTTTTCGGCACCGGTGCGGTTCGAGCGGTAACAGAAAGCGATGTCGGCGCCTTCGGCGGCCAGCCGCAAGGCGATGGCACGACCTATGCCCTGGTCGCCGCCGGTGATGATTGCGACCTTGCCTTCCAGACGCTTAGTCAGTGCGCCGTTGGGTTGTATATTCTGCGTCACCATAGTTTTCGTCGTCATCTACGCGCTCCGCTGTTCGAGGCCGGCACGCGACAGCAGGGCTGCGGCGGCTTGGTCCACCAGCCAGAGCAACTTGCCTTCGGGAGCAATGAGCTGCGCGGGCAGCCGCTTAGGGTCACGAGGACCGAGCAGGACCTCTCGCAGGACCTGCGCTTTTTCTTGGCCCGCAATCAAAAACGCCACTGTGCGTCCGCGATTCAGCAGGGGCGCGCTCATGCTAATCCGCCACGAGTTGACCTCGGGTACAAGGTCGGCCAGCACCAGGCGTGATGTTTCCTGCAGCGCTGGCGAGTGCGGAAACAGCGACGCCGTATGACCGTTAGTGCCAAGTCCGAGATAGATAAGGTCGAACCGCGGCACGGAAGGGGAGTCCCCAAAGCATTGCCGGATATCGTCTTCGTAGGCATCTGCAGCGGCCTGCGGCGGGCTGATCTCCGTCAACACTCGGTGAATGTTCGCCGAGGGCACTGGAACATGCCCCAACAGCGCCTCAGCGGTCATGCGATAGTTGCTGTCGCGATCATCGGCAGGGACGTAGCGCTCGTCCCCCCAGAAAGTGTCGACACTGTTCCAATCGACGCGGCTGCTGAACTTGTCAGCCGCCAGTAGCTCGAAAACGCGGCGCGGTGTGGATCCACCGGAAAGCGCTACCCGGAAACGGCCTCGCGCGCTGATGGACTCTGACGCCACCTTGACGAACAGTTCTGCCGCGGCGCGGGCGAGTTGCTCAGCATCGCCATACACTCGGAGTTCGCCGGGATAGCTGGCTTTGGGTGCGGTGGTCATTGTTCCTCCCCTTGCTATGCAGCGCGGCGTAGCGGCGGCATGATGGTATGCCAGCCCCGCAGTTCTTTGCTGATCAGCTCATTGGCTGCGTTAGGGCCTTCACTCCCGGCCGCGTAGTTCGGAAATTCCGGCGACGGCAGCTGCGCCCACGCCTCTTCGATCGGGGTGATGATGCTCCATTCCGCCTCAATCTCGTCGCCACGCGTAAACAGCGTGGCGTCGCCTCTCATGGCATCGAGTAGCAAGGTCTGATAGGCGACGGGCGTGTTTCCGCCGAAAGCCGTGCGATAACAAAAGTTCGCCTGCACCGGCACGACCTGCATCTGGCCCCCCGGCTTCTTGGCGCCGAACTGCAACACGATGCCTTCGTCCGGCTGAATGCTGACGACCACTACATTCGGCTCAATCTGCTCGTCGGGCGTGCGCGAGAACAGCGCCTGCGGCGTGCGCTTGAAGTGCACTCGCACTTCGGTCAGCGGGCGCGCCAACCGCTTTCCCGTGCGCACGTAAAACGGCACACCCGCCCAGCGCCAGTTATCGACGTGAAACTCGATGGCAACGAAGGTTTCGGTGGCGGAACGCGGGCTCACGCCTGGCTCCTGCCGGTACGCCAAAACAGCGTGGCCATCGATTTCGCCCGGACCGTACTGGCCGCGAACGGTCCGGCGCGCCACTTCATCCCAAGTCATCGGGCGGATGGAGCGAAGCACCTGCACCTTCTGCTCGCGCACCGCATTCGCATCAAATGCGATGGGCGGCTCCATGGCTGTGAGCGCGAGCAGTTGCAGCAGGTGGTTGGCCACCATATCCCGCAGCGCACCGGTCTCCTCGTAAAAGGCGGCGCGGCTTTCGACACCGACTGTCTCGGCCGCCGTGATCTCCACATAATCGATATAGTTGCGGTTCCACACCGGCTCGAACAGTGAGTTGGCAAAGCGGAAGACCAGCATGTTCTGCACGGTCTCTTTACCAAGATAGTGGTCGATGCGATAGACGTCGTGTTCGGCGAATGTATGCAAGACGGTCGCGTTGAGTTCGCGCGCGGTGCTGAGATCGCTGCCGAAAGGTTTCTCCAGCACGATGCGCGACCAGCCGTTCGGATTGTGGTTCAACCCAGCGGCGCCCAGACCTTCGATAATCGGATGGGCGACAGAAGCCGGCGTCGATACGTAGAAAAGGTGATTGCCGCTGCCGCCCGCAGCGCGCCTCTCGTTCAGTTGCGCGCGCAATCGCGGATAGAAAGCGGCATCGTTCAAATCGCCAACGAAATAAAAAAACCGCTTCTCGAAGTCGGCCCACTGCGCTTCGCTGAAGTTGAGGGTTTCCTTGGAAACTGCGGCAGCTTCCTGCATGCGGGCACGGAACTCCTCCGACGTCATGGGCGTCCGGCCGATGCCAAGCACGTCGACTTCGGGATGCATGCAGCCGATGCACGCCAGGTCATAGAGCGCCGGAATCAGCTTGCGGCGCGTCAGGTCGCCGGATGCGCCAAAGATCACCAGCACGCAGGACTCGCCTTTGGGCAACGGCGGCACGGCAGTGCGATCACGGGGAGTGGCCTCGATGATGGCGCTCATTGCTTTCCTCCGGATTGCTTGGCGATCAAGGCTTGCCAATCGGTGTGAACGAACGCGCCCGACGGATCATCGGCTCGCTGATAGGTGTGCGCGCCAAAGTAGTCGCGCTGCGCCTGGGTAAGGTTCTGCGGCAGGTTCGCTGACGTGTAGGCGTCAAAATATGCGAGCGACGCTGACATCGCGGGCAGCGGAATCGCCAGCGTCGACGCCGTGGCCACCATGCGGCGCCACCCCGGCTCGGCAGCAGCGATGACTTGCTGGAATTCGCGATCGAGTAGCAGGTTGGGCAACTCGGGACGGCGCTCGTAGGCATGCATGATGTCGTCCAGGAGGCGAGCGCGGATGATGCACCCTGCCTTCCAGATGCGCGCCATCTCGCGCAGATCGATGCCCCAGCGGTATTCTTCGGAGCCCGCGCGGATCAAGCTCATACCCTGTGCATAGGAGCAAATCTTGGCGGCGCGCAACGCATCGCGCACCGAGTCGATCAGCTCGCGTCTATCGCCCGTATAACGCGGTGATGGACGGCGGTACTGGCTACTGGCCGCGACCCGCTCCTCTTTCATGCTGGAGAGAATGCGCGCGTCGAGCGCCGCCGCAATGGTTGGGATAGGTACCCCGAGATCAAGCCCGATCTGCACCGTCCATTTTCCGGTGCCCTTCTGTCCCGCGCGATCCAGCACGCGGTCGATGAGCGGCTTGCCCGTGTTCGGATCGGTCACGGTGAAGATCTGCGATGTAATGTCAATCAGGTACGACTCCAGCGGGCCGCGGTTCCAGTCGGCAAAGATGTCGGCGAGTTCCGTCGCGTCCAGTCCGAGGCCCTTGTGCAGCAGGTCATACGCCTCGGCGATCAGCTGCATATCGCCATACTCGATGCCGTTGTGCACCATTTTGACGAAGTGACCGGCACCGTCAGGCCCGACATAGGTAACGCACGGTCCGGAATCGCTTTTCGCGGCGATTGCTTCCAGCACGGGGCGCACGTGCTCATAAGCTTCGCGGTCGCCGCCCGGCATCAGTGATGGACCATGTCGTGCGCCTTCTTCGCCACCGGACACACCCATGCCAAAAAAGTTCAGGTGCTCGGTGCGCGTGTCGTTCTCACGGCGCTGCGTGTCTTTGAAAAACGAGTTGCCGCCGTCGATCACGATATCGCCCGGAGCCAGAAACGGCACGAGCTTGCGCAGCATCTCGTCTACCGGTTCGCCGGCCTTGATCATCATGAGCACGCGCCGCGGTCGCGCCAACGAGTGCACGAAATCGTGCAGGGTCTTTGTGCCGATAATCTGGCGTGTGCCGTTCTCCTCGACAAACCGGTCCACCCATTCCGGTTCCAGATTCCACACGGCCACGCTCTGGCCGTGATCTTCGATGTTGAGCGCCAGGTTCTGGCCCATGACGCCGAGGCCAATAACGCCGAACTCCGCCGTCTTTGCGGCCGTGGTTGTGCCCATACAAATACTCCTTACGCAATTTTTCGTGCCATCGCTGACTTGCGCTGCAGCCCCTGCACCAGCGTGAGTAACCGCCGCAGGCCTTGCTCGATGTCGCCGCCGAGATCAATGCGAATTGCGCGGCGGCCGCGGTGCGCCAGGGACTCGGAATCGCCCAGCGCTTGCGCTTCCATCAAAACACCAAACGTGTACGGCTTACCGGGAATGCTGACATCCCGTGGGTCCGAGGCCGTGAGTTGGATAAAAACGCCGCTATCGGGTCCGCCCTTGTGCAACTGGCCAGTGGAGTGCAGGAATCGCGGGCCATATCCTGTCGTGACTGCCGCTCCGGTGTGCTCGCGAATCGCGACCCGAAGCTGCTGCAGAAGTCTGTCATGCGCCTCGCTTTCGCCGATGTATTGCGTGATCGCAACGTAGTCGCCCTCATGCACGCGGCTTAGGTGTGCGTGAAGGATGGCATCAAGCGATTTTGCAGATGCGGCGATTGCCGCTGCATTCTCGGCATCGGCGAATACGGACAATCCCTGGTCAGAAGCAATTAGCGACGGCGTCTCGAGCGTGCTCGTTTTCGCGAACTGCGCGAGCAGGCGTGTGGTGTTGTCCTTCGACTCCTGCACGTTGGGCTGGTCGAAAGTGTCGATCCCAAGGATCGAGCCCGCGACTGCCGTCGCAAATTCCCAAAGGAAGAACTCTTCCCCTAGGTCGAGCGGGTCGTGCAGCGTATGCCACAGCACCGCATGACCGGCGGCTTCAAGCGCCTTGAGCTTCGCTTCGATTTCGGCGTGTGACTCCTTCCCGCTGTGGATATAGGCGAACACTCGATCATTCCCATACGCGCTGGGGTCGCCGAGTGGTTCGTCAGCAACAGGAATGATGCCCTTGCCATCTTTGCCGGTGCTCTCCGCTATCAGTTGCTCGATCCAAAGCCCCAGCGAGTCAATTGGGGGCGGAGTCACGATTGTAAGTTTGTTGCGGCCGGCGAGCGCTAACGTGCCCAGTGCGGTACCGAGCCTCGCGCCGGGGTTATCTGCCGGCACTATAGTCGCAGCGCACGCATGTACGGCGCGAAGGGCGCGGTGCAGAATCGTTTCGACATCGCCGCCCATCAACGCGAAAGGCACCATTCCGAAGTACGACAAGGCCGAGTACCGCCCCCCAATATCAGCCGGATTCAGGAAAACGCGCCGGAAGCCATCGTGACCAGCCTCCTGCTCGAGTTGCGTTCCGGGATCTGTAATGGCGATGAAATTCCGGCCGGTATGTTCGCCGAGCGCTTGCCGCACGCGGTCGAAGTAGTACCGGTAGAACATCTGCGGTTCGGTTGTCGTGCCGGATTTTGACGCCACGACGAACAGCGTGTGTTCTGGGTCGATGCGCTCGTCGAGTTGGCGTATTGCCGCTGGCACGGTCGAGTCGAGCACCAGCAACTCAGGCCATCCCTCGCTCTTTCCAAACGTGCGCCGCAGCACTTCTGGGCAGAGGCTGGAGCCTCCCATGCCCAGCACGACCACAAACTTGAAGCCGTCGCGCCGGATCTCCTCGACGAACGCTTTCAGGTCGCCGACTTCCTCCAGCGTGATCTCGGCAACTGTTAACCAGCCGAGAGCATCACGGATAATGGCCTGATGGTCAGGCGCGTCACTCCAAACCGTCGGGTCTTTCTTCCAGATTCGACTGACCACGTGCCGCGAGGCGAGGTCAGTCAACGCGGCCTCGAACACATCGGCATAGCCTTGCAAAGACGCGGTGTGGCGCTCGCCTACACATGCGATCTCCTGATTGCGACGCGCCTCGATCACCTGCAGCAGTTTGCGGAAGGACTCCGCAAAGGCTTCGACGCCCTCGCGCGTCAGTTCGTCCGTCACATGATCGAAGTTGATACCCAGTGTGGCGAGATCTCTGAAAACCTTGGCTGCCTGGTCGACGTCGAGCTCCAGCGTTGCCGTCGGGCGGCCGTGATCGCGGAACGCATCGAAGGTCTGTGGCGGTACGGTGTTGACCGTGTCAGGACCGACCAGCGAATCGACATACAACGTATCGTTGTAGCGCGGATTCTTGGTGCTAGTTGAGGCCCACAACGGCCGCTGCACCTGCGCCCCTTTGGTCTTCAATGCCGCAAACCGTTTTCCCTCAAAAATGCGCTGGAATGATTGGTAAGCGAGCTTGGCGTTCGCAATGGCCGCCTTGCCGTAGAGGGCCGTCACTTCAGGACGCTCCTTAGCGATTTTCTCCAACTCGCGGTCCACCGCGGTATCAATCCGACTAACGAAGAAGCTTGCAACCGACGCGATCCGATCGATCTGCTGTCCATTGGCAGCTCTGCGTTCCAGCCCACGGATGTAGGCTTCAGCAACCTGCTCATATAGCTGCACGGCGAAAATCAATGTCACGTTGACGTTGATGCCGGCGGCGATGAGTTCTTCAATTGCAGGAATTCCCTCACGAGTGGCCGGTACCTTGATCAGTACGTTCGGTCGATCGATCCGGGCAAAAAGCGACTTGGCTTCCGCAATGGTCGCGGCGGTGTCATGGGCGAGCAACGGTGAGACTTCCAGGCTGACAAAACCGTCCCGTCCGGCGGATTGCTCGTATACCGGCCGGAGCACGTCGCACGCCGCAACAATGTCGTCGATGACCAGTGCCTCGTAGATTCTGTCTACACTCGCACCCTGCGCGGCAAGCTCGCGGATTTCGTTTTCGTAGTCCGCACTGCCGGCAATTGCTTTTTCAAAGATCGTCGGGTTGGACGTGACGCCGCGAAGGCCATCCTGCTCAACCATTCGCCTCAGTTCGCCACTGGTGAGCAGTGAGCGCCGCATTTGATCCAGCCAGATGCTTTGTCCATAAGAGGCAAGCTGTAAGAGAGGGTTACTACTCATTGCTACTTCTCCATAAAATCGGTGTTCCAGCGCCATCACTTTCGCCAATCGTCGGCGATGACGCTCTTCGCCGGTGAAGCGCGCGCCCACGAACGCGCGTATGAGGTCAAGCATCAACTCAGGCCCGATCACGCGCGTGCCTAAGCAGAGAACATTCAAGTCGTCGTGCTCTACTCCCTGGTGGGCGGAGTAGGTATCGTGGCATAAGCCGGCACGAATACCGCGAAACTTGTTGGCCGCAACCGCCACCCCTACGCCGCTGCCGCAAATCAGCACTCCGCGCTCGCAGCGCCCACTTGACACTTCCTGTGCGACCGCAGCCGCGTAGTCGGGATAATCGTCCGGCTGCGAGGGATCATGCGTGCCCAGATCGACGACTTCGTGCCCGAGCCTGCGCAGCTCGGCGATCGCGTCCTCGTTCAGCGGAACGCCAGCATGATCCGCTCCGACAGCAATGCGCATGACTACCTCATGACCAGCGAGCGGGCCTCGCTGGCAACGCGCTCTGGCGTGAATCCAAAATGCGTAAGCAAGTCCTTAATGGGCGCAGAGGCGCCGAAATCATAGCGAGCGATTACGCGACCTTCGGAGCCGACATACTCGCGCCAGCCCAGGCCCATGCCGGCTTCGACAGCAAGGCGCGCGTGCACCTGCGGCGGCAGCACACTGTTCTGGTACTCCTGGCTTTGCTGGTTGAACAGCTCCCAGGAAGGCATGCTGACTACGCGGCTGCGAATGCCCTCAGCCGCCAGCCGCTCGTGCGCCTGCACGCAGAGCTGCACCTCCGAGCCGGAGCCCATCAGGATGACCTGCGGCTCTCCTGCCGAATCCGCCAGAACGTATGCGCCGCGTCGCAGCCCATCGGCGCTGGCGTACTTTGTGCGATCAAAGGTCGGCACGGCCTGGCGAGTGAGCACGAGAGCTACAGGCTGCTCCTTGGTCTCCATCGCCACCCGCCACGCCTCAGTCGTCTCGTTCGCATCCGCAGGACGAATCACCACGAGTCGCGGGATCGCGCGCAACGACATCAGCTGCTCGATCGGCTGGTGCGTCGGCCCGTCCTCGCCCAGCCCGATCGAGTCGTGCGTGAACACGTAGATGACGGGCAAGTCCATAAGTGCGGAGAGCCGGACTGCGGGACGCATGTAGTCAGAAAAAATCAGGAAGGTCGAGCCGAACACGCGCAGCTTCGACAACGCCATGCCGTTGAGAATGGCGCCCATCGCGTGTTCGCGTATGCCGAAATGGAAGTTTCTGCCACGGTAATCATCGCTTTCAAAATCGCTAGCTCCCGCAATCAACGTCTTGGTTGAGGGCGCCAGATCGGCCGATCCGCCGATTAGCCAAGGAACGTGCTTTGCGATCGCGTTCTCGACGATCGAGCCAGTGTCTCGCGTTGCCTTGCCCTTCGGGTCAGCGGGAAAGCTGGGAATGTCGGCATCCCAGCCGGGCGACAGCTCGCCGCGTTGCAACATGTCCCATTCGCCGGCCAGAGCAGAATGATGCTTGCGAAACTGCGTGAGCAGATCATTCCATTCCCGCTCCCAGCCCTCCCCGCGCTCGAGGGCCTTGTGCATGTATTCGAGCACCTCGGGTGGAACCAGGAAGTGCTCGTCCGGCGGCCAGTCGTATGCTTTCTTGGTCAGCCGAATCTCTTCTTCGCCCAGCGGTTCGCCGTGCGCGGCAGAAGTGTCGTGCTTGTTGGGCGCGCCCCAGGCGATGTGGCTGTCCACGATGACCAGCGACGGACGCTCTGGCTCCTTCTGTGCGGTTCGGATCGCCACGTCGAGCAGTTCAAGATCGTTGGCATCACCGACGCGCAGCACATTCCAGTGGTAAGACAGGAATCGCGCAGCAACGTCATCGGAAAACGCCAGCGCGGTGTGGCCTTCGATGGTGATACGGTTGTTGTCGTAAATCCAAATGAGGTTGGATAGGCCTAGGTGGCCAGCGACCGAAGCCGCCTCCTGCGACACACCTTCCATCAGGTCGCCATCCCCGCAGAAGGCGTACACGCGATAGTCGATCAGCTTCTGCGGGTCGCGATTGAAATGTGCGGCCAGCCACCGCTCCGCAATAGCCATGCCGACCGAATTCGCCACTCCTTGCCCCAGCGGGCCGGTGGTTGTTTCCACGCCTGGCGTCAGTCCGTATTCCGGATGACCCGGGGTACGCGAACCCCACTGCCTGAAGTTCTGTAGCTCTTCAAGCGTTAGGCCATAACCCGTCAGATACAACAGGGAGTACAGCAGCATTGACGCGTGGCCATTGGACAGGATGAAGCGGTCGCGGTTGGGCCATTGAGGATTGGCGGGGTTGTGCCGCAGATGGCGGTCCCACAACACGAAGGCCACTGGCGCCAGCGCCATCGGCGTGCCGGGATGACCGCTATTGGCCTTCTGCACCGCATCCATCGCGAGCGTCCGGATGGTGTTGATCGAGAGCAGTTCGAGTTGTTCCTGCGGCTTGTCTGCCGCCCCTACGCCGCGGTGAACGTGAGTAGCAGTATTCGCTTCGATCATTGCCCCCGGCGCACCAATGCGAGCTTCATGCGATGCGGCTTGCGTGTTCGCCATATGCTGCCCTTCTGGTCCGCTTGTCCGCGCGGGCCTGCAATTTAACTGTGTAGTCCTTCTCTTCCCACCGCTTATCATCCAGCCACAAGAACGTGAAGCGAATCGGTCCTTCGTGTTCAGGTAGCTGGAGGTCCACAAATTCAATACCCACTGCCGTGGATCTCGACCGCGTATCGCTCGCGTGCTGCCATTCGTCATTTGTCCAGTGCAGCAGGAACGGAGAACTCGCTTGTATGCGTAGGCGGGTGCCGGCAGCGGCAGATGGAACCTGACGACTGAATTTCCACACCTCAATCGGCTGGCGTTCCGTGGCGCCGCGCACATACCGCTCAAATACCGGTTCGACCAAATCAAAGACCTTAGCCTCAGCAGCGGATCGCTGCAGTTTCAGGTATTCGGCATGCGCCCACAGCAGAGGTATGGCTGCGCCGGTCCATCCGCCAAAGCGCAGATGTTTGGCCGGCAGGTCGGGTGAATCCCAGATCTGCTCAGGAATCAGGCCAACCCCTTGAGCGAATTTCTCAAGGGCGCTGAGATACGGACAAGCATCACGGCCAGCAGCGAGTTCGTAATGACCGCGCTCGCCGGTCAGCAACGGCCACGCACGCCCCGTCCCCCAGTACTTGTACGCCTCGCCATCTCGTCGCTGGCCATAGCCGTCGTGGTTGTAGCGCCGCCAGCAAGGGCCGAACGGTGTGTCGACCTTGAGCACAGCGTCAATGACGCGCAGTGAGTCCTGGATAATCGCGTCGTCCGCGCCACGAATTCCATAGCGAACCAGTTCGAGGAAACCCGCGTCCACAATCTCTTTGGCGGGAAACTCAACCCGCGCACCAGGCGACTGGTTTGCCAAAGTGAGTGTGCCGCAGTTCGGGTCCTCATCAACACAGTGATCAATCTCGCCCGGGTTGATGCGGATGTAATGAGAGCTTATCCCGGGTACTAGCGTCCCCTGGGTCGTGACCGTCCAACGTTCGATATGCGATTCGAGGAAATCAGCATAATCGCTGACGAATCCGGCCGTATTCTCATCGCCGCGATCGGCGAAGAACTCGGCCGCGCACAGCAGCGCAGTGATGTGGGCCGCCAACGTTGATGGCGAATATCCACGGGCCTCTTCCCAGCGATCCTGCGCAGTGACAGGACCTTCACGGATGAGAAAACCGCAGGCGCGGCGAACCATCTCGTAAGGATCGAAGTTGCCAAGCGCACCGTACTTCCACAGCCGCCACGCCAGGATAACCGGGAATGCAACTTCATCCAACTGCACACCTTGCCAGTATGGCCGCCCATCGATCCAGAAATTCTGGTAAAAGCCGCCGTCGTCGCGCTGCGACACAGCGAGATAGATAAGCGCGCGCAGCGGCGTGCTCAAGTCGCCGACCGCCAGCAAGGCAGTCGCGGACTGCACCATGTCGCGTGTCCACACGAGATGGTAGCCGCCAAGCTCTTCGTCGCTCTTTTCCTCGCCCCAAGGAATGCTGAGTGACGCGATCATCGCGCCGGAATACGTCTTATCCTCATGTGCGAGCAGTAGATTGACGCTACGCTCGAACAGCTTGGAATCGTTGGATCCTGCGGCGAGTGCAAATCGCCTGGATGTGCGCTCCCATTGCCGGATAAAAGACGCGCGTATCTGCTCGAACGGGATGCTCAACGATTGTGTAAGAGTACTGAGCGCGTCGTGCTGCGTGGTACCGAATGCCAAACCGACCGTAAATTCGGTGGCGCGGGAGAGATCGAGCCCGCCTGTCAGAGCGATGTTGCCGTCGAGAGCCGCCTCGTACCGCCAGTCTAGGCAATAGTTGTCCGCCAGGTCCGTCCAGCCATCGTTCACGCCAACATAGCCGCAGGAACAATCTGTGAACGGAACTGTGGCGCCGAGCACGAGCCAAGTATTGCCTTTGTAGGCGACCAGAAACTTGTGCCCCCTTACCGGCAGTATCTCTCCGTTGTTGTGCCAGCCCTCAATTTCAAGGTGCGGTGCACAAAGGACGTACATCCGCAGCTTTGGCAACAATTCCGGAGGTGCCTCCAGCCGGGTGTGAATGAGAAGACAGTTCTGATGCGGGTCGCCAAGAACGGTCTTGTGGATGGCGTAACGTCCTTCCTTCTCTCGGTTGGTCACTTCAAAGCCGAGCGCCGCTTCTGAAATGCAGTCGATATGCCCGACAAAGTTCCTGCGTTCATCGTGGACAAAGCTTTCGCCATCGGTGACTAAAAATTGCAGGTCACGGATCTGCGGTGAATCGATCGTTGGGTAATAAACTTCGGTCACACAGCCACAATCGAGCGTGTACCAGACGTGGCTGGACGTCGAATAAGCTGTTCCAACGGCTGCTTTGGCGCCGCGAGTCCACCGCGGTTCGATTCCCGGTCCACCGGGCGCGAGGCGTGGAACAGTGGGGCTAATCACGATTGATCCTTTCGCAAGACGTACGGTCATTGATGAGTGTCGCCGCGACTAAGTCGCAACACGGCGATGACATGCCGACAATCATGACGCGATCCTTTCAGAACCAACATGTCGCGATGCTGCGGCGGAAACTCCTGGAGATGGCGATCCATTGCGTTGCCTCGCTGTTTCGAGCAGCCGATTAAGCGAGTCAACGTCCCTGAGGGTGACGTACTGGCCGAGGTCACGCTCAAAGACCACATCCAGAGCCCATTGCAGCCCGACACGCAGCTTTTTCTCAAGCCTCGGCAACTTCATCAGGTAGACGGTCCGCCACAGCACCCATCCCACAACTCCGGAAAACTTGAGGCCGAAGATCCTGGCAACACCAGTGCGCCGGCCGATCGATGCAAGCTGCCCGGGCGCCTTGTACAGGAACGGAATTGTTCGTTTTCCATTTAAGCGGGCGTAGATGTTCTTTGCTGCACGCCGGCCCTCGCGAAGGGCATGCTGGGCGGTCGGAGGATAGGGGAGTTTTGAAGTTGGGTCGATTATCCCTGCGCAGTCGCCCACCGCCCACACCCCAGGAAACCGCGGGACTTCCAGAGTGGAGTCAACGGCGACTCTTCCCCTCTGCAGTTCGAATGGCATGTCTTTCAGGATCGGACTCGGCGAAACACCAGCGGCCCACACTAAGGTGTCGGCCGCGAACTCTTCCCCATCATCACAGCGCACTGCTCCGTCTGCGTACGCGATAACTTTGGTCCCGAGTTTGATCTCGACCTGGCGTTCCCTGAGTTTCTCCTGCGCGTAAAGGCCAAGTGTCTCGCCGAGTTCAGGTAGGATCACCGTTCCGTGGTGGATCAAGACGACGCGGACTTCACGCGGATCAATCCGGCCATAGTGGTGCAGGCTCTCACGGGCGAGATCATTTACGGCCCCAACTGTCTCGACCCCGGCGAAACCACCACCCGCCACCACGAAGGTGAGCATCCGTTTGCGGCGATCAGGATCCGGCTCGACGCTGGCGATTTCGAGCATGGCGATCACCCCTGCCCGGAGCATGACCGCATCGCCAAGGGTCTTAATGCCAAGCGCATGTTCGGCCACGCCTGGAATTCCTAAGTAGTTTGCCTCCGACCCGAGCGCTAGCACGAGGTGATCAAACGGCAGCTCACGGGAAAGTCCCCCGATTCCGTAGGCGATCGTCACCCGCCGCGCCGCAAGGTCAATCGCCTTGATGTCCCCACTCAAAACGGTTACGCGCCGAAGCAGTTTGCGAAGTGGATTGCAGATGTGGGCCGGCTCGAGATCACCAGCCGCCACCTCGTGAAGCATAGGGGTAAAGAGAGTGAAGTTATCTCTGCTGACGAGAGTCACCTCAACATCTGCCCGCTTGGCCGCCGTCCGATCGAGGTACCGTGCGATTTCGACGCCAGCGAACCCGCCCCCCAAAATGACGACTTGAGTTTTGCCTGTTTTTCCGTTCGTTTCATCCACGAGATTCGATTGCCTCAAGCCTGGAAATATTCCTGTTGTTACTCTATGTAGGTCATATGCACTTTTTTCCGTCCCACGAGTTCCCTACCGCTGCCATCCGCCTCCGAGGGATCGGTAGATTTGTACTAAGGATTGAAGCTCCCGAAGCTGTGCTTGTGCGAGAGAAAGCTGAGCTGAGAAATATCTCGTATCGCTATCGAGTACCTCTAGGTAGCTCGTGGCCCCACCCTTGTACCTCATGTTCGACAACTTCGTCGCTTCTTCGGCCGAGTGTGTCAATTGTTGTTGCTGGATGCGGAACTCCTGGCTTTTGCGGTATCCAACTAGCGCATCGGAAACATCTCGAAACGCCTGCTGCACAGTTTGTTGGTAGACCAAGCTAGCTTCTTCAGTCCGGGCCCGCGCGAATCTGACCCGGTTCCGAATCCTGCCACCTTCAAACACCGGTTGGACGGCGCTGCCGCCAAATGTCCAAAGCCCTGCGGGCCCGGCGAAGAGACCAGTCAGAGCAGAGCTCTGATAACCGCCGGCGGCGGTCAATGAGATCTGGGGAAAGTAATCTGCTTTGGCTACTCCGATCTGTGCGTTGGCAGCGATCAATTGCTGCTCTGCTTGGCGGATGTCTGGGCGGCGCTTCAGCAGAGATGACGGCAGACCCGCAGGAACTTCCATCGCGCGAGGCTGATCGACAAGCTTCCTTCCGCGAGCGATAGCTTGAGGATTCTTGCCCAGAAGAATGCTGATGAAGTTCTCCTGCTGCTCGATCCGCCGTTCAAGGTCCGGGACGGAGGCCGCCGCTGTGTATACCAGCTGCTCGGCCTGCCGTACGTCGAGCATGGACGTGGCGCCGTGATCAGCCAGAATCTGAGTCAAACGCAGCGAGTCCTTGCGAGAGGTGAGCGTCTGGCGTGAAATCTCCAGCTCAAGGTCCAGTTCGCGCAACTGAAAATAGGCACTGGCAACATCGCTGACGAGCGAATTGATGACTTGACGCTGCGCCCATTCCTGCGCCAGCAGATTGGCCCGGGCAGACTCCGTCGCTCGCCGGAATTTTCCCCAAAAATCCAGTTCCCATGCTAGTGACAGACTTAGCTGGCTCGCGCTGGTCTCGACACTGGGACGGCCGAGTGCCTGAGGGATGCGCTCATTGGCTGCGGATACGCCTGCAGCGACGGATGGCAGCTGGTCTGCTCGCGTGATGCCAAGCTGCGCTCGCGCCTCGAGGATCCTCGTTGCCGCGATCCGCACGTCATAATTCTGCCTTAGCGCCATCTGAATGAGGTCGCGCAGAGCCTCGTCCTGGAACGCATCCCACCATTTCTCATCGCCAAAGGAAGTCGCTTGCGACTTCCCCGTCTGGTCCGGCGATACACCTCTGTATTCGGGAGGCACGGGCACGGCCGGCTTCCTGTAGTTAGGCCCAACGGCGCAACCCGAGCACAACATGGCAAGGAAACCAACGACGAATATTTCTTTTCTTGCCTTCATCTCAATCGTCTCCCTGCGCCGGTAGAGGTGACACCGCAGGCGCAACCGTCATGCCTGGTTTCCTCCGCGAAAGCTTTTCTACAACCACGAACAGCACGGGAATAATGAAAACCGCGATCAACGTCGCTGCCACCATTCCTCCGATCACCGTCGTGCCCATGATCTGGCGCGAGACGGATCCCGCTCCGGTTGCCCTCCAGAGCGGCACGCAACCAAGCACAAACGCGAACGACGTCATCAGGATCGGCCGCAAGCGCAACCTTGCGGCGGCAAGCGCAGCCTCCGTCAGCGGTTGTCCTTTCTCGTACGCCTCTTTTGCGAACTCAACGATCAAGATGGCGTTTTTTGCCGCCAGTCCGATCAGCATCACTAGCCCGATCTGTGAGTACACGTCGTTCTCGATCTGGACCATATAGGGAGGCAAGAAGAGACCGAGCAGGACGCGACGCAGCCAGAGGACCATAAATGCGCCGAAGACCGCGACCGGCGTGCTCAACAAGACGCTGAAGGGCAATGACCAACTCTCGTATAGAGCCGCGAGGATGAGGAACACCACCAGGAGTGAAAAGCCGAAGATCACTGACGGAGACACGCCTTCCTGGGCCTTCTTTTCCTGAAAGGACATGCCCATGTAGTCGTATCCCATTTCAGGAGGCATCGTCTCTGCAAAGACCTTTTCCAGGGCTGCCATGGCTTGCGCCGAGCTGTATCCAGGCGCGGCACTGCCGATTATCTGCGCGGACCGATAGAGGTTGTAGCGCATTGTGAATTCAGGACCGGAACGCGATTCAAATCTCGTCAATGCGGAGAGCGGCACCATGTCACCTGCTCGATTCCGAACGAAGAACTGTCCGACATTCTCCATGCGGTCGCGATAGGCGCCCTCAGCTTCGACGTACACCTGCCACTGCCGGCCGAACCGGTTGAAGTAGTTGATGAAAGAGCCTCCCATGAACGCCTGGATCGTTCGATAAACGTCCTTGATGTCAACGCCCTGCTTGAGCACTTTGTCCCTGTCGACAGCGATGAACTGCTGCGGAACCGTTGGCAGGAAAGTGGTGTTGACGGAGGCGAGTTCCGGACGCTTGCGGGCTGCGGCAAGGAACTTGTTCAGATTGTCGGCGAGAAATCCCACGTCCTTTCCCGAGCGGTCCTCGAGAACGAACGTGAAGCCCCCAGAGGTTCCCACGCCAGGAATCGCCGGCGGAGAGAACGAGAACGCAATCCCCTGCGAAAGACCAGCAAGTTTCCGGTTTATGTTCTGTCGGATGAACTGATACTGCTCCTCCCTTTTCTGGCGGTCCTTCCATTCCTTCAAAGTGACGAAGAAGAACGCGGTGTAGCTCGACCGAGTAAGGCTCAGAAGGCTGAACCCGACTACACTGGCCGTTGATTCGATGCCGGGGGTCTTGGCCAGTACGTCCTCGATCAGGTTCGCGGTGGCTTCCGTCCTTTGCAGCGATGAGGCGTTAGGAAGCTGCAGATTCATGAACATGTAACCTTGGTCCTCGTCGGGAAGAAAGCTCGAGGGCACCTTAGAGCCGAAGAAGCCCGCAAAGACTCCGCACGCAACAAGCACGACGAATGCAATGGCGCTCTTGCGGATGAGTGCGCCGGCAACCCGTATGTAGCCGTCCGTTGCCCGCGCGAAGATCCGGTTGAAACCATCGAAAAACCTGCGCAGCAGACCTCTGCTGTTCTTCCGCGGCCGCAACAGCATCGCCGAGAGTGCGGGGCTCAACGTAAGCGCATTGAAGGCAGAAAGTAGTACGGAGATCGCGATCGTCACCGCGAACTGCTGGTAGAGGCGCCCGGTGATCCCCGGGATGAATGCCGTAGGAATGAACACTGCAGAAAGCACCAGGGCAATGCCCACCACAGGCCCCGAGATCTCCTCCATTGCCTTGAACGTCGCGTCCTTCGGCGACATACCTTCATCGATGTGGTGCTCAACCGCCTCCACCACTACGATGGCGTCGTCTACAACCAGTCCGATGGCCAGCACGAGGCCGAACAGCGAAAGAGTGTTGATGGAAAAGCCAAACAGAGGAAACAGAACAAAGGTCCCCACGAGAGAAACTGGCACCGCCAACAGCGGGATCAGTGTGGCGCGCCATCCTTGCAAAAAGATGTACACCACGATAATCACCAGGACAATGGCGATCAACAGCGTTTTGACGATCTCCTTAATCCCCTCCGATACGGCGCGCGTCGTGTCTAGCGTGACGGTGTAATCGATACCTTGAGGCAGCCTGTGCTT
>WNGG01002132.1_pt1 | contig 22504 bp, 22 predicted proteins | sample 5400661 | NCBI WGS metagenome assembly WNGG01 (sample SAMN13153372, study PRJNA577476) | soil metagenome | isolation source: 100 cm soil or saprolite under Garry oak tree replicate 1 | place: USA:California | collected 2016-06-15
GAACGCGAGAACCTGGCAGCCGTCCGCAAGGGTCAGTTCGAAAGTATCCGCGACGAGATCGCGACCAACGAAGCACGCCGGCCTGACTTCGGCGAGCCTCGAGTTCATCCGACCGCCGGCATAACCGCGGTCGGAGCGCGACCGCCGTTGATCGCTTACAACGTCAACCTCGGCACGGCTGATATTGAAATTGCCAACAAGATAGCCCGTGCGGTTCGCCATCAATCCGGTGGTCTGCGCTACGTCAAAGCGCTGGGCTTTGAATTGAAGGATCGAGGAATCGTGCAAGTCTCGATGAACATGGTGAACTACGAAGGCACGCCGCTTTTCCGCGCGTTTGAGATGATCAAACGCGAAGCCGAACGCTACGGCGTGCCGGTCGTCGGCTCCGAGATTGTAGGATTAGTACCGCAAAACGCGCTAAACTCGGTTGCGGATTTTTATCTGCAGCTCGATAAGTTCAGCGAGGACCAGATCCTCGAACATCGGCTCGCGGCTGCGATTGAGGAAGCCGAGGCATGAGCGATCGGTCACTTTCTGACAGCGTGGGCAATTTTGCCGAGTTGGTGGCGGCGGGCACGCCGACGCCCGGAGGTGGAAGCGTCGCAGCGTATTGTGGTGTGTTGGCGGCATCGCTCGGCCAGATGGTATGCAGCATAACGATCAGTAAGCCGAAATACGCGGATGTCGCACCACGGCTGGCGGAGATCAAGTCCGAGCTAGAACGCCTGGGGGCACGGCTGCGCGAGCTGATCGCGGAAGACGCAGCGAGTTTTGAGGCGGTGCTTCGGGCTTATCGATTGCCCAAAGACACCGACGAACAAAAGGCGGAGCGGTCGGCTTCGATTCAGGAGTCGATTCAGGGAGCGATCAATGTTCCCAGTGAGACGGTGCGATGCAGCTTTGACGTCCTGAAGCTGATGGACGAGCTTGCGGGAATCGGCACTCCGACGGCGCTGTCGGACGTCGCTGTCGGCGCCCAGATTGCGCAGGCGGCAATTCGGGGCGCTTTCTATAACGTCTGCGTCAATCTGGATTCAATGGCCGATCGAGTCGCCGCGGACAACACACGAAAAGAAATCGAAGCCCTCGTACATCAGGCATTGACTATCGCGGAACAGGCCTCTGCTAGAATGAAGTAATGAGGATAAACGATGGCGGATCGCTACAAAGACATTCAATTCGTGGTGGCTGATCGCGTGGCGCGAATCACCCTCGCGCGGCCGCCGTTGAACATCCTGACGATCGCGATGATGAAGGAGATGGCCGACGCAATCAACCGCGTCGGTCAAACGCCTGAAACTTGCGCGATTGTGATTGCGGCGTCGCCCGCAAGTAAGGCTTTTTGCGCGGGCGTGTCAATCGAAGAGCACAAACCTGAGACGGTCTTCCAGATGCTCGATGGGTTTCACTCGATCTTTCGGAGTCTTAACACAGTCTCGAAACCGGTGATCGCGCTTATCGGAGGCGCGGCTCTTGGCGGCGGTTGCGAGATTGCCGCATTCGCAGACATCGTGATCGCCAGCCGTTCGGCGCGGTTCGGGCAACCCGAGATAAAGCTGGGCGTGTTTCCGCCGGTGGCTGCCGTCGTGCTCCCTCGAGCTATCGGCGAAAAGAAAGCCCGAGAGATGATCTTAACCGGCGAGTTGTTGACTGCGGAGACCGCGCAGTCGCTGGGCCTCGTCAACTACCTGGTTGACGAAACTGAACTCGAGGCGAAGTCGGAGGAGCTGTTGCGTGTATTCAGGCAGATGAGCGTGCCTGGCCTCGAGATGGCGCGTAGGGCGATGGTCAGAACGTGGGGGCTGGGGTTCGATGAAGCGCTAAAACGCTCAGAAGACATCTACTTGAACGAGCTGATGTCATTTAGAGATCCCCAGGAGGGAATTGAGGCCTTCGTAGCAAAACGTCCTCCAAAGTGGAAACACAAATGATACGTGATGCGTGATACGTGATGCGTGATGCGTGATATCTAATTCGCGAGCATCTCCGTTCACGCATCACGCATCTCCGTTCACGAATCACGCATCACGCGTCACGCATCACTTTGTTATGCCTACCCCGATCGAGATAAAAAAGACCGGTCCGACCGAGATCACAGTCGTATGGGACGACGGTCACCTGAGCGTATATCCGATCAAGTATTTGCGATCCGAATGTCTCTGCGCGAACTGTGTTAATGAAGTTACGGGGCTTCGGATACTCGATCCCCGAACCGTTGCTGATGATTTGACGGTGCTGGGGGCCGAGCACGTCGGCCGGTACGGCGTGAAATTCATGTTCAGCGACCGACACGACGACGGCATCTACACGTGGGAACGGCTCCGAGAACTTTGCCCGTGTGAGGAGTGCAAAGCGGCAAAACGGGTTGTTAAATAAAACGCTAACTGTCTCGAATTCTACTGTGTGAAAAGGATCCTTATGAACCTTCGTTTGAGTAGTACTGCAATCCTGCTAATAACGTTGATGACACATCCGCTTTCCATCTTCGGAAGCGACATTAAGAAAAAGGAAGAAGCCGTCGCGTCCATAGAAAGTCACAATACCGAACTCACAAACATCAGCGATCAGATTTGGCGCTTCGCTGAAACCGCGTTGCGCGAGACTCGCTCGTCGAAGCTGCTCGCCGATTACGCCGAGAAGCAAGGCTTCGAGGTCAAGCGCGGCGTGGCAGGAATGCCAACTGCGTTCATAGCGAGCTACGGGCAAGGCCGGCCCATCATTGGGATCCTCGGCGAATACGACGCGCTTCCGGGCATCTCGCAAAAGGCGCAACCCGTGAAAGAGGCTCTGGAAGCCGGTTCCGCGGGACACGGCTGTGGACACAACTTGTTCGGCACGGCGAGTCTCGGCGCCGCAGTCGCGGTTAAAGAGTTGATCGCGGCGGGCAAGCTCAAAGGAACGGTCCGATTTTACGGCACGCCCGCCGAAGAGTCGATCGGCGGCAAGATCTATATGGCGCGCGAAGGCGTGTTCAACGATCTTGACGTCTGTTTGGCGTGGCATCCTGACGATCGAATTCGCGCAGACGTAGACAGCACTCAGGCGATAGTCGATTTCATCGTCGAGTTCAAGGGCAAGGCTGCTCACGCGGCCGCCGATCCGTGGAACGGCCGCAGCGCGGTCGCTGCACTCGAGTTCTTCACCACCGGATTGAATCGGATGCGTGAGTTCGTCAAACCAACGGTCCGCATGCACTATACGATTCAAAAAGGCGGAGACGTTCCAAACGTAGTGCCCGAGTACGCGAGAGTTTGGTGCTGGCTGCGGGACTCCAAGCGCGCCGGAGCAGAAGAGCTGCTCGCTCGCGCGCGCAAGATCGCCGAAGGCGCAGCATTGATGGCTGGAGTCGAGTCGAAGCTGACTGTGCAAGGCGGCGACTATGAGCTGCTGGTTAACTTGACCGGAGAAAGAATAATTCACGCGAATCTTACGTGGCTTGGTCCCATTCAATACACTGCGGAAGAGCAGGAATTTGCGAAGACGATTCAGCGAGCGACCAGCGTCGAGCCGACCGGTCTGAACGGTGCGGTCCAACCATTCGATCCGCCGAAGCCCGATCCGGAAGGTGGCTCGACAGACGTCGGCGACGTGAGCTGGCTTGTTCCGACGTTGCACCTGTCTGTGACCACTGCTCCTGAGAAAGCGCCATGGCACGCATGGCCTGTTGTAGCTTGCGGAGGTATGTCGATAGGTCACAAGGGCATGGCTTACGCGGCGAAGGCACTTGCAGCGACGATGGTGGACTTGTTCGAAGACGCCAAGACGAGGGAAGCAATTCAGGCTGAGTTCAAACAGAAGAGCAAAGGCGAGGTGTACAAGCCATACGTGCCCGACGGCCCGCCCCCAGTGCCGAAGGATTGAACCCGCATCACCGAAAAAGAGCAGACACGTCGCAGGATAAGCTGATTTTTCCTTACGCAGCGTGTAGAATCTCTAGTTCATCTTTGCCTCTGACCGTCATCCATGAGCAGTGAGTCTCTTGGAGGTCTGATGGATTTCGAGCTGAACGAGGACCAACAACAGATCAAACAAACCATTCGCGAGTTTGCGGAAGCCGAACTCACGCCGCAGGTCTCGGAATGGGACGAAGCCGGCCGGTTTCCGGTCGAGCTGCGACCCAAGTTCGCCGAACTCGGGATCATGGGCGTCCTCGTGCCCGAACAATACGGCGGCGCTGGGATGGGTTATATCGAGTATGCAACAATCATTGAAGAACTCGCACGAGTTGATCCGTCCATCGCACTGGCAATTGCCGCTCACAACTCACTTGGCGCGGGACACATTCTTATCGCCGGAAGCGAAGCGCAAAAGCAGAAATACCTTGTGCCTCTTGCCAGCGGAGAACACTTCGCGGCCTGGGGACTCACTGAGCCAAGCTCAGGTTCGGACGCCAGCTCGATGCGCACCACGGCTATTCGACGAGACCGCGGCTGGGTGCTGAACGGATCGAAGAACTTCATCACCAACGCGACTTTTGCTGAGACGACGGTGGCGTTGGCGATTACCGATCGAACTGCCGGCTCGCATGGCATCTCGGCGTTCATTATCGAGCGAGGCACGAACGGCTTCTCAGTCGGTAAGAAAGAGAACAAACTCGGCATGCGCGCGAGCGACACTGCAGCTCTAATCTTCGACGATTGTTTCGTGCCTGACTCGAATGTTGTCGGTGACCCGGGTCAGGGATTCATTCAGGCAATGAAGGTGCTCGACGGCGGAAGGATTTCGATAGCGGCACTGGCAGTAGGCATCGCGCAAGGCGCGTTCGAAGCGGCGCTGAGGTATTCGAAGGAGCGCCATCAGTTCGGACGGCCGATAGCCGAGTTCCAAGCGATACAGTTCAAGCTTGCCGATATGGCGACCGAAATCGAAGCCGCGCGCTTGATGACTTATCGAGCGGCGGCGACGAAGAGCGCCGGCAGGCCTACGACCAAGATTTCGTCGATGGCTAAGCTGTTTGCCAGCGAGATCGCGGTTCGCGTCTCGGAAGAGTGCGTTCAGATACACGGAGGGTACGGCTACATCAAGGACTATCCGGCCGAGAAGTACTGGCGCGATTCGAAGCTATGCACGATCGGCGAAGGTACCAGCGAGATCCAGCGAACGGTAATCGCGCGCCAGATACTGAGAGCATGATGCGGGAAAAGACCGAAAGGACCTAAAGGACTAGAGTGGCCCTCTTACTTTCGTCCTTTTAGTCCCTTTCGTCACTTCAGTACCTTCGCGTTACGGTTCATGAGACCAACTGTCACAAAGATTCTCGCCGGCGACAAGCGCTCGATTGGCCGCGCAATCAGCACAGTTGAGGACGTGAGTGGCGATGCCACCGATTTGCTTAAAGAAATCTTCCCCCACACCGGCAAAGCATTGATAATCGGCATCACTGGCGCTCCAGGGGCGGGTAAGAGCACGTTAGTCGACCGCTTAGCCGCGGCGTATCGCGCGCGCGGTGAACGGGTCGGGATCATAGCCGTCGATCCCTCTAGTCCTTTCACCGGCGGCGCGTTGCTCGGCGATCGCATTCGGATGCAGAGAATGGCGACCGATCCGGGAGTTTTCATCCGCAGCATGGCATCGCGAGGATATCTTGGTGGGCTCGCCCGCACCACGGTCGACGCGGTAGCGATACTGGATGCCGCCGGTTATAATAAAGTGATCATCGAAACGGTCGGCGTCGGTCAGGATGAAGTCGATATAGTAAGGACGGCGGATATCACCGTAGTCGTACTTGTGCCCGGGATGGGAGACAGCGTTCAGGTGATGAAGGCCGGCATTATGGAGATCGGCGACGTCTTCGCGATCAACAAAGCCGACCGCGAAGGTGTGTTGAGGACCGAGCGCGAGCTTGAGTTGCTGGCATCGACTTCCCGTCGAGCCGACGGTTGGACGCCGCCAATAGTAAAGACCGTTGCGACTGAAGACGAGGGGACCGGAAAGTTGGCTGCTGCGATTGAAGATTACGAGAGATTCATTACATCGCGCGATGAACGGTTCGGCGACCGTCGAGCCCGGATAGCTGAGCACCGTATTATTGAACTGCTGCGCGACCGATTGCTTACGGTCGCGATGAGGAAGAGCCTTACCGAAGGCGAATTACGCGAGTTGGCAAAGTCAGTAGCTGATCGCCGCCGCGATCCGTATTCAGTTGTCGATGAGATAATTGGAAGATTGGGAATTAGTCCCTAGTCATTTGTCACTGGTCATTCGTCATTTGCTCAGAGCGGCGCCAAATTACCAATGACCAATGACAAGTGACAAATGACCATTATGAAAATCGATCACCTGGGAATAGCAGTCCGCTCGATCTCAGATTCGCTCGCGTTCTATCGCGACGCGCTCGGGCTTGGGCCTGAGAAGACTGAAACGGTTGAGGACCAGGGCGTTCGCGTGGCGTTGCTTCCAGTAGGCGAGTCGCGAATCGAGCTCCTGGAGCCACTTTCAGAGGAAACAACGGTTGGCCGCTTCATCGCAAAGCGCGGCGAGGGCCTGCATCACATTTGTTATGAGGTCGAAGACCTCGGATCTAAGTTAGACGATCTCAAGTCGCGTGGTGCGCGGTTGCTGGAAGGTTATCCGCGGCGCGGCGCTGAGGGAAGACTGGTTGCCTTTCTGCATCCGGCGAGCGCGCGTGGGGTTCTCGTCGAGTTGGTCGAGAAGGCGAGAACATCAAAAGGAGAATAATGACGCTACCTACCAAAGTAATTGCAACTATAGTTGTACTGGGCGCGCTCGCCTCAACGCTGCTGTTTGTGCAGCATTCGTCTTCGAAAGGGCAAACTGTGAGGCTGACGCCGCACGATATGGAAGTTATCTTCCAGGAGATCTTGCCGCCTCAACAGCAACAACAGATTGCTTCCAATCCGGAAGAGAAGAAGAAGTTGGTGTCGGAAATCAAGAAACTGCTGGCTGTGGCGCAAGTCGCTGAACAAGAAGGTTATGCTCAACACCCAGAAGTGCAATCCCAGCTCTCGTTTCAGCAAGACAGAGCGCTGAACAATTCCTACAGGAAGAAAAATCCCGATGTGAAGATTAGCGATGAAGAGATAAACGCCTACTATCAGGCTCATCCGAAGGAGTTTGACGACTTTCTTCAGGGAAACCCTCGGCTTCAGCAGCAAGCTCGGGGGCCGCAACGGGATGATCTCAAGAAACAATACGGTGAGTTCAAAGTGATTGCTGAGCGAGCCCGCAAAGAAGGATTGGATCGCGAGGACCTAACCAGATTGCAGCTGCTGCTTGACAGAAGCCAGACGTTGGCGGGAGCTTATATGAACGATTTGCAGAAGAATGCAGACAAGCTCGTTAGCGACGACGACATCGCGCAATACTACAAGGATCATCCGTCCGATTTTGATGAAGTCCGCGTTCGGCATATCCTTGTGAGCACCCAGCCGAAGGAGCAAGCTGACGACGAAGAAGAGGCGAAAGATAAGAAGCCCGCAGACAAACCCAAGGCCTTGAGCAAAGAAGAAGCGCGGAAGAAAGCTCAGGGGTTATTGGAGCGCGCGCGCAAAGGCGAGGACTTCGCCAAGCTCGCAAAAGAGAACTCGGACGATCTTGGCTCGAAGGATAAAGGCGGCGAGTACGACTTCTTCAGCCACGGCAAGATGGTACCAGAGTTCGAGAAGGCTGCCTTCGCGCTGAAGCCCGGCGAGATCAGCGATCTGGTTGAGACGCAGTACGGCTTCCACATCATCAAGCTCGAGGAGCGGCGAACAGCGTCGTCTCCGGAGAGCGACCAGAAAACGCGTCAACAGATAGTTGACAAACTCAAACAGGACAAACTCGAAGCTCGAATCGACGAGATCGCAGCGAGGAGCAGCGTAGTAGTGCCCGAGGATTTCGACACGACCCCAAAGACCGCAACTCAGGCGCAAAATTCATGAGCGGAATTGCAAATCTCAAATCTCAAACAAGGTAGTATTTCAAATTTCAAATTTGAAATTTAGAGATTTGAGATTTGCAAATTTCGGTTGTGCAACTCTCTGTTCATTCGTCGGAGAAGAAAGTGGCACAAGCAAAGATCGGTGTGATTGGCGGAAGCGGGCTATATCAGATGGCCGCGCTCACCGATATTGAAGAGGTCAGTTTGGCCACGCCTTTCGGCGAGCCGTCCGATGCATTCTTTATCGGCACGATAGCCGGAGTTAGAGTCGCCTTCTTGCCGCGGCACGGAAGGGGTCATCGGCTTCTCCCTACCGACATTCCGTTTCGCGCGAACATCTATGCGATGAAGCTGCTCGGCGTCGAGCGCATTTTGTCAGCCAGCGCAGTCGGGTCGCTGCGCGAAGAACTCAAGCCGATGGACATCGTTCTGCCCGATCAGTTCTTCGATCGCACCCGTCAGAGGCCTTCGACGTTTTTCGGCGGCGGCATCGCGGCGCACGTGGCCTTTGCCGATCCCGTCTGTCCCGAGTTGGTCGATGCCTTGGTCCAGGCTGCCAGAGCCGATCTCAAGGGAACCGATGTTCACCGTGGAGGAACCTATATCTGCATGGAAGGCCCTGCGTTTTCAACAAAGGCCGAGTCGGAGCTTTATCGTTCGTGGGGGATGTCGGTCATCGGAATGACCAATCTGCAAGAAGCGAAGCTCGCTCGCGAGGCGGAGATTTGTTACGCGACTATGGCGCTGGTTACGGATTACGACTGTTGGCATCCTGATCACGATTCGGTGACGGTTGAGATGGTGATCGATTACTTGAACCGCAACTCTGAGAATGCCCAGAAGCTTATTGTGGGTGCCGTAGCGCGGTTGGCGAATCAAGAGCGAAAGTGCAAATGCGGCGACGCTCTTCGCCATGCTATCATTACGTCGCCCGATCGCATCACCGCCGAAGCGAAGGAGAGGCTGAAGGCGATCATAGGCAAGTACGTCAGCTAAGTGAGGTGTTTGAAATGCCCGGCATGAAGTTCTTTGCCAAAACGTTAGCAGCGGTGATCGTGCTTGTGATTTCGTTTATAGCGGTGACTGTCGCACAGGGACCCGGTAAGCCGATGGCCCCGTCACGAGATCCGGCGATGGAGATCGCCGCTAAGCATAATCTCGACGTCGCGCGCTGGTACTTGACGAAGCGAAAAGCTTATGAGGGCGCGCGCGACAGGCTTCAGGAGATTATTGACACTTATCCTGACTTTTCACGGATGGACGAGGTGATCTTTCTGATGGGCGAAGCGCACCTGAAACTGAACAAGAACGAGAAGGCCGTCGATTATTACAACAAGCTTTTAAAGGCGTATCCCGACAGCGAGTTTGCGAAGAAGGCTCGCGCGCGATTGGATGAGCTGAAAGTAGAGCCGGAGAAGAAATGAAGTGACGTGATGCGTGATGCGTGATTCGTGATACGTGAAGAGTGGCGATGGTTTCACGCATCACGAGTCACGTATCTCGCATCAGAACCAGGTTAACCAACTGATGTCAATATTGGTCGTGGGCTCCGTGGCGTTTGATTCGGTCAAGACGCCGTTCGGAGAAAGAGAACGCATCTTGGGCGGCGCGGCGACGTACTTCAGCGTCGCCGCTTCTTTTTTTACCCGCGTGAGAGTCGTCGCTGTGGTGGGCGACGATTTTGGTCCCGCTGAGGAAGCCGTTTTTCGCGAGCGAGAGATCGACATTACCGATCTGGAACGCGTGCCGGGCCGCAGCTTTCATTGGAGCGGCGAATACGGCTACGACCTTAATGTCGCTCGCACGCGTGTCACACAGCTAAACGTATTCGCGGACTTCAAGCCCAAGCTATCGGATGGCGCTCGCGAGACGCCGTATCTTTTTCTCGGTAACATCCAGCCGACGCTTCAACTGGAGGTGCGCGAACAAGTAGCCGCGAAGCTTGTCGCCGCCGACACAATGAACTATTGGATCGACAATACGCCCGATGACTTGCGCGCTATGCTCGAACGTATCGACGTTCTTGTGATCAATGACGCGGAGGCGAGAGAGATCGGCAAGGAGCCGAATCTGGTTCGCGCGGCGCGACGCATCCTTTCAATGGGACCATCTCGATTGGTCGTGAAACGCGGCGAGTACGGCGTGGTGATGTTCAGCAAAGACTCTTACTTTGCCACGCCCGCATATCCTATCGAACAAGTCTTTGATCCGACGGGCGCGGGCGACAGTTTCGCCGGCGGATTCATGGGCTATCTGACAGCGACCAACGCCATCGATGAGCCGGCGCTCCGGCGAGCGATTATCTACGGCTCGGTTATGGCTTCGTTTAATGTGGAAGAGTTCGGATGCGAGCGAATGCGCCGGCTGACTTACGACGAGATAAACGCTCGGTTCCGCGAGCTGCGAGCGTTTTCGAATTTCGAAGAAGCAGAAATGCCGCCGTTCTGATTTGAGGAAGCGCTGTGAGCGTGACCTTCTGCAAAGCCCAGGGAATGGGCAATGACTTTCTGATTGTCAAATCGGATGATGTCAGCGCGCTGCCGGCATCAAGCGAACTTGCCCGCGAGATGTGTCAGCGCAACTACGGCGCGGGCGCGGACGGCCTGATATTTGTCGCGCCTGCGACCGAGGGCGACGCCGACTTCGCATCGAGGATCTTCAACGCCGACGGCAGCGAGGCCGGAGTCTCAGGCAACGGGACACGCTGTGTCGCAGCCTTTCTTTATCACGCGGGCTTGTGGGACGAACCCGAGATCAGAATCGCCACCGCCGTCGGTGTAAAGCACGGGCGGCTCATATCGCGCGAAGACGCTCGCTTCGAGTTTGAGTTTGATATGGGACGTCCCGATCTTTCGAGCCGGGCGGTGCCGATGGCAATCGCGCCTCCGCTTGAACGCGTAGTGCGCTACCCGTTGCGGGTCCGCCAAGAAATCTTTGAGATAACTTGCATGTCGATGGGCAACCCTCAATGTGTAACTTTCGTGTCAGATTTAAATTCAGTGAATCTCGAACAAAATGGCCCGCTCATCGAAACTCATCCGATCTTTCCAGATCGCGCGAACGTCGAGTTCGCCCGAGTGATCTCGCGCGACGAGATCGAGATTAGAATCTGGGAGAGGGGCGCGGGGCACACGCTGTCATCAGGGACCGGGTCGTGTGCTTCCGCCGTGGCCGCGGCTTTGAACGACTTGACCGATCGCAGTGTGCGAGTGCGAACCGAAGGGGGGACACTGCGAGTCGACTGGCGTGACGATGACAGGATAATGCTGACCGCGTCGGCCGAGGTGGTCTACAAAGGACTGTGGCTCCAAAGGAACTGAGGGTATGGGGTATTAGATCAAATTCCCATCAACCTTTGATGGGTGTTATCCTATCGGCGACAGATTTGTAGCTGGCGGCTACCAGCACTTTTGTCAGGAGACGCATTGCGAATGTATCGAGCATTCATCCTGGCCCTTTCATTGGTCGCCATCTCTGCCATTAGCTTCGCGCAACCGCCGGACTCGCGCGTACTCTGGAAGGTTGAAACAGGGGGCTGAATCTGGTCCACACCGGCGGTCGCCGGGGACCTGGTATTCATCGGCTCTTGCGCCGGCACCTTCTACGCATTCGATAAGCAGACCGGGCAGAAGCGGTGGAGCTACGACATTAAAAAGGATGGGAACCAGACAGGTTTCCACGGCAACCCGCTTGTCAGCGATGACCTGATCCTCATCGGCACTGACGGAGAAACAGGTCATGTATACGCCTTTGAGAGAGAAACAGGTAAGGTTGTTTGGAAACACGCGGTCACTCGCAGAGTCTCAGGCAATGCGGGAGCGACGACGGACATCCTTGGCTCCGGCACGAATGCATACATCGTCACGATAGGCGACGAGTTGCTCTGCCTGGATAAGAAGACGGGGCGGCTGAACTGGTCGTTTCATAGCGGGTTTACCGGAACCGAGTTTATTTGGAGCCGAAGGCCCGCCGTGTCTGGTGATCGCGTTCTGTTCGGCGGCATCACCGGCATCCTTTATGCGTTCGATGCCCAGAGCGGCAGAGAAATCTGGAAGCGAGATTTCGGCTCGCGCATCTCCACCCATCTGACAGCATCTGGTGATGACGTGTATCTGGGCACGGCGAATGGGCACCTCTATCGGGTCACTCAGAAGACCGGCCAGGTCAAGGGGGACTTTAATATAGGAGTAACTCCGGTCGGAGTGCCGGTCATCGCGCAAGACGCGCTGTTCGTCTTCCTCAACCCCCAGGGCGGAGATGGGGGCGCCGAATCGCTGGCTTGTCTCGACCTGCCCCTTACAAAGGTTCGGTGGAGCCAGACGGCAACGAGCCGCTGGTCGCTGACAAGGTCCTATCTCTGGCGAGACAGTGTGCTCGCAGGCAACGAGGCAGGCGAGGTGCTAGCGTTTCGGGTCAATGACGGCTCTAGGCTGTGGGCACAGCTCTTCAAGGGGACGATCCGTTCGATAGGCGGAATGGGCGATGTCCTCTACATCGGGACGTTGAACGGGACGGTGTACGCCTATTCAACCGGACAGGGCAAGACACCTAGCCCTCAAGAGATTAAAGAACTGCGAACCGAGCTGGAAAGAATGATGGAGGAAGATCAGAAATTCAGAACTCGGGTGATGTCCGTTGAAGAGAAGTATGGGCAAAACTCCAAAGAGCTTGCCGCCCTGTGGAAAGAACAAACCGAGATAGACGATCGGCTTCTGAAGAGGTTGGAGGAAATCATCAAGCAGTATGGATGGCCGGCAAAGAGCCTGGTCGGAGCAGAGGCAAGCCTTGCCGCGTTCCTCATCATCCAGCACGCGGATTACGAATATCAAAAGAAGTATTTCCCTTTGATAAAAGAAGCGATGGAAAAGGGAGAGATCGAGCCGGGGCATGTCGCGCTCCTAGAAGACCGAATCTTGATGCGCGAAGGAAAGAAGCAGGTTTATGGCTCTCAACTGAGGAGGAATGAAAAGACTGGCAAGTATGAGATGTGGCCGGTTGAAGACGAAGAGAACCTGGATAAGCGCCGGTTGTCGGTCGGATTGGAGCCGATAGCAGAATACCTCAAGCGGTTTGGGGTTACATACATACCTCCAAGAAAGAAGTGAGTGCTGCTTTGACTAAGTTGGCGGCAGCGTTCTACAATTCGGTTCCAGACAGCGAGAAAAGAAAGGTTTATGAGAGAGCGTAATCGAGAGGTAAAGCGTCGACGACATCGCTACCAAAAGCGCAAACGGCTTCGTCAGCAGCTCACTGCCGTCAATTCAGACAGCGAGCGTCAAAGGATAGAAGAGAAAATCCGTAAGACGTATCCGTCCTACAGACCTGCTGCGTGAGTCTCCTCGAAAAAAGGGCGAGCGAACAAGGCATGCTGCCTTGCCGCTCGCCTTGCCAAGAGGGCGAGAGAAGCGACGGGTGAAAATCAACACTCGGAGTAGCCGCAAGCGTAACAGGTCTGACACCCTTCCACGCGCACGAAGGCGGAGTCGCCGCATGAGGGACAAAGATCGACTGACGTAGCCGTGACCGTTTCCGGATTATGATCGGGAATCGCAGCAATCGAGCCGGGGATGCCCATTTCGGCGCCCTGCCCGCCATCCTCGTTGCCGTAACTCACACCTAAATAGTTCTCCGCAAGCGCCTGGCCGACGGCATCGGGCAGCGAAAGCACTTTTCGTTTTCCGAATCCATAAGACCGCGCGCCGCCGATGCCTGTAATCTGTTTTACGATCTCTCGGACCCGCTCGAGCGGCGAAACGGGAGAGGCCATTCGTAGAATCAGGGACATCAACCGGCCCATCGCTTCGGCCATCGCCTTTATGTCCGAACCAGCTTTGCCTATTTCAAGGAATACCTCGAACGGATGGCCTTCCTCGTCCTCGTTCATCGTCACGTGCGCGGTGCCCGAGGGCGTCGCCTTGCTGACGGTGTAGCCTCGACGCTTGTATGGACGTGGACGCACCTTTGGTTGCCAGCCGCCGTCGCTTTGAACGAGCGCGCTTGAAGAACTCGCCGCAGGTTCGATTTCAGCCGTCGCGACAGCTTCGACCGCCGCCTCACCGGCCGTCTCTACAGTCGCAGCTTTCGAGACGCCGGGTTTGTCCTCTTCCTTCAGGTTGAGCACTTGCACATCGCGCGAGCCGTCACGATAGATCGTCCCGCCCTTGCACCCGAGCCGATACAGCTGTTCATAAATCTCGCGCGTTTGATCTACCGTGTAGGACTCCGGCAGATTGCAGGTTTTCGAGATCGACGAATCAACCCAACGCTGGATCGCGGCTTGCACCTTGACGTGTTCTTCAGGCGCAAGGTCCATCGCGGTGACGAAGTAACCGGGCAACGGCTCGCCCGCGTGAGATTGCTGCCATTCTTCGAGCACCTTCACTCGCTCCTCGTGCTTGCCTAGACGCGACTTGCGGAAGTAATTCCAGAAGTAAAACGGCTCGATGCCCGTAGAGGTGCCGACCATAGTTCCGATGGTTCCGTTTGGAGCTTGCGTCAGCAACGTTACATTGCGGGCGCCCTTCTCGCGGACCTCTTCGCGAACATCATCAGGGATCTGCTGCATGTAACCCGACTGCAGAAACTTCTCGGCGTCAAACATCGGGAAGGGCGACTTCTCAGCCGCGATGTCCGCCGATGCGTGATACGCCTCCGTTGCGATGAAGCGATAAAGCCGATCTATGAACTGCACCGATTCTTCTGAACCGTAACGAATGCCGAGCCTAATGAGCATCTCGGCGAGACCCATTGTGTTCAGACCGACACGACGCTCGGCCTTTTGTTGGGCGTAGTTCTCATCGAAGAAGTACGGAGTAGCATCGATCACATCGTCGAGGAAGCGGACCGCGTAGCGCGCGGCCTTGCCCAGTTCATCCCACGCAACGTCGCCCTCGCTGACGAACTTGGAAAGATTGATCGCGCCCAGATTGCAAACTCCGAAGGCCGGCAGCGGCTGCTCACCGCAAGGATTGGTGCAGCCTAGATAACCCCCGTCGTAGTACCACGAGTTGGACATCTTGTTCGCGCGTTCGATGAAGAACACGCCCGGCTCGGCCGAGGCCCAAGCCGACTCGATGATTGAATCCCAGATGGCGCGGGCCTTCACGGTCTTGTGCACTACAACAGATTTTCCAGCCGCCAGCCACTTGTCGAGGTTGCCGTCCCAGCTCTGTTCGTAATCGGGATCCGTGTTGTCGGGGAAGACGAGGTCCCAATCGGCGTTCGCGTGCACCGCATCCATAAACTTGTCGGTGATGCCGACCGAAATATTCGCGTTGGTGATCTTTCCCATCTCGCGCTTAGAGCTTATGAACTCCGTCACGTCGGGATGCCAGCAGTTCAAAATCAGCATCAACGCGCCCCGTCGCGAGCCGCCCTGCTCAATGAGTCCGGTTACAAACGAATAGAGCGCGCCCCAGGATACCGACCCGGACGAGCGTCCGTTGACGCCTTTTACGTAAGAATGTCGCGGCCGCAAGCTGCTGACGTTTATGCCGACGCCGCCGCCGCGCGACATGATCTCCATCATCTGAGAAAGCGTGTCGACGATCCCGCGCCGGGAGTCTCGCGGCGACGGCACGACATAGCAGTTGTAAAAGGTCAGTTGTTGATCGGTGCCGGCGGCGGTCAGGATTCGCCCGGCGGGAACGAACTTCCAGCCGTTCAGCAACCAGCGAAAGTTCTGATACCACTCATCGGCGCGGTCGCCTTCGACGGCCGCGATTCCGCGCGCGACCCGTTCCATCATCTGTTCGGGCTCGGTCTCTATCGGCTTAGCCACGTGCTCGGATAGGCACTCGATCTTTGTGCCGTCGTTCAACTCGACCGTGACGCGGCCCGCTTCCATGGCGATCACGCTGCCGATTTCGCGCTGGCCGGTTTTTGCGTCGACGCACACAATCACCATGTCATCGGGGAACAAGGTCCGCTTGCTCATGTCTTTGAGCGCATAGCGGTCGAGGAAGATCTTTTGTCCAAGCTCGCTCAACTGATTGTTATCTGGGAGTGGTCCCGACTTGCGCACGTCGGCATTCGGGACGAGAGGCGAGATCGCTTCTTCAACTGAGGTCTCACCGGGTGGTATGTGCAAGTCGCTGGATCTGCTGGACATTAGTCGTGTCTCCTTAGTCTACCTTTTTGTTTCATTTAGTCTACGTGTTGATTCATTTGAGAGAGACCCCTTCAAAGATTCCTCGGACAAGCCGGGGAGCTTCGATTTGCCTGCGGGCTTTATTGTGTCAGGGCTCGGCCCGCGTTTTCAGCGAGGCCGGAATGCTCCGAGGCGTGCTTACTCAAACACCCTGTCACGACTGCTGCGCGCGCGCACAAAATCGGGCGAAAACCGACCCTCCGAGACTAACATAATAGCCCCGGTGCGAGCTGGCGACAACGCTCCGCTCTGATTTTGTTGATTGCTGCCTGCTTCGTAGCGGTTTTGGAGTTTACCCCATAGATAGATGCGTGTCAATAGGAAAATACAATATATTGTGGTCTAAGGAGATAGTGAAGCTCAAGCTCCGATGGCTCTATGGGTCAACGGAGAACAAACGTAACAAGGACGGAGCAGGAGGACCAGCACAAGGAGAGGTCCCGACTAGCAAACGGACGGATTAGGCTCGGGTGTAGACCCGGATGTGGAGTTGGACGTCGGCCAGCCTTCGAAATCGTGACAAAAATGGTTCTAAGCGACCGCCTTGGAAGCAGTCTGATTGCGACGAGGGTTCCGCTTGATTACGAATTCAATGTTGACGTTTTTCGCCGATGCATTAGCCGCTGCTCCCGGCGCCGTCGAATACTCGAGCGTCAGCACTGACCCGCCCGAGACGCGCCAGCCGGCTTGTAGGAACTGCTCTTGTGAGCGATCCACCTCGACGGGATCGCCAAAGGCCTCAGTAACTTTTCGCACGATTGTTTCGAAAGACTCGCTTCGGGGCGACAGCGCCGCGCTGCAACTGAACTCGATCAGTTGTTCGGGTCTCCGGGCAGGCGTGTCCAGAGTGTCGAACTTGAACGAAGCGCTCCAGCTTAGCCCGCCTGGCAGGTCGACGCCCAATAGAAAAGCCTCTTCCGTCGGCAGGTACGCGAGAGTATCCTGATCGCAGCTCTTCGGCAACGCAGTTTGCACCTCGAGATAACTCATCCCGATTCGAAAGCTTTTGACGAACGCGACCGGATCGAAAGATTCTGGGTTTTCGGCTTTCTTTTGGCCGTAAGCACAGGGGGTTACCAGGGCAAACACAAACGCCATCATGCCTGCCGCCACCTTATTTGCTCGCAACATTGTTCCCACCTTTAGACGTCACCCGCGGCGGCAGGTTGGGGTCTCTACCGAACGCGTTAGAGTCAAAACTTTCAAACTATCGTTAGCTAATCAGGGGCCGATTGGTTCTGACGCTGGCGATAACTATATCAGGAAGGGGTAGGATGTCAATATTGCAAATCTATTGCGATCGGGACCGGATCAGGTCGTGAAGCTGGCTGGGCGTGTAAATGCCCGGCTTCAATCCCTCTTGGAACATCCGGTTGACGATCTCGAGCAGCGTCGAGTTGTAAGGAGTCGCGATGCCAAGCCTTTTCCCGAGCGTGACGATCTCGCCGTTCAGGAACTCGGCCTCGCCCGACTCGCGGCCGAGAAACAGATCCTGCCACATCGACGAATAAGTGCGTTGATCATCGGGCAGATTTTCGGCGTCGGCTTCTTTTTTAGGAGCCTGATGGAGTTTCTCGGTCATCTCACGAATCCTGATCGGCGAAGGCTCATCGGCGGGCGGCTCGACCGCGATGCCCGCCGCGTCCAACACGCTCAGGCCTTCTTCTCGCACCGCAAGCATCAATCGTCGCATCTCGATGTCAGCCATCGCCTGCTCGAGGAAGTAACCGGTGATCGTGGTTGTTGCGTTGTTAAGGTTGGCAACCAGCTTGCCCCACTTCATTGACATCACGTGAGCGGAGGCAATTGCGTCGAGTCCGGCGCGCGACAAGTCAGAGGCAATTTGGCGTGCTCCCTCGTCGAGGCCACTCGGGTAACAGCCGATCGCGACGGTGCGGCCTTGAGGGAGCGTGATTATTGAAGGCTCGATCTGAACGGCGCTGAAAAACACCAGTCCGGCATAAACCCTGTCAAAGGCTCGCGAGGCGATCCTTTCATTGCTTACTCCGTTTTGCAGACAAACAACGGGCAGCATCCTGCCATATCGGTCTGCAAGCTCCTTGACTGCCGACTCGGTCACCTGCGACTTTACAGTGATGATAGCTACATCACCGCTTTCGGGCACCAGGTCGCCGGCGTTCGTCACTGCATCGGACCGCGCTTTCCATTCTTTTCCGTCTTCCTTGATCAGGATCCCGCGAGCCAAAGCCTCGGCGTACGCGGGTCTCGCCACACAGACCACCCGCTGATCGGATTGGGCGAGCAACCCCGCGACTGGGATCCCGATCGCGCCCGCACCGAAAATGATGTACCTCGGCTTTTCAATGTTCATGGTCTCAGATAATATCGCATTGCTCGCCGAGCGTCAGTACCGCAACTCAGTACCGCGAGCGGCGAGCCTGTTGAAAAATGATCGTCGAGAGAGCAACCGAGCAGCGGACGAAAATTTATTACGACCTGTATGTGCCCGATGACGGATCGTCCGAGGCCAGACCACTGCTAATCGCGTTGCATGGCTATGAGGGCAACAAAGAATCGATGATGGCTCTCGCCCGAAAAGTCAATTCGAGCGAGCTCATAATCGCATCCCTTCAAGGACCAAATGCTTTCTTCTTGCGCGACGGCGAACCGGGCAAGACCAGCACGCCGAAGATTGGATTCGGTTGGATGATGCAGTATAAGGCCGAAGAAACGATCGCGCTCCATCACCGGACGTTGCTGTCAGTCATCGAAGAGATTGGGACCGAGCATGCAGTCGACGGCATCTTCTTGCTGGCGTTCTCGCAGTCGGTTTCTTTGAATTATCGTTTTGCCTTCACGAATCCGGGATTGATTCGGGGCGTCATCGCCGTATGTGGCGGTATACCGGGGGATTGGGATCAGGATAAGTATCACAAAAGCGACACGGAGGTCTTGATAATCGCCGGCGAGACCGACGAGTTTTATCCGCCGTCGCGAACGCGCACTTTCAAGGACGCGATGGCGAAGCGCGCCCGCTCGGTTGAATACAAATGCCTTCCCGTAGGCCACGTTTTTCCGCGCGAGTCGTTGCCGATCATTGGTAATTGGATCAAAGAGAGAATCAGCAAATGATCAACCCTTTCCTTCGTTCGATCTTGCGTTGTTTAGTTTGTCTCACCCTCATCTTAACCAGCCTGAGCGTCATCTCGAGCGCTCCAAGGCCAGCCGAAAAGTCAAAAGTCATCGTCGGCGCCATCGTCATCGACGGCAGTGGGCGACCAGGATTTCGCGCCAATGTTCGAATCGTCGGAGATCGAATCGCAAGGGTTGGGCGCTTCGCGCCGAGAGCGGATGAAGAAATCATTCAAGCGCGCGGGATGATCGTGGCTCCCGGTTTTATCGATATTCACAACCACTCACAGGAAGGCCTCGAGCGAGAACCGGCGGCAACCAACCAGGTCTCGCAAGGACTAACGCTGCTGGCGGTCGGGCCCGACGGCGGATCGCCGTGGCCTGTCGCTGAATATTTGAAGAAGCGTGAAGAACAGAAGATTGCGGTGAATGTGCTCTCGTTCATCGGTCACGCTACCGTGCGACAGCAAGTGATGGGCAAGGATTACGATCGCGCCGCAACGCCGGAAGAGATTTCAAAGATGGCGGCGTTGGTCGATCAGGCGATGCGCGAAGGCGCGTTCGGCCTTTCGAGCGGTCTCGAATATGATGTCGGGCGCGGGGCGACGACCGAAGAATTGATCGAGCTTGCGCGGGCTGCCTCGCGTCACGGCGGAATCTATACGACTCACATGCGCGACGAAGAAGAGGGGATGCTCGATGCGCTCGCCGAGGCGATTCGAATAGGAAGAGAAGCGCGATTGCCGGTTCAGATTTCGCACATAAAGATGGGCAATCGAAACGTGTGGGGTCAGGCTCACAAAGCGATCGCGCTCGTGAACCGCGCGCACAGGGCGGGGCTGGATGTGACTGCGGACTGTTATCCGTACACGGCGTGGGCGTCGACGATCACGGTGCTTGTGCCGAACCGCCATCACGACGACAAGCAAGAAGTTGAGAAGGACCTTCAGAACGTTGGAGGCGCGAGCCACGTGCTTGTTACCAACTGCCGAGCGCACCCTGAGTTTGAATTCAAGAACCTTGAAGAGATCGCCGCGTCGACAAACCGCACGGCGGTTGAAGCCTATCAACGCATTGTTCACGACGGAGGCGCGAGCGTTGTGTGCAGCTCGATGAACGAGGCTGACTTGCGAGCGTTCTACGTTCAGCGTTGGGTGATGGTGGCGAGCGACGGCGGGATAGGCTCGCGACATCCACGAGGCTCTGGCACGTTCACGAAGGTGCTCGGCAGATTCGTTCGCGAGCAACACTGGCTCACGCTTCCGGAAGCCGTACGCAAGATGACTTCGCTGCCGGCAAAGCGACTCGGCTTAACGGACCGCGGGCTGATACGAGAAGGGATGAAAGCTGATCTGGTGATCTTCGATCCGAAGCGAGTGATTGACCGTTCGACCTTCAAAGAGCCGCAGCTTTTGTCTGAAGGCGTCGAGCGTGTATTCGTGAACGGCGAACCGGTTTGGGAAAACGGCAAGGTAACCGGGCTGATGCCGGGAGAGATAATAAGGAAGCAGCACAGCACGGCGAAGCAGTAGCCAAAGCTAGTCGCAATTGCGTTCTGAACTCCGTAGGAGTGATATGTTTATAGTAACCAGTTCAGTTAACCGCTCTTAGCTCCGTAGGAGCGAAATGTGGCGGTTATCGCAATCAAACTCGGGAGCAACAAAGCACACACATTTCGCTCCTACCGAGCTTGAGCGTGTTAAACGATTCGTCACTATAAACATTCCCTAACGGGATTGCGTGGAGTCGCCGATCTACATCGTGGTGTGAAAGGATTAGGCGCATGAAACCGAAACAACTAATTCTGGTTTTTCAAATTTTCGTTCTAACGTTGTCTGTCTGCTTGCAAAACCTGGGGTGGCAAAACGAAACTCCACCGATGCCGTCTCAACGGCTGGATCCAAAGATTCAAAAAATCGTCTAGGAGATTTCGACAGATCGAATCGCGGAGATTCTCAAGAAGCTCGAAAGCTTCGAAACGCGCAATACTCTGTCGGATCCGAATCACCCAAATCGCGGAATCGGCGCCGCGCGACAATGGATCTTCGATCAGTTCAAAAGCTACAGTTCCCGCCTCGAAGTAAGCTTTGATACTCATACGATCCCCAAAGCCGGGCGCGTCTGGAAAGACGTCGAGCTGCGCAACGTAGTCGCGATCCTGCCCGGCAAGATGCAACAAGCCGCCGACCGTTGGGTGATGATCACCGGTCACTACGACACGATCAATCTGCGGGTGCCGCCCGAAATGAGAAGCGACCCCGCGAAAGCAGCGGAGCTGCCGGCGCCCGGCGTGACCGACGACGGCAGCGGGACCGCTTGTGTGATGGAATGCGCTCGCGTGATGAGCCAATACGAGTTCGATGCTACGCTGGTGTTCGTGGCGTTCGCCGGTGAGGAGCAAGGCTTGGTTGGAGCGCGCGCGATGGCCAAGCGACTAAAGGACAAGAACCAAACCATCGAAGCGGTGTTGAACAACGACATCATCGGCAGCGAGGTGAGCGGGAACGGCGTCATCGACAATCGCCGCGTGCTTTTGTTCTCGGAAGACCCGAACGATTCGTCGTCGCGTCAAATCGCGCGCTATGCGAAGCGAATCGGCGAACGCTATTTCCCCGAGATGACTGTGGATTTGATCTTTCGTTACGACCGCTTCGGGCGCGGGGGCGATCACTCGGCGTTCAATCAGCAAGGCTACGCCGCAGTGCGAATGACCACGCCAAACGAAAACTTCGCCAATCAACATTCGCCGACGGATAGTTACGCCAACACGTCACCGTCATACACGGCAAAGGTGACGCGAATCAACGCAGCGGTCGCTGCTTCGATGGCGCTCGCGCCCCGCGCGCCGGTCACTACGCGAGTGACTCCGACCGGTGCGACATCTGCTCCTCCTTCCGCATCTGACGAAGCAGTACCCACGCCTCGGCCTGCCGCGAGCGGACCCGGGCTCAGCAGGGGTGGCGGCTACGATGCGGTGTTGCGCTGGGAACACTCGAACCCCGAGCCTGACCTTGCGGGATTCATCGTCGTGATGCGCTCGACTACCGCGCCCGATTGGGAACGCGAGATTTGGGCCGGCAATGTGAAAGAGTTTACATTGAAGAACACTTCAATCGATCAAGTTGTGTTCGGCGTGAAGTCGATCGATCGCGAAGGTCACGAGAGCCCGGTGTCGGCCTACGTGCTCGCTCCTCGCGCGCGTTAGACAGAATGCCCAGACCGGGGCTCACCGTTGAGATTATTATCAGTTCCTTTGTTGTGGGTCAGTGACGAGTCAGCGGTGGCTTCGCGGCGGTGTCGAACACGATTCACTAGTCAGCAATCAGCCGCGAATACCAAACATAACGGCTCGCGGCTGACTGCTGACTATTCACATG
>WNGG01002133.1_pt1 | contig 22502 bp, 22 predicted proteins | sample 5400661 | NCBI WGS metagenome assembly WNGG01 (sample SAMN13153372, study PRJNA577476) | soil metagenome | isolation source: 100 cm soil or saprolite under Garry oak tree replicate 1 | place: USA:California | collected 2016-06-15
GGCCATTACGTCTTCCAGATCCTCGGCGCCGTGCCGGCGATCGGCCCCGGCGATTACGTCGCCGGAAAGCAGGGCGGCCTGTTCCTCGGCCGGGTTCTCTCCGTGGCCCGGAGCGCGGATCGCCTGACGCTCGAGCTGGCGCCCGCGGCGTGGAACGAGGTGCTCAAGCCCTTCGCCATCCACATCCCCTTCACGCGGGGCGCGGGGAGCGGCCCGTCGCCCTACGGCGTAGTGCGGTGGGGCCCGTGGCACCTGGCGAACCGACCGGGCCAGAGACCTCAGGCCGCCCCGCCGTTCCACACCGCTCGCGGGGCGGCGGTCGATCCGTTTGACTTCGACCCACAGGACTTCTTCCTCAGCGACTTCGACCTGTGCGTGAGCGGCGGGATCGTGAAAATCTGCAACATCTCGGCCAAGCTCGTCTCCGCACACTTCTCGCTCACCGGCGGGGTGGACGTCGGCGCCAACCTCGACATCCTGGGCTTGAGCGCCGACGCGCACGCGACCTTCAACGAGCAGCTCAACACCGACATCGACTTCCAGTTCGGCACCTTCGGCGCCACCGGCCAGCTCGGCGTCGAGGTCCCAGTGGGACCAGGCTTCGTGCGGGAATTCACCGTCGGCCCGTTCTCGGGGGAGGTGACGGTCGGTCTCATCCTGGGCGCGGAGGGCACGTTCAACGGCACGATCGAGCCCCACGTCGCGGTCTCGGACACCGTCACCATCGGCGGCAGCATCTCCACCAGCAGCGGCTTCGACTCCCAGTTCGACGCGGCGGGCCACTTCGACGCCGGCGCCAAGGTAGTGGACCTGGGCGACGTGGGCGCCAAGGTCTCGCTCGGCCCCAAGGCCGAGGTGAAGCTCAGCATCGCCGACGGTGTCTTCGGCTTCGCCCTCGGCGCCGGAGCGGACGGCTTCGTCGAAGGGACGGAGAACCTGCAAGGGATCCTCGGCAACGAGAACTGGCACGTGCACACGGACGTCGGCACCGAGGCCGGGGTCGAGGCGAGCCTGACCGTCCCGGCGATCGACGTGGACATCGGCGGCGAGAAGGACTTCCCCGGACCGGGGATCAACCTGCTCGACCTGTGGGGGACCGGCGACCTGAACGTCACGAGCAGCACGACCGGGAAGGACGTGTTCCCCGGGCAGATCTACGTGGCGTCCGTCGCGCGGAGCAACCCGAGCGAGCCGCCGCCCTGGTTCGCGGTGCTCTCGAGTGCGCTCGGCGTGAACGACGGCCATCTCTTCCCGGGCGGCTTTCTGTGTCGCCAGTTCTTCGCAGGCGCGCCGCTGATCCCGCCCTTCATCGAGGCCCCCCAGGACTGCGACCTGGTCGCCACCGGGCACACGGTCAACCTGACGGGCATCGCCTGGAACTGCACGCCCGCGGAGCCGCTCCCGGCCGCCGTGCAGGTGCGGCCGCGGAACCCGTTCGACATCAACGCCCGGCTCACGCGCCTCACGCTGTCGGTCGTGTGCCGCTCGGCGTACGCCGTCGTGCGGGACCGGGTCAACGCGCTGTTCGCGGCGGGAGCGATCGACAACGCCGGCGTCGCCAACGCGCTCCTGTCCAAGCTCACGACGGCCGAGGCGTACCGGGACGCCGGGGACGTCGTCGACGCGGGCATCGTGATCAGCGACTTCATGAATCAGCTGCGCGCGCAGTCGGGGAAGCACATCACCACCGTCGCGGCGGCCGAGCTGAATGACCTCGCGACCTTGCTCGCGCACTGCTACCTGACGCTGGTGCCGAGCTGCTCGTCCGTGCCTGCCGCGGCCCGGGTGGCGTTGCAGTCGCTGGGTCAGTAACCTCCGCGGTGCGGGGCCCCGTGCCGCCAGTCGCGGTGCGGGGCCCCGTGCAGGCCTTCCACGAACCGACCGGCCGAGCGCGCCCTCTCAGGGCGCGTGTTCACGACCCACGCCGTTTAAATTCCGTGGGTTCCCGAGTCCGAGTCTCCGATCATCGATGCTGGGCGGCACATGAGAGACCTGCACAGAGCCGACGTACGCCAGGAGATACCCACGGTCGCGCCAGAGACGCGCGTCGCGGGCGGCGTGGTGGTGTACCGCCTGTACGACATCGGGTACGAGATCGATCTCGAGCGCGCGATGGCCGTGCTCGCAGCCGGCCCGGGCGAGCCCGCCGCCCTCCGCCTGACCTTGCCCCATCCGGACCATCCCGCCGAGCCGGTCGTCGCCGACCGTCCCCTGGAGCGACGCTCGGCGCGGGCGGAAGTACAGGCCCTGCAGATCAAGAACCCGCCGATCACCTGCGCGCTGGGCCCCGACACGATGACGCTGGACGGCCGTCCGCAGACCGTCCAGGTGTCAGCGCGCGTTTTCGACTTCGGCGTCGTCTCCCTGCGCCTCGATGTCGCGGCCCCGGGTCTTCTGGCGTGGGGGGAGTTCTCGCGCTTCGGGAACGCGGTGGACGAGTGCGATGGCGAGTCCGCGGCGCTGTTCGAGCGCCACATCCGTCGGCTCACCGGCCAGCTGCGCGGGGCCATCGAGCGCCCCCAGCTCGCGCCGGTGACGGAGGATTACATCGTCTTCCGGGTCACGCGACTGCTCGGTGCGGCGGGGGAGCCGCTCCCCACCACGGGGCTGCGCGACCTCGACATGGTGCCGTTGCTCTTGAACGAGCAACGCACGCTCTCCGACGAGGCGCGCCGGGAGCTGCTCCCCTACCGCTTCACCTACTATCCCGACGACCTGGCGGTGCTCACCTGGAACAGCGCGCTCATCGTGGATCCGACGGAGGGCGACAGCGACGTCCAGCTCATCCTCGAGTTCGCGAACGCCCAGCTGCTGGAGCTGCGCTACTACGACGCCGTGCTCGATGCCGAGCTGCCGCGCATGTACGACCGCATCGCCGAGAGCCGCGCCGCCGGGCGCGCGCTGTTCCGGCGGCGCTACGCGGCGCTGCTCGCGAGACTGCAGACGCTGGTCGCCGACTCTACGGAGATTGTGGAGCGCGCCGAGAACGCGCTCAAAGTCACCGACGACGTGTTCCTGGCACGCGTCTACGCGGCCGCGCTCGAACTGTTCCGAGCGCGCGCGTGGCGCGGCGGCATCGATCACAAGCTCGCGATCATCCGGCAGACCTACGCGATGCTCAACGCGGAGTCCATGGCCGTCCGGAGCGAGGTGCTCGAGGCCGCCGTCGTCGTGCTCATCGTGGTCGAGATCATCCTCGCGGTCGTGCTGGGACGACGCTGAGCTGGTACCGTACGGCCGTGATCGGCCTGGCGCGCCGCTAGCGCGCGCCTCCCCACCGCTAGCCCCCGGTCACGGACCGCCGGGCCGCCCGGCCTGCATCTCGGCGACGTTCTTGTCCCACACCTTCTGCTGGTCGGCGGTCAGCACCGCACGCAGCTCGTCGGCCATCTGGCGGAAGTGCTCGCGCATCTTCTGGCGGGTCGCCGAATCGGGCGGTGTGCCCGGCGTAAAGGCCGGCATTTGGGCGCGATAGCGCGTCCGAATCGAGTCGACCTTGGCCTGCTGGGCCGGCGTCAGGGTGATGCCCTTGAAGAGCATCTCCATGCGCCCACCCCTACCCCCACCACCACCCGGCGCGCGCGGCGGGGTCTGGGCGAACGCCCTCGACCCGATGAGCGCCAGGAGGGCGGCGGCCGCCAATGCCACACGAGGTCTCATGTGTTCCTCCGATCTGAATTGGGACTGCGGTCCTCCAGAGGGTACGGCCACGGGACGCCGTTCGCTGAGCCGGCCCCCCCGCCCCCCCCGCCCTCCCGCCTCCGCTAGAACGCCTCACTCCGCAACAGCTGGAGGTAGATCCGCACCGCATCCACGTACGGCCCCACTCCCACGCGCTCGTCCGTGCCGTGGATGCGCCGCAGATCGTCCCGGCCGATCCTGATGCCGACGAACCGCAGCACGTTGGGTGTGAGCGGCGCGTAGCGCCGCGCGTCCGTGGCGCCGACCACGAGCCACGGCGTCACGATGGTGCCGGGCGCCACCGCCCGGATGGTGCGCGCGAGCAGCCGGAACGGCGCCGAGTCCGGGCTCGAGACTGGCGAAGGATTGCTCAGGGTTTCCGTGAGCGGGCGTACGGTGATCTGCGGATCGTTCACGACGCGCCGCACGTGCTCCACCACGGCGGCCACGCTGTCGCCCGGCAAGATCCGGAAGTTCACCAGCGCGCGGGCGGTGGAGGGGAGCACGTTCTCCTTCACCCCCGCCTGGAGCACCGTGGGCGCGGTGGTGGTGCGCAGCAGGGCGTTGCCCTCCGGCGTGGCGCCGAACTCGCGGGCGACGAGGCCGCCGAACAGCCAGCGGTTCGCCATCGCGAGCCGCTTCACGAAGGGCAGCTCGGGACCCAGATAATCAAACATCGCGGCGGTCGGTCCCCGGATGGCCCGCGGCATCTGGTGTCGCTCGAGCCGGACGACCGCCGCGCTCAGCATGCCCACCGCCGTCTCGGCGGGTGGCATCGACGAGTGCCCGCCCGCGGCCTGCGCGGTGAGCTCCACGGTCACGTACCCCTTCTCGGCGACCCCCACGAGCGCCACGGGGGCGCGCACGCCCGGCACGAGGCCGTCCGCGAGGGCGCCGCCCTCGTCCAGCACGAATTCCGGGTGCACCTGGCGCGACGCGAGCAGCGCCGCGATGCGCGCCGCGCCCCGGCTGCCGCCCACTTCCTCGTCGTACCCGAAGGCGAGGTAGACCGTGCGCCGCGGCTTCGCCCCCGCGCCGACGAGATGCTCCACCGTCTCGAGGACGGCCATCAGGCTGCCCTTGTCGTCGAGCGCGCCGCGCCCCCACACGTAGCCCGCCGAGATGCGACCCCCAAAGGGCGGCTCGGTCCAGCGGCCTTCCGTACCCGGCTCGACCGGAACCACGTCCTGGTGCGCGAGCAGGAGGATCGGCGCCGAGCTCGAGTCCGAGCCCACCCACTGGTACAGCAGGCCGTATCCGTTCACCTTCTCGAGCCGGAGCGCGGCGTGGAGCCTGGGGAAGGACTCGCGCAGGTAGCGCTGGAAGCCGTCGAACTCGCGGGCGTCGAACTGGGTGGAGTCCTGGTAGGAGATCGTCCGGAAGCGGAGCGCGCCCGCAAGGCGCTCGGCGAGCGCGAGCGAATCGAGCGGCTCGGGCGCGACGGGCGCCACCTGCGGCTGCCGCGAGGGAAACCGCAGCGCGCGGTCGAGTGCGACGGCCACGACCAGGATCAGCGCGACGCCGGCGACAATAAGGAGCCTTTTCACAGTGAACCCTGACCGGGTGAAGGATCGGCGAACGCTGGCGCGCCGGGTTATAGTTAGTCAAGCACGTGCCCTCTCACACCAGGAGCAGCGGGATGTCCAAGAGCGACGACGAGAAGCTGGCTGCACTGGTCAGGAAGAACGCCGCCAAGGCCGCCAGGGCCAAGCGCAAGGCGAAGCGCCAGTACGACAACACGCTCCCCCCCGAAACCACCGACGAGGATCTCGACCGGCGCGACTTCTTCTCGGAGATGAAGAAGCGCGAGTTCTGAGCGCTAGCGCCCCTTCAGATAGTCCCGCGCCGCCGCCAGCACGGCCTCCTGCACTTCCGCGATCGAGCCCTCGAGCGACGCCCCCGCCGCCTTCGTGTGGCCTCCGCCCCCGAAGCGGAGCGCCAGCTCCGCGACGTCTACCTCCCCCACTGACCGGAAGCTGACTTTCACCCGGCCGTTCGCGATCTGCCGGAACAAGAGCGCCAGCCGCACGCCAGCGACCGTGCGCGGGTACTCCACGATACCGTCGAGGTCGTCCGCCGTGGCGTGGTGGCGTTGCAGCGCGTCCGGCGGCACGGTCACCCACGCGAGCCCGATCTCCGGTTCCACGACCAGCGTCTCGAGCACCTCGGCCATGAGCCGGATGCGGCCCTCCGGCGCGCTGGCGTACACGGACTCGTAGATCGACTCAGGGTCCACGCCGCGCTCGAGCAGCGCGCCGGCGACCCGCAGCGCCCGCGGGCTCGTGTTGGCGAACCGGAACGCGCCGGTGTCGGTGAGGAGCCCCACGTACAGCGCCCGCGCCGCCTCGGGCGGGAGCGGCCACTCGAGCGCGCTCGCGAGATCGAACACCAGCTCCGCCGTCGCCGCCGCCTCCGGCGCCACGAGCCGCGGGCCCGCCGGGAGCGTGCCGCGGCTCACGTGGTGGTCGATGCAGGCGACGGCGTGTGAGTCGTTGATGATGCGCGCGAGGTCGCCCAGGCGGCCGAGGTCCGAGATGTCGAGCACGACCACCACGTCGGCCGACTCGATCTCCCGCACCGCGCGCTCGGACCGGTCGGCGCCGGGCGGGAGCAGGAAGTCGAACCGCTCGGGGATGGGAGTGGGGTTCGCGATTACCGCGTTGAGCCCGCGCGCCGTCAACAGGTGCCACAGCGCCACCTCGCTCCCCACGCCGTCGCCGTCGGCATTCACGTGCGTGGTCAGCGCGACGCGGCGGCCGGGGGTGAGCACCGCGGCGACTTCCTGCGCCGCCCGGGCGCGTTCCGGGGGAATCGAGACGCCGTTCGTCGTCATGACATCAAGATAAAGGGAAGGAAACCTAAGGCGCTCTTGTCCCGATGAACGCGAACTTCTGAGGGCCCACCGCGCCGCTCACGTACAGCGAGTCAGTCGTGACCCGGTACGTGCCGACGAACTCAACTGCCGGGCCCAGCGTGACGGTAATGGCGTCCCCCGAGGTGGTGTAAGAGCCGCCGATGGTGGTGGGCGTACCCTGGACGGTGACGGAAGCGGTGAAGTCCACGTCCGTGATCGTCACGGTCCCCGTAGCCGCTGGTGGCACGAGGTCGGGCTTCATGCCCTGGCAAAACGACTTGAGGTAGTACGTGCCGACCAGGGCGGCGGAGCCGATGATGCCGCCGTGGTACGTGTCACAGGGGACCGGGCCGGTGGCCTTGTCTCCGCCACACGCGGCCGCCACGAGGACCAGGGCGAAGATACACGCCCTCGAACGTTCGCTCCGCATCAGGGCACCCTCCTGATCGAGACGCCGTCCCTCCACGTCTCTCTGCTCAACGCCTCCCCTCGACGCCTCTCCTCGACGTCTTCCCTCGACGTGGTTATGTCTTTCGCGCCAGCTTCGAGTGCCGCACGCCGTACCCGAAGTACACGAACATCCCGAGCACGAACCAGATGATCAGCCGCTCCCACGTCGTGCGCGACAGGTGGATCATCAGGTAGAGCGCGGAGATCGCGCCCAGTGGCGCGACGAGCCAGTACGCCGGCGTCTTGAAGGCCCGCGGCAGGTTCGGCTCGCGCACCCGCAGCACGATGACCCCGATCGAGACGATCACGAACGCGAGCAGCGTGCCGATGGACACGAGGCTCGCCGCGTCGCGGATCGGCAGGATCGCCGCGAAGAATGCGACGGCGATGCCGGTGACGATCGAGGTGATGTAGGGGGTCTGGAACTTCGGGTGGATCTTGTTGATCACCTGGGGCAGGAGCCCATCGCGCGACATCGTCCAGAACACGCGCGACTGGCCGAGCAACATCACCAGGATCACGGACGAGAGCCCCGCGATGGCACCCAGCTTGATGAGCGTGGACATCCAGCCCAATCCGGCCCGGTCCGCGGCCACGGCGATCGGGTCCGGGACGTTCAGGTCCTTGTAGGGCGTCACGCCCGTCGCGATCCCCGACACCAAGATGTAAAGCAGCGTGCAGATCAGCAGCGACCCGATGATGCCGATCGGCATGTCCTTCTGCGGGTTCCTCGCCTCCTGGGCCGCGGTCGAGACGGCGTCGAATCCGATGTAGGCGAAGAACACGATGCCACCGCCCGCCACGACGCCGTCCCAACCGAAGTGGCCCGACCCCTCCGCCGGCGGAATGAACGGGTGCCAGTTGGCGGGGTTCACGGCGTGCGCCGCGAACGCGATGAACAGCACGACGACGGCGAGCTTGATGAAGACGATCACGTTGTTGGTGGTGGCCGATTCCTTGATGCCGATGACGAGCAGCGTGGTGACGAGGGCGATGATCACCACCGCCGGCAGGTTGAACACCGCCGTCATGCTCGTGCCGTCGGGGCAACGGACCACCGTGCCGCGCGCCGCCGACAGCGCGCACGGGACGTCGAGGCCGATATCGTGCAGGAACGACACCACGTACCCCGACCAGCCGATCGCGACCGTCACCGCGCCCAGCGCGTACTCGAGGACCAAGTCCCACCCGATGATCCAGGCGATGATCTCGCCCAGCGTGGCGTAGCCGTAGGTGTAGGCGCTCCCCGCCATGGGCACGAGCGACGCGAACTCGGAGTAGCACAGCGCGGCGAAGATCGACGCGATCCCGGCGAGGATGAACGAGAGCACGACCGCGGGCCCCGCATTGACGGCGGCCACCGTGCCGGTGAGCACGAAGATACCGGTGCCGATGATGGCGCCGATCCCGAGCAGCGTGAGGTTGAGCGCGCCGAGCGCGCGCTTCAAGCTGTGATCGGTCAGCGCCTCGGTCTGCAGGTCGGTGACGCTCTTCCGCCGGAACAGATCCATGCGCACCTCTGAGGAAGGGGAGAGCCGGCCGTCCGAACGCGCGCTAGAGTAGGTCCGGCCCCGGGGACTGTCAAGCCGCGCCGTTAGATGCTGTAGTTGGGGGCTTCCCGCGTGATCACGACGTCGTGTGGGTGCGACTCGCGCAGGCCCGCGGTCGTGATCTGGATGAACTCGGTTTCGGTGCGGAGCGCCCGGACGTCGCACACACCGCAGTACCCCATCCCGCTCCGCAGCCCGCCCGTCATCTGGAAGATCACGTCGGCCACGGGGCCCTTGTAGGGAACGCGCGCCTCGATCCCTTCGGGGACGAGCTTGGCCGGAGAGACCTCCCCCTCCTGGAAGTAGCGGTCGGCGGAGCCCTCCTCCATCGCGCCCAGGCTCCCCATCCCGCGGATCACCTTGAAGCGCCGGCCCTCGAGCAGGAAGGACTCGCCCGGGCTCTCCTCGGTGCCCGCGAGCATCGAGCCCATCATCACACTCTCGGCGCCCGCGGCGAGCGCCTTGACCACGTCCCCCGAGTACTTCACGCCGCCGTCGGCGATCACGGGGACGTCGCCCGCGCCCGCGGCGGCGTCGATGATCGCCGTGATCTGCGGGATGCCGACCCCCGTGACCACGCGCGTGGTGCAGATTGAGCCCGGCCCCACGCCCACCTTCACCGCGTCCGCGCCGCGCTCCACCAGCGCCCGCGCGCCCGCCGCGGTGGCGACGTTGCCGCCCACGAGCTGCGCCTCGGGGAACGCCTCGCGCAGGCACGCCACGGTGTTGAGGACCGCTTCCGAGTGTCCGTGGGCCGAGTCGACCACGATGACGTCGCACCCGGCGCCGAGCAGCGCGCGGGCGCGCGACAACGCTTCGGAGTTTCCGCCCACCGCGGCCGCGACCCGGAGGCGGCCGTGCTGGTCTTTGTTGGCGTTGGGGTGCTGGCGGCGCTTGAAGATGTCCTTGATGGTGACGAGGCCCTTGAGAATCCCCTGCGCATCCACGACGGGGAGCTTCTCGATGCGGTGTTGCGCGAGGATCTGCTCCGCCGCGTCGAGGGTCGTGCCCACGGGGGCGGTGACGAGCCGGTCCTTGGTCATCGCCTCGCGGATGGGGCGGTCGAGCTCGCGCTCGAACTGCAGGTCGCGGTTGGTGATGATGCCGACCAGCCGGCCGGCGTCGTCCACGATCGGCACGCCGGAGATGCGGAACCGCTCCATGAGGCGCACCGCCTCGCGCACCGGGCGATCCGGGCCGAGGGTGATCGGGTGGAGGATCATTCCCGATTCGCTGCGCTTCACGCGGTCCACCTCGGCCGCCTGGCGGTCGATCGGCATGTTCTTGTGGATCACGCCGATGCCGCCCTCGCGCGCGATCGCGATGGCCATGTCGGACTCGGTCACGGTGTCCATCGCGGCCGAGACGAGGGGGATGTTGAGCGGGATGCCGCGAGTGAAGCGGGAGCGCACGTCCACGCTCCGCGGATGGACGGTCGAGTGCCGCGGCACGAGGAGGACGTCGTCGAAGGTGAGGGCGGCAGTCGGGCGGAAGGTTCCCATGGCGAAAGTTACTGGGGGGGCGGCGCTTCCTCAACCGGTTCGCCGGCCTTCTGTTCGTCTTTCTTGGACGCCTCTTCCACCGCCGCCCTCCCGGCCGCGGCCACGCGCTCCAGGAACTTCCCCGCCTTCCCCACCGCGTCCATCGTCCCCTTGATGATGCTCACGGGCACGCGGCCCGCGCGCAGCGTGTCCTCCAGCGTCTCGGCTGCCTTCTGGAACGGCGCCGCGCCGGCGGGACGCTCGGCGTACTTCGACTCCAGAAACTCGACGTAGTCGAGCACCATGTACGCCTTGTCTTCCGGGAGGGCGTCGAGCTTGCGGAGCAAGCGGTCGCGCAGGACCTCGTTCATGGCTGGGCCTCGAAGCTGGTGAGATCGAGCACCGGGTTGCCGAGGAAGCGGCTCCGGCCGGTGCGCACCCGTGCCGTCACCTGGATGACGGCGAGCGGGTTGAGAGCCTCGAGCGCCGCGCGTTTCGGCTCGGGCACAACCACATACACGAAGCCGCGCTCGGGGAGCGGGCCCCGGGCCAGGAAATAGGTCGCGCCCGGGGGCATGTCGGGCCGCAGCTCGTCCGCCTTCTGGAGCGAGATGAACTGCAGCGTCCAGCGGAGCAGCTGCCCCGCGTAACGTTGTGGATCGGCGCGCAGCTCGGCGGCGGAGACACCCACGAGCACGCCGGGCGGCGCGCTCTGGAGGTCGGCGCTCTTCACCCAGCCCTCGAGCTGCACGCGCGTCCATTCCCCCGACCGCCCCAACACGCGCAGCGGCGCCGAAGGCGCGAGTGTCCCGGCAGCCGGGCCCTCGGGCGCGCGGTACAGCACGGTGCGCCGTGCGGACTCAAGGCGACTGGGGTCTACGGGCGCGGAAGGGGGGGAGGACGGAGCGGAGGAGGCGACGGTCGTGTCGCTATCCACGCTGCGCCCGCTCACCGCTTGCCCCGCCGGTTCGACGTCGGTCTTCTCGACCCAACCCGCCCGCGTCACGTGGATCCAGCGGCCATTCGACCCCTCGACGACGCGATCGAGGAGGAATCCCTGGGGTAGCTTCCCGACGAGCGCGCCCGCGGGCGCGGACCGCAGGTTCTCGTCCGGCGCGCGCGTGACGGCGAGGTCGAAGCCCGCGCGCGCGGTGGCTCCGACCGAGGTGGCGAAGATCCACCCCTCGAGCGTGACGCCGAGCCAGTCACCCTGCTCCTCGCCGCCCGCGACCAGCGCGCCGCGCGCGAGGCGCGCGAGACGCTTGCCGCTCGCCTCCTGGTAAAACCAGGCGCCGTCGGTGGTCACACGGTAACGTGCTTGGGCGGCGAGCGGTGGCGCGGGTGCGAGCCACACGACAACTGGAAGGGCGCGAAGGGCCCGGCTAAATTGCATCCCCTGCAATATGGCAAAGAGGCGTGGGCCGCGCACCCCGGTCGTCCTGATCGTGCTCGACGGCTGGGGCTTCCGTCCCGGCCGGGAGGGCAACGCCATTGAGTTGGGGCAGACGCCCACCTGGCACCGTCTCTGGGCGCGGGCGCCGCGCACGTTGCTCAACGCGTCCGGACTCGCCGTGGGACTCCCCGACGGACAGATCGGCAACAGCGAAGTGGGGCACCTGAACCTCGGTGCGGGACGCGTGGTGCCTCAGGACATCGTGCGCATCTCGCAGGCGATCGACTCGGGGGCATTCTTCCAGCTGCCGGCGCTGGTGGAGCTGTGCGGTAACGTCAAGCGGCGCGGCGGCACGCTGCACCTCCTCGGCCTGCTCGGCAACGGCGGCGTGCACGCGCTCGACCAGCACCTCGTCGCGGCGATCATGCTCGGCCACCTCCACGACCTGCCGGTGGCGATTCACGCCTGGCTCGACGGGCGCGACACGCCGCCCCAGTCGGCGCTCGCGTTCATGCAGGAGCTCGTCGATCTGCTGGCCCAGTACGGCGGGCGGGCCGGCGTCTCGACGGTGGTGGGCCGCTACTACGCGATGGACCGCGACAAGCGCTGGGAGCGCACCAAGATCGCCTACGACGCCATGGTGCACGGGGTGGGGGAGCCCGCGCCCGACGCGGTCACCGCGACCCGGCGCGCCTATGAGGCGGGCGAGACCGACGAGTTCGTGAAGCCGCGCGTCATCGCCGGCGCGCCGCGCATCCGCTCGGGCGACGGGATCTTCTGCTTCAACTTCCGCGCCGACCGGATGCGCCAGATCGTGCGCGCGCTCGCGGTGGACGGATTCGAGGGATTCGACACGGGCGCGCGGCCCACGGTCGACCTCGTCACGATGACCCAGTACGACGAGACCTTTCCCTTCCCGATGGCGTTCGGGCCCGTGGTGCTGTCGCGCATCGTCGCCCAAGTGTTGTCCGAGAGCGGCAAGACGATGTTCCGCACGGCCGAGACCGAGAAGTACGCCCACGTCACGTATTTCTTCAACGGCGGGGTCGAGACCCCGTACCCGGGTGAGGAGCGGCTGCTCGTCCCCTCGCAGAAGGTCGCCACCTACGACCTGATGCCGGAGATGAGCGCGCCCGGCGTGACGGACGTGCTCTGCAAGGCGATCGAGGCGGGCCACCACGACTTCATCCTCTGCAACTACGCCAACGGGGACATGGTCGGGCACTCCGGGGTACTAGGCGCGGCGGTGCGGGCGGTGGAGACCGTGGACCAGTGCCTCGGGCGCGTCCTCACCAGCGCCGAGCGGCGCGGTGCCACGCTCCTCATCACGGCGGACCACGGCAACTGCGAGCTGATGATCGACCCCACGACCGACGGCCCGCACACGGCGCACACCACGAACCCGGTTCCGTTGCTTATCGTGGGCGACGACGCTCCGCCGCGCTTGCGGCACGGCGGCGCGCTGTGCGACGTCGGCCCGACCGTGCTCCGGATGCTGGGGATCGAACCGCCGCCCGAGATGACGGGGCGGGACTTGAGGGAGACAGACTGATGGTCGGTCAGGCGGTTAGGCGGGTAGGCGGGCAGGCGGGTAGCCGGGCGATATTCGTGTGCGCGGCAGTCCTCCTAGCCGCCTACCCGCCTAGCCGCCTAGCCGCCCAAGTGGGCTACGAGCCCGGTCATTCGCCCTACCGCGACATCCCCCGCGGCGGCGTGGCGCTCGTCACCTTCGGCTACCTGGGCGGCAGCCGTGGCAGCGTGGGGGTGGGGATCTCCGATGGGCCGACGGGCGGGCTGCGCTACGAGACGAAGCTGGGCGGCGCGATCGGCGTGTCGTTCGGCCTGGCGTACGCGCAGACCACGCGTTTCGTGGTCGATCCGACCAAGGACGCGGCGTCGCGCAAGACCGGGCCCTTCGACAACGACGTGATCCTCGCCGACGCGGGGTTGCAGCTCGTGCTCACCGGGAAAAAGACGTGGCACGGCCTGGCCCCCTACTTCGGCGGTGCCGTCGGCGTGGCGCTGGGCGGCGGCTCGCCCCTCGACTCGAGCGGCTACGACTTCGGCACGAAGTTCACGGTGATGCCGGACGCCGGTGTGCGCTGGTATCCGGCGCGGCGCCTCTCGGTGCGGGCCGATTTCCGCGCCGTCTTGTGGAAGCTCAAGTACCCCGTCGAGTACAAGCAGCAACTCTCTCCCGACGGCACCACCGTCCTGCCGTTGAACGCGGCGCTCGACGAATACACGTGGCACCCCTGGGCCACGATCGGCGTGGGATGGACTTTCTAGGGGAGGGATTCCGGCGCGCGCTCGCGCTGCTGTTCTCGGGTGACGCCGAGGTGTACGGCATCGCCCTTCTGACGTTCAAAATCGGTCTCATTGCGACCGTCGTCGCCTGCGGCCTCGGGATTCCGGCCGGGTTCGTCCTCGCGACCAAACCGTTCTGGGGCCGCCGCGCCGCTCTCACCGTCGTCAACACCGCGCTCGCGTTCCCGACCGTCGTGGTGGGGCTGCTCCTGTACGGGTTGCTGTCGCGGCGCGGCCCGCTCGGCGGGCTCGGCTGGCTCTACACCTGGGAGGCGATCGTCGTCGGCGACGTGCTGATCGCCTTGCCGCTCGCGGCCGCCCTCTCGGCTGCCGCGGTGCAGGGCGTCGATCCGCGGATCCGGCGCACCGCCGAGACGCTCGGCGCCGGCCGCTGGCGCGCCGCGTGGACCGTGGCGCGCGAGGCGCGCTTCGCGCTGGCCGCGGTGCTCACGACGGCGTTCGGGCACGTGGTCGCTGAAATCGGCTCTGCCATGACCGTGGGCGGCAACATCCGCGGCCAGACCCGCACGCTGACCACGGCGGTCGCGCTGTACACGGGACAGGGCGACTTCGGCCTCGCGCTCGCGCTCGGGCTCGTCCTGCTGCTGCTCGCGCTGCTCGTGAACGTGGCGCTGCAGCAGCTCCAGGGCCGCGGCGGTGGCAATGCTTGAGCTGCGCGGCGTGCGCCATCGCTACGGCGGGCGCCTCGTGCTCGACCTCGAGCGCTTCACCGTCGCTCCGGGGGCGCTCATCGCGATAGTCGGGCCGAACGGCTCGGGAAAGAGCACCCTGCTCCGCCTCCTCGCCCTGCTCGAGCGGCCGAGCGAAGGCGAGGTGCTGCTCGACGGGATGGCCGTGGCGCGCGGGGGGGCCGGGGGGGGCGGGGGGCCGGCGGCGCTGCGGCACGGGGTGACGCTTGTGGAGCAGCGACCCGTGCTGCTCCGCGGAACGGTGCGGGACAATCTGGAGTTCGGGTTACGGGTGAGGGGAACCAGACGCACAGAAGTGAACAGGGTGATAGAGAACGTGGCGGCGCGGCTCGGCGTCGCGCCGCTGCTCGGACGCCGGCGGCACGAGCTGTCGGACGGCGAGGTGCAACGCGTTGCGGTGGCCCGCGCGCTCGCGATCGAGCCGCACGTCCTGCTGCTCGACGAGCCGGCGAGCTCGGCGGACCGCGCCGCGGCCCAGACGCTGTACCACGTGCTCGAGGAAGAGCGCGCCCGGCGACCGCTCGCCATCTGCCTCGCCTCGCACCAGCTCGAGGACGCCTACCGCTGGGCGGACGACGTGCGCGCCCTCGCCGACGGCCGGCTCTCACCGGTCACGCCCGAGAACCTGTTCCGCGTGGAGCTGCCCGCTGGTGGAACCGGCGATCTGAAGCACGTCCGGGTGGGGGCGGTCGAGATCGCCGCGATGACCGACAAGTCGGGGCCGGCGATTCTCGCCGTTCCGCCCACCGACATCCTGGTGAGCCGGGAGCCGGTCGCCTCGTCGGCGCGGAACGTGTTCTGCGGCCGGGTGACGCGGCTGGTGCGGCACCGCCCCGGCACGGTGCACGTGACCGCCGACGTGGGAGTGGACCTCGTGGCCGTGGTCACGGAGGAGGCGGCGCGCGACCTGCAACTCGCCCCGGGCAGCCCTGTGGCGTTCGCGTTCAAGGCCAGCGCGGTGCGCGTGTTCTAGCGATGCCGATCAGCTATCTTACGCGTATCGTTGAGTTTACTGCGACGCACCGCATCCGGCGCGCCGACTGGCCGGCGCAGCGGAACGCGGCCGAGTTCGGCAAGGCGGCGAACGACCACGAGCACCGCTACCAGTGCCGCGTCACCGTGAAGGGGCGGCTGGCAGCCGAGGCAGGTGGAGTGATCAGCCTCGGCGCGCTCGACGCCCTGCTCGCCGAGGAGATCATCCGTCGGCTCGACGGAAAGAGCATCAACGCCGCCGTCCCCGAGTTCGCCGACGGCCGCCGCCTCGCGACCGGGGAAGCGCTCGCGGTCTACGTGTGGGAGCGCATCGCCCCGCGACTGCCGCCCGGGGTGACGTTGCACGCGGTGCGCGTGCAGGAGGGACCGCACATCTACTCGGAATACTTCGGTGAACCGTGACCCAGAGACCCCGGGCTTGCGCCCGGGGTTAGGGATCCCTGGGGCCCCTGCGGACCCCGGGCGCCAGCCCGGGGCCCGCCGCGGCCGCATGCTCGCGGAATCGGCGGCGGTCGAGGAGGTCCCCGTGTGGCTCGAGGTGAACGGCGAGCCGGCGGTGACGTGGATGTGCAGCCCCGACCAGCTCGAGGAGCTGGCCACGGGATGGCTTCAGGGCGAAGGTTACATCGCGACGCTCGACGACTTGGTGAAGCTCCGCCCCTGCGCGACCGACCTGGGCTTCTGGGCGGAGGTGAAGCCGGAGCGCGTCGCGCAGGTGAAGGCCGAGAACCGCAAGCGCGTGCTCGCATCCGGGTGCGGCGCGGTCTCCACGTTTCTCGCCGATCCGCACGCGGTGCTGCATGCTCCGCCGCGCGGCGAGCCGCCCCCAGCCGAGCGCCTGCGGGCGCTCTTCAAGGAGCTGTTCGCCCGGGGGGAGCGCTACAACGAGACCGGCGGCATCCACGCGGCGGCGCTCACCGACGACACGCGGCTTCTGTTCCACGCCGAGGACATCGGCCGGCACAACGCGGTCGACAAGGTGATCGGCGCGGCCGTGATCGCGCGCGTGCCCGTCGCCGGTCGCGGCCTGCTCGTCACGGGCCGCATCTCCGCCGAACTCGCCTACAAGGCGGCGCGCGCCGGGCTCGCCTGGGTGGCCACGCCGAGCGTGCCGTCCACCCTCGCCCTCACCATCGGCCGGCGGTCCGGCATGGTGCTCGTGGGGCGCGCGGTGAGCGGCACGCCGCACCTGCACCGGCCCGGGGCATGACGCCCGACGCGCTGCGGGCCATCCTCCGCGCGGCGCACACGATTGCGATCGTCGGCCTGTCGCCGAAGCCGGAGCGACCGAGTCACCAGATCGCGCTCTACCTGCGGGAGGCGGGGTACCGCATCGTCCCGGTGAACCCGGGCCACGACACGATCCTCGACGAGCGCAGCTACCCGACGCTCGCCGCCGCCGCGGCAGAGCATGCGATCGACGTCGTGGACGTGTTCCGCCGGAGCGAGTTCGCCGGTGCAGTCGTGGTCGCCGCGATCGCCGTCCGGCCGCGTCTCATTTGGCTGCAGCGCGGCGTCGTGGACGAGGCGGCGGAGCAGCGCGCCGCGGCAGCCGGCATCCCGTTCGTGATGGACCGCTGCCTCATGGTCGATCACCGACTCCTCGAGGTGTGATGCGCCCACACTCGGTCCCGCTCTTGCTCACGCTGATCGCGGCCGTGCTCCCTGGCGGCGCGGCCGCCCAAACGGGGCCCCAGTCCAACCTCGTGCTCACGCTCTCGGGCGGCGTCGTGAGCGGCGACAACCTGTGGATGATCGCGCGGCAACCGTTCTGCCCCGTGTTCTCGGGAGGCTGCGCGTCGGGCATACCCGACACGCTGCGCCTGGCGCGCGACATGGGGTCGAGCATCACGATCGGCTTCGCGGTCAGTTACTTTCCCGGCCCCGCGGTCGGCGTCCAGGGCGAAGTGACCTATCTTGGCCTGCCGCTCGACGACGCGTGCGCCGTGCTCAACGGGAGCCCGACAAGGCAGAGCGTGCAGGTGTGCGACGACATCGCGGGGCGGTCCCAATCCACCGGCGCGATTTCGTTCTTCGGGAGCGTCGTCGTCCGCGCCACTCCCCGCCGGTTCCTCAGCCCATACCTGCGGGCGGGCGTGGGGCTCGTGGCGTTCGACCACAGCACGATCGATGTGGCGGGGACGGACTCCGCCTTCAACACCTACCAGGTCGTGCTCGACAACAGCCCCCGGCGCCTCGCGGCCAGCGGTCTCGTCGGCGCGGGCCTCACGCTGCGCGTCGGCCGCGCCTACCAGTTCCGGCTCGAGGCCCGCGATGTCCTCGCAGGCTTCGAGCGGGTGACGGGGCCCACCGACGCGTCACTCATCCCGCCGACCGACACCCGCCTCTACCATCACTTCGTGCTCACCATGGGAGTGGACGTCGTCCTCGAGCAGAAGCGCGGGCGGCGCTACTGAACGTGCGCAGCGCCGTGCTGGCCGGCGGCGCCGCCCGGCGCTACGGCGGGCATCCCAAAGGCTTGATCCAGCTGGGTGGTCGCCGCATTCTCGACCGCGTCGTGGACGCGCTGCAGGCCGTGACGGATCAGCCGCCCCTGCTCGTCGCCAATGCCCCCGAGGGGCCGACCTGGCGCCCCGACCTCCGCACCGTCCCCGACGTGCGCCCGGGCTACGGCAGCGTGAGCGGCATTTATACCGCGGTCGTGTCGGGATCCGGGCCGGTGCTGTGCGTCGCCTGGGACATGCCGTTCGTCACGCCCGCGCTGTTGCGCGCGCTGGTGGACGGCTCCGCCGGCTACGACGCGTTCCTCCCCGAGAGCGACGGCCGCCGCGGCGTGGAGCCGTTGTGCGCCGTGTATGGCCCGGCGTGCGGGGCGGCGATCGAGCGGCAGCTCACCCGCGGCGACCTCCGGGCCATCGGCTTCCACCCCGACGTCAGGGTCGGTACACTACCCCTCGACCGCGTGGGCGCCTGCGGGGACCCGGCGGTGCTGTTCTTCAACGTGAACACTCCGGCAGACCTGGAGCGGGCGGAGGGCGTGTGGCGGCAACGCGGATGATCTCGATCATCGGCCGGAAGAACGCCGGCAAGACCACGCTCCTGGTCGCCGTCGCGGCCGAGCTCGCCCGCCGCAAGTTTCGGGTGATGACGATCAAGCACGGCACCCACCCGGCCGACACCGACCAGCGCGGGAAGGACAGCTGGCGGCACTGGCACGAGGGCAGGGCCGAGCGGGTGCTGATGGAGGGGCCCGGGCAGCGGGTGCTGTGGGAGAAGACGGAGCGGGAGTCCGACCCGATCACCCTCGCGCGGAGCTACTTGGGCGGCGCCGACATCGTCCTGGTCGAGGGATTCAAGAGCGCCCCGCTCCCCAAGATCGAGGTCTACCGCCTCAGCGCCGGGCCTGAGCCGTTGTTCGATCCCGCCGTGCACGACCCGGCGAACTGGATCGCGATGGTCACCGACAACGCCAGCTATCGGGCCGAGTTTCCCGTGTTCCGCTTCTCGGACACGGCGTGGCTGGTGACGCTCGCCAACCTCGCGTGGGATCGGGCCAAGATCCTCGCGCCCTGATATGTTGACCCCGACGGAGGCGGCCCGCCTGATCCTGGAGCACGTGGCCCCCCTCGCCGCAGCGCGCCGCCCGCTGCGCGAGGCGCTCGATCTCGTGCTCGCCGAAGACGTCACGAGCCCCATCGACCTCCCCGCCTGGGACAACTCCGCGATGGACGGTTACGCGGCGCGTGCCGCGGACGTGGCGCAGGCGACCCCCGAGCGCACAGTGACGCTCACCGTCATCGAGACCGTCCCCGCGGGCCGGTTCCCCACGAAGGCCCTCGGACCCGGCCAGGCGACCCGCATCTTCACGGGCGCCCCGCTGCCCGCGGGCGCCGACACCGTGGTCCGCCAGGAGGACACAGAGGCGGCGGCGTCGGGCGAGGGCCGCGTGACGGTGGTCACGGGGCGCGACGCGGGGAAGAACGTCCGCCATCGGGGAGAGGACATCCGCACGGGCGCCGTCGCGCTCACCGTCGGCACGCCCCTCGGCCCCGCCCAGCTCGGCGTCCTCGCGTCGATCGCATACGGCCGACCGCTCGTGCACCCGCCGCCTCGCGTCGCGTTCCTGGGGTCCGGGGACGAGATCGTCGATCTCGACCACGCCGCGGAGATCCTCGCCGGGACGAAGATCGCGACGTCGAACTCCTACACGCTGTTCGGGATGATCCGCCGCGCGGGCGGGATTCCCGTGGACCTGGGCGTGGCCCGGGACACTAAGGAAAGCCTGCGCGAGCACTTCGCCGGGGCGAAGGACTGCGACATGCTCGTCACCACCGCGGGGGTAAGCGTCGGGGAGCACGACTTCGTGCGCGACGTGCTGACCGAGCTCGGCTGCGACATGAAGCTGTGGCGCATCCGCATGCGCCCGGGCGCCCCGCTCGGCTTCGGGCTGCTGGACGGCAAGCCATGGATCGGGCTGCCGGGGAATCCCGTCAGCACGATGGTCACGTTCGAGCTGTTCGTGCGGCCGGCGATCCGCAGGATGCTGGGACACCGGTTGCCGTTCCGTCGCACCGTGCCCGTGTGTGTGGGGGAGGCGATCACGCTGGGGCCCAAGCTACGTCACTTCCTGCGGGCGGTGGTGACACCGGACCGGCCCGGGGGTACCCTCACGGCGCGCTTGACGGGTCCTCAGGGCTCCGGCATCCTCACGTCCATGGCGCGGGCGAACGCGCTCCTGATCGTGCCGGAGGACCGCGCGACCGTGGCGGCGGGCGAGACCCTGTCAGCGCTCGTCCTGGACGATCCCCACCACATCGCGGAGGCGCCCTTCTGAGGACCCTCCAAGAGCTCTTCCTGATCTTCACGTCCGTGCTGTTCATCGTCGATCCGCTCACCGCCGTGCCCACGTTCCTCGCGATGACCCAGCGCGACTCCCCCGAGGTGCGCCGCCTCATGGCCCGCCGCGGGGCCTGGACCTGCGCCATCACGCTCACCGCGTTCGCGCTCGGGGGCAGCCTGATCTTCCGGCTGTTCGGTATCACGCTGGGCGCGTTCAAGATCGCGGGCGGCGTGCTCATCGGGCTCAACGCCCTCGACATGGTGCAGGCGCGCCGCAGCCAGCAGAAGGAGACGCCCGTCGAGAAGGCGGAGGGCATCGAGAAAGAGGATGTGGGGATCATGCCGCTCGGCGTCCCCATGCTCGCGGGGCCGGGTGCGATCTCGACGGTGATGGTGCTCGCGGGGACCTCGAAGACCGCCGTGACGACCGCGGGGTTATACGGCGCGATCGCGCTGACGGCAGTCGTGTGCTATGCGACGCTGGCCGCCGCCACGCGGGTGGAGCGGCGGCTGGGACAAACGGGGATGCGCATCCTCACGCGGCTCATGGGGCTGGTGCTGTGCGCGATCGCGGTGCAGTTCGTCGTGGATGGGATCAAGATGACGGGACTGGCGGGCACGACTTAAAGCGCCTAGACCGGGCGTCGCTCTTCGCCCGAGCGACGCGCCACGTCCGAGCGGCGCTCGATCCCGCGGCGGCGCTCGAGCGGCACCGGCACCTCCTCGCGCCGCCGGTCCCGCACGATGCGGCGACCGAAACTGTCCCGGCGGTCGACCGCACGCCGACGGATGCGCTCCCCTTGCCTCTCTACCATCGTTTCTGAACTGGCCTCCGTCGCGGAGTCTGCGGCAGGTTTTGCGCCACGGTGGAAGAGTTTCGACGAGCGGTGTACGAGGGGAGATGTCGCCTGACCAGAGTTTTGGGTCACATACCGCGCACCAGAAATGTGCGGCAGGATCCATTACTGGTGCATCGGCGGCGGCTGCGACCCGGTGTTTTTTCCTACGTTTGGGGCTCGTGCTGAGTGCGATCGCTACGCAACACTACGGGGTCGCTGCTGTCGCGACGGCAGGTGCGGCTCGCGGCAGCGCCAGCCGCGCTTTCCCCGGCACTTGGACGAGCGGTCCGAACAGGAATCCCTGCGCCAGACGGATGCCCAAGGCCCGCACTGTCTCCAGTTCCGCCGCTGTCTCGATACCCTCCACGATCAACGGCACGCCGGCGTCGGTGGAGAACTTGGCGACGGCGCCGATGAGCTGTCGTTTGATCTGATCGTTGTCCGCTCCCCGGGTGAGCTGCATGTCGAGCTTGATGAAATCCGGTTCGATCTCGGAGACGACGCGGAGTCCCGCGTACGCCGACCCGACGTCGTCCACCGCGACCTTGAAGCCGGAGCGCTTCAGCAGCTGCACCGCCTGCCGGAACGTTGCGAAATCGGTGATGGCGGCGCGCTCGGTGATCTCGAACACGACCCGGCGGGCGAAGCGGCGGACGAAGTCGGCGCCCACCAACCTCGGGTCGAAGACGCACGCGGGCTCCAGGTTGATGAACATGAGCTGGCGACGTTTCAGGCTCGGCAGCCGGCGCAGAGCCCGCTCCCAGCAGACCCGTTCCAGCTTCCAGATCAAGTCGGCCTCGTACGCGACCTGAAACAGGGTTTCGGGTGACTCGAGGTCTCCTTTGGGGCCGCGACTGAACGCCTCGTACCCGACCACGGTTCGGGAGGTGAGGTCGAAGATGGGCTGGTAGACCGTGGCGATCCGCTTCCGGTCGATGATGTCCTTCAGCTGGCGGGCTCGGTGCCGCAGGGTCTTGTCCTGCGCCGTGGCCGCGGCGGCGAGCGCTTCGTCGATCGTGCGATACACGAGACGCTCCACCCGCACCGCGGAGTCCTGCCTCATGACGGCGGCGCCGATGAAGTAGCCGAAGCGACGGAGCAGCTCCGGGTTCATGGTGTCGCCGAGGTAGGTCTCCAGTCGTTTGGACACGCGGCGCTTGAGGGACTCCAGATCGCGGTGGGTGATGCGCCGGCGGGCGCGCGGCGGCGCGAGAATCAGCACGAAGATGTTCCCGTTGACGGTGAGCTCCGCGAGCGCGTCCTCCTTGCGCAGCGCCGAGTCCTTGGTCGCCTTCAAGCAGGCCGCGACGCCGCGGACGATCTCGTCGAAGCTTTCCCAGCCGTACACCTCTTCGACCTTGGAGAACTGGGCGATGCTGACCGCCAGCAGACCGACGCCCTTGCGTTGGGCCAGGATCTTTCGGATGTGCGGCAGGAGAACCGG
>WNGG01011044.1_pt1 | contig 22501 bp, 21 predicted proteins | sample 5400661 | NCBI WGS metagenome assembly WNGG01 (sample SAMN13153372, study PRJNA577476) | soil metagenome | isolation source: 100 cm soil or saprolite under Garry oak tree replicate 1 | place: USA:California | collected 2016-06-15
GGTTGTGGCGTTGGTGGACGGCAGCGACGCGACGGTGAAGCGTCTCTACAAGGAGCGCGATCAAGTGAGGCTCGAACCGGCGAACCCGCGGTACAAAGCGATCGTCGTGAAACCTGCCGATCGAGTGACGATTCAGGGAGCGGTGAAGGGGCTCATTCGCAAATACAGATGCGGCCCTTCAATGTGAGGTTGTATGTCCTAATCACGGCGTGATCGTCGTCAGGCGCAGACTCGAGAGTCTGCGTCGCCGATAACGTCAGAGTCTAGCTTTCAACTTCTTCAGCAGCGGGATGGAATTGATTTTTTCGTCGTCGAGGTATTCCCAGTAGATCCCCTTCGGCTTTGGTAGTGTGCTGTTGCAATAGGTGATTTGACTCGGGGTTACGATGTAGTCAACTGCAATATCGTGAGGCTTGAGATCGATGTCCTTCCGGATGAGTTGCAGATCATGAACCGTTGTTAGAATTGGCGTTTCGGGCGTGACTATATCAAACTCCAACGCCAGCGCGTATTCGAGATCAGAGTAGCCGCCACCTTTCCCGACGCGCGCTCCCGATCTGTTCACGGCGACGGACCCGCAGAGAATCAGATCGACCCGCTTCATCTGCTTGACGGATACTTGTCGCCCAAACTCGAAAGCGCCTTTGATACTCGAAGCGGCGTAGAGATTCTTTCCGAGACGCTTCGGATCAAGCTCGACGAAGCACTTCTCTTCGCGCAAACGCGGCACGGCCATATAAATCGTCTTCCCTTGCTTGAGACCCAAGTGACGCATCGCGCGCTGAGGCGAATCAGGATTGGCCTTGATGACCTTGGCATTGTCCCATGCCTCAAGCTCGCCGACCTTAAGCGCGCACTGCTCCGCGCCCTTGAAGTTGGGGATGCGTCCGCGCGCGCCGGGAAAACGCGATACCTTCTCGGATTCCAGCAAGCTCCAAACTCGTTCTCTGATTTCTTGTTTATCCATGGTCGGGGCTACTGCTCGAACAAGCGTAGTTGCGGCGCGTCCGGGAGCCTGAAATATTCCGTGGACAGATTCGGGTGGCGACCTTCGATTCCTGCCTTGCGACATGCGAGAGTGAACATCGATTTGATTTGTTCCGAGTAAGCACCGCGGCCCCGCATGCGTGAGCCGAAGTTCGGATCGTTTAGCTTGCCGCCTCGAATATCGAGAATATGACTAAGAACTTTCTTCTTGCGATCAGGAAAGTGTTGTTCGAGCCAGTTCTGAAATAAATCTTTCACCGCGAACGGCAGTCGCACGACGACATAGCTTGCGTAGCGCGCGCCGGCATCAACCGCGGATTTGACTATGGAATGCATCTCGTGGTCGGTCAGACCGGGAATCACCGGAGCAACAAGGACCCCGACAGGCACCCCTTCTCGCGCGAGCGCCTCAACCGCCGCAAGCCGATTCTGCGGCGTCGATGTTCGCGGTTCCATCACCCTAGCCAAGTTAGAATCAAGCGTCGTGATCGACAGAAAGACGGCGGCGGCTTTTGACGCAGCGAGCTGTTTCAAAACGTCAGCGTCTCGCGCGACCAACTGGTTCTTGGTCACGATCATGACCGGATTGCGAAACTCTGACAACACCTCCAGGCATCGCCGCGTGAGCTGAAGCTTGCGCTCGATGGGTTGATAGGGATCGGTCACACCACTGATCGCAAGCACCTTCGGTCTCCATCGAGGCGACGCGAGCTCCTTTCTCAACAACTCAGGCGCATCTTCTTTCACGAGAATCTTGGTCTCAAAATCGAGCCCCGAAGAGAAGCCGAGATACTCGTGAGTTGGCCGCGCATAACAGTAGATGCACCCGTGTTCGCAGCCTCGATAAGGATTGATGCTTGCTTCGAATCCGACATCCGGGCTGTCATTGTAGGTGATCAACGAACGCGATGAGTCTTTGATGAACTGAGTGTCTCGGGTTGGCTCTTCCGGTTCATTTGAATCCGGGTCGCGCAGATAGGCGAGTTTCTCAAATCGACTAGGAGGATTCTCATTGGCGCCTCGGCCGTGAGTTGCTGTGCGATTTGAGTGTGACACGAGCTAAGCCCCGAGAAAACGTGTAATAGCGCTTGACTTCTCTGCGCCCCGGATCGAAAATACATCGAAAACTATAGAAGATTGGCGAAGGAACTGTCAAGTTGCCTGATGCGTACATTGAAGCAAGACCGTCTGAGCATATAGGATAAATCAATGACCCTCGATCTATTTCACCCGGCCGTTGCGAGCTGGTTCGCAAAGCAATTCTCCGAGCCGACCGCTCCCCAGGAGCGCTCCTGGCCTTCGATCAAAGCGCGCCAACACACGCTCATCGCAGCGCCCACTGGATCTGGTAAGACGTTCGCGGCGTTTCTGTCCGCGATCGACGACCTGGTGCGGCAAGGCATCACCGGTACTCTCGACGATGTCACGCAAGTCGTTTATGTCTCACCGCTCAAGGCTCTGTCGAATGATATTCAAAAGAACCTACAAGAACCACTCGCCGGGATCGAGCAAGAACTGAAATCGATGGACCTGCCCGAAGTCGGCATTCGGACGTTGGTGAGAACGGGCGACACGCCCGCGCACGAGCGTACCGCGATGACTAAGCGTCCTCCGCACATTGTCGTCACTACTCCCGAGTCGCTTTACATCCTGCTGACAAGCGAAGGCGGACGACGAATGCTGCGGACGACGCGCACGCTGATCGTCGATGAAATCCACGCCCTGGTCGGCGATAAACGAGGTTCGCATCTAGCGCTGTCGATCGAACGATTGGAGAAACTAGTTGGCGATGACCTGGTCCGAATAGGGCTATCGGCGACGCAGAAGCCCATCGAAGAAGTCGCGCGGTTTCTTGTCGGCACATCGAACATCGATGAGGACGGGACTCCCGATTGCAACATCATCGACTCGGGTCATCGTCGCGAGCTTGATGTGGCCATCGAGGTTCCAAGCTCGCCGCTTGGCGCAGTTATGTCCGGCGAAGTATTCGACGAAGTCTACGACCGCCTCGCTCAGTTGATCAACGCTCATCGAACGACGCTTGTGTTCGTCAACACTCGGCGGATGGCCGAACGCGTCGCTCGGTATTTGGGCGAACGGCTGGGTGATGAAAATGTGACCTCGCATCACGGGAGCCTTGCGCGAGAGCAGCGGCTCGTCGCCGAGCAACGACTGAAAGCGGGAGAGTTAAAGGCACTGGTCGCAACTGCATCGCTCGAACTCGGCATCGACATTGGCGATATCGATCTCGTCTGTCAGCTTGGTTCGACTCGCGCGATCTCGACGTTGCTTCAGCGAGTTGGAAGATCGGGTCACAGCGTCACCGGCTTTCCGAAGGGCAGGATCTTTCCGACCAGTCGTGATGAGTTAATCGAATGCGCAGCGCTCCTTGATTCGATTCGAAGAGGCGAGCTTGATCAGTTGTCGATTCCTCAAAGGCCTCTCGATATTCTTGCCCAGCAAATCGTCGCCGCAGTCGCTTCGGACGAGTGGGTCGAGGACGAGCTGTTCGAAACTATTCGCCGAGCCTATCCCTATCGCAATCTCAAGCGCGACGAATTTGACCAAGTCATAAAGATGCTTCGTGAAGGCTTCGCGACTCGACGCGGCCGCCGTGGAGCTTACCTTCATCACGATATGATCAACCATCGTTTGCGCGGGCGAAAAGGCGCGCGACTGGCGGCGATCACATCGGGCGGCGCGATCCCCGATACTGCCGACTATACCGTCGTGCTCGAGCCTACCGACACGGTGATCGGAAGCGTTAACGAAGACTGGGCGATCGAGAGCATGCAGGGTGACATCTTTCAATTGGGCAACGCGTCGTGGGAAATCATACGGGTCGAGAACGGGCGAGTGCGCGTCGCCGATGCGCACGGAAAACCGCCAACCATTCCGTTTTGGTTGGGCGAAGCGCCAGGGCGCACGCACGAGTTGTCGGCGTCGGTTTCGCGGCTTCGAACCGAACTAGCCGAGCGATTCGCTGGCGATGATCACCCTGAAACCGCAGGCTTGGCGCTCGCGTGGTTGACTGACGAGATCGGTTTATCCGGTTCAGCTGCAGAACAAATCGTCGATTACCTGCTTGCGTCCAAGGTCGCGCTTGGCGTAATGCCATCGCAAGACACATTGATCATCGAACGGTTCTTTGACGAGAGCGGCTCGCAGCAGATGGTGATCCATTCGCCGTTCGGGAGCCGCTTGAATCGCGCGTGGGGGCTTGCGCTTCGCAAGCGCTTCTGTCGCAAGTTCAACTTCGAACTACAGGCCGCTGCTACCGAAGACGCGATCGTCTTGTCACTCGGGCCGACTCACAGCTTTGCGCTTGACGAAGTGTTTCGCTACCTGCGTTCGTCATCCGTTCGCGAGTTGTTAGTTCAAGCCTTGCTGGCAGCGCCGATGTGGGAGATTCGCTGGCGGTGGAATACAACTCGCGCGCTTGCGGTTCCGCGGCGGCGTGGTGGAAAGAAGATTCCCGCGCAGCTTCAACGAATGGACGCAGACGATTTGTTGTCTGCGGTGTTTCCCGATCAAGTTGCGTGTGCCGAGAACCTCCAAGGCGGCAGCATCGAGATTCCCGATCATCCGCTTGTCCGACAGACAGTGAAAGACTGTTTGGAAGAAGCGATGGACATTGAAGGTCTCGAGGCGCTGCTGACATCGATCGAACGCGGCGAGAAGACTTTGATCGCGCGGGATGTTGTCGAAGCTTCGCCGCTCGCGCAGGAGATCTTGAACGCGCGACCTTATGCGTTTCTCGATGACGCACCGCTCGAGGAGCGAAGGACTCGCGCCGTCTTTCAGAGACGATGGCTTGATCCTGAAACCGCGTCGGATCTCGGTGCGCTCGATCTGGCCGCGATCGAGCGAGTGCGAGGAGAGGTTTGGCCTGACGTTGACAACGCCGATGAGCTACACGATGCGTTGGTTGAGCTTGGTTTCATAACGTATGAAGAAGGGCGCGCTTGGGAGAGCTTCTTTGGCGATCTCCGAGAACAGCGTCGCGCGGCGACGCTTTTGACAGTCGGCGCAAGCCTGTGGGTGGCTGCCGAACGCCTTCCGCAATTCAACGCGATCTTTCCGAATGCTACGACCGAACCGCACATTGTTGCGCCGGATGCACTCGCAGCCGTGAAATGGGATTTCGACGCCGCGCTCGTCGAGGTCATCCGCGGAAGACTCGAAGGTCTCGGTCCGGTAACCGCGCAAGCACTTGCTGATTCGGTTGGACTTCAGACCGACGCGATCGAAGCCGCACTCGTGAAGCTCGAAGTCGAAGGGTTCGCGATGCGCGGCCGCTTCACGCCGGGAATTGCAGAAACCGAGTGGTGCGCGCGGCGATTGCTTGCGCGGATTCACAGCTACACCTTGAACCGTTTGCGTCAAGAGATCGAACCGGTTTCAAGCGCGGACTTCATTCGCTTCCTGCTCGCCTGGCAGAAAGTCGGCCCCAACCATCAGGTCGAAGGCCCCGACGCGCTTGCCTCGCTGATCGATCAACTGGGAGGCTTCGAGTCCCCAGCCGCGGCGTGGGAAGGTGAGATTCTCCCGTCGCGTATGAACGATTACGATCCGGCATGGCTCGATTCGCTGTGTTTGTCGGGTCAGGTGGTATGGGCCCGACTCACAGCGCCGAAGAACATCGATCGAACGAAGTCGTCGGGTCCGGTTCGCACGACGCCCATTTCGCTGATCAACAGACGAGACGCTCCATTGTGGAATGCGCTCTTTCCAGCAACCGTTAGAGAGCAGTTGACTCTCTCGCATTCGGCGCAGGCGTTGCTCGATTACTTGTCAGCGAGCGGCGCGTCATTCTTCGCCGACATCGTCGAAGGAACCGGCTTGTTGCGGAGTCAAGTTGAAGACGCGCTTGGCGAGCTTGTAGCTTGCGGGCTTGTGACAGCGGACAGCTACGCGGGGATGCGCGCGTTGTTAACGCCGTCGAATCGGAAGACAAACGCAGCGAAGCGGCGAGGCAAAGCGGTTTACGACATGACGAGCGCCGGTCGTTGGTCGCTGCTCATTGGACGCGCCGCGGGCTCAATCGATCAGGCTTCGATTGAGAAGCTCGCGCGAATTCTTTTGCGCCGCTACGGAATTGTGTTCAAGCGGCTGCTCGAGCGCGAAGGGTTTCAACTCGCGTGGCGCGACTTGCTTAAAGTCTATCACCGACTTGAAGCGCGCGGCGAGATTCGCGGAGGGCGGTTCATCTCGGGGATTTCAGGCGAGCAATTAGCCTTGCCCGACGCGGTTGGCATGCTTCGAGCGATGCGCCGCGCGCCTTCGGAAAACATGATGGTATCGATCAGCGCAGCAGACCCGCTGAATCTGATTGGAATCGTCACGCCTGGCGATCGAGTTGCTGCCTTCGCGGCCAACCGCGTTTTGTACCGCGACGGCGTGCCCATCGCGAAACTCGAATCGGGCGAGGTAAGTTTTCTGATTGATCTTGATCCGGCCTCGCAGTGGCAGGCGAAGAACGCACTGGTGCGTCGAAGCGTTGCGCCCGCACTTCGAACTTATATTAGTAGGTCTGCGTGAGGCGGCTCGGATCCGCCTCAGCCACAAAGACACGAAGGCGCCAGGTTGCGCGAAGGCACGCCTTCATTCCTTCGTGGTACTTAGTGTCTTGGCGGCTTGGTGGCCGGTTTTTCCTTGATCAACTCCCGGAACTTGACTCTGAAGCCGCAACGCAATATTGTGACCTCTCCGCAGTGGAAGAGCATTCACTCTCAAAGCAATCAAAAGACTCCGATTAATCTCCTCAGGTAACGGAGTCATAGGAGGCAACAAATGACCAGAAAGTTCTCTCGGTTCACGCTCCTGGGACTGTTGGTGGTTGCGCTGTGCCAAGCTGCGCTCGCGCAAAGAAGAGCCGCGGCAGACAAAGGTACGCTCGATAAGGAAACCTTCATGAACATGGAGAGCGTCTCGAATCCGGCAATCTCTCCCGACGGCAAGCAGATCGTCTTCACTCGCTCGTGGGTCGATAAGGTCAAGGACGAGCACGTGAGCAATCTGTGGATCGTCGACGTTGACGGCACTCGCGTGCGCGAGCTGACCAGCGGCAACTGGCGGGACAGCGCTCCGGTCTGGTCTCCCGACGGCAAGCGAATTGCTTTTCTTTCGGATCGCGACGGCACGAACCAGCTCCACGTTATGTGGGTCGACACAAAAGAGGTAGCCCAGCTTACACATCTCGAGCAAGCGCCTTCGGGAATCAACTGGTCTCCTGACGGCAAATGGATCGCCTTCACCGCCTTCGAGCCTGACAACGATCCGGTACTTGCGGTCAAGCTGCCCGAACGCCCGCGAAATGCGCAATGGGCAAGAGGCGCTACGATTGTCAACCGGCTCGCTTGGGCCGCAGACGGGAGAGGGCCGCTGCCGATGGGCTACGCGCAGGTGTACACCATCGACTCGATGCTCGGCGGGACGCCCCGTCAGATCACCTCGGGCAAGTACAATCACAACGCGGCCGATTGGTCCGCTGATGGGAAAACGATTTACGTTTCCGCGATTCGCAAGCCTGACGCCGAGTATCTTCGAGGCGACAGCGAAATCTACGCGATCGATCTGAAGACTCTCGATGTGAAAGCGCTGACTGATCGCAAAGGTCCCGATGCCAATCCTCAAGTCTCGCCCGACGGAAAATGGATCGCTTACACCGGCTTTGACGAGAAGAATTACACCAATCATCTGTCGAGCCTTTACCTGATGGACAACGCGGGCGGCAGCAAGAAGCTGTGGGCGGGGAATCTCCCAAGCTCACCGCGCGCCGTGCGCTGGGCGGTCGATGGATCCGGTGTTTACTACCTGATGGAAGAGCAGGGTTCAGCGCATATCTACTTCGCGTCGACTGACGGAAGGGTTCGAAAGATTACCGATGGCGTTCACGAGCTGCAAGGGTACTCGATGTCAAACAACGGGCAGGTTGCGGCAGTAAGATCGAGTTTCAAAGAGCCCGGCACGCTTGTGACCTTCAATGTCAAAGACGCCGCCAATATGAAGAAGCTTGTGGACGTCAACGAGGACGTGCTTGCGGGCATACGGCTTGGCGACGCGGAAGAGCTTTGGTTCAACTCGAAAGACGGGCTGAAAGTTCAGGGTTGGTTGATTAAGCCGGTCGGTTTCGATCCATCAAAGAAGTACCCCATGGTGTTGTGGATTCACGGCGGGCCGTGGTCGATGTATTCAGTAGCTTTCAGTTGGTCGTTCCAAAATTTCTCCGCGAACGGTTACGCGGTTTTGTTTACCAATCCGCGAGGCTCGACTGGCTACGGTCAGGACTTCGTCAACGGGATTCAGTATTCGTATCCGGGCAAGGATTATGACGACTTGATGGCCGGAGTTGACGCGGCGATCGCGAAAGGCTGGATCGATGAGAAGAACTTGTTCGTGTGCGGCGGCAGCGGCGGCGGGGTGTTGACGGCGTGGATCGTTGGTCACACAGATCGCTTCGCGGCTGCGGTTTCGATGAGACCGGTGATCAATTGGCACTCGTTCGTTGGGACAACGGACGGGGCCAGTTGGTATTACCAGTTCGAGAAATATCCTTGGGAAGACCCGATGCAATATGCGGTTCGGTCGCCGCTGCATTACGTCGCCAACGTGAAGACGCCCACAATGGTGATGACCGGAGAAGCGGACCTTCGCACGCCGATCCGACAGAGCGAGGAGTTCTACCGCGCGTTGAAGATGTTGAAGAAAGAAACGCTTCTGGTGCGAATGCCTGATGAGTATCACGGCTGGCGCCGTCCTTCACATCAGTTGTTGCAACAACTTTATTTGCTGGCGTGGTTCGAGAAGCACAACAGCAAGGGCAAGAGCGCTCCGGTCGACGCAGCCACTTCGCAGAAGTGAGAAACGGACAGTGGCACAAGATGCCATCTTGTGCCACATTCACTCGCCAGCCGGCTTAACTGCCGAGTTGTGGTTTTGAGATTGATACATCAACCGCTCGATCTCATCCGGCTCGGAAGGGATCTTGCGGCTCAATTTCACCAGACCGGACTCGGTCACAAGATAATCATCCTCGATCCTCACTCCCAGCTTTTCCTCAGGAATGTAAATGCCCGGCTCGATTGTGATCACTGAGCCTACGGGCAAGTCTGCAAGGCTCCCGACATCGTGTACATCCATTCCTAAAAAGTGACCCAGCCCGTGAATGAAATACTTCTCGAGCGAGTGCCCATCTTTGTCGCGTAGCGGGCTCGCCTTCATCGTTTCGATCGCCGCGCGATTAAGCTGCGCCATCGTCGATTGGCCCGCCTTGAAAGCTCTCTCGGCGGCGCGCTGAGCTTCGAGTACAAGCTTGTACACCTCACGCTGTCGGGCCGTGAACTTACCGTCAGCCGGATATGTCCGCGTGATATCGGCCGCGTAATAGCTGTACTCCGCTCCGATGTCGACCACCACCAGATCGCCGGCGTCTATCTTCTTTCGGTTCTCCATGTGATGGAGGGTCGTCGAGTTGATGCCGCTGCCGATGATTGAAGGGAAGCTTGGTCGCTCGGCCCCGTTCCGAGTGAATGCCGCTTCGACCACAGCCTGAACCTCGTATTCGAAAGCGGCCGGCTTAATAGCGTGGATTGCGTCGCGCTGAGCTTCGCCGGTGATGTCGATTGCTTTTTGAATCAGCTCGATCTCAGCGGGTGATTTGATCTTGCGCATCTCCGCGAGAAGGGGAGAGACGTCGACAATCTCAAGCTTTGGCCAGGCGGCGCGTAGCGCCTCCACGAACCGGCTTTCGCGCGTAATCTCGCCGGCTGACCCACTCTGCGCTCCGGTCCATTTTTCGCGAAACAGGTTGCGAGGCGGGATAAGCAGCGTCTCGTGTGACGGATTGCCCGACACCAATCCAGCAGGAACGAGCATCACGAAGGCGCCTGGAGCCTGCACGCCGGTCAAGTACATGAAATCGTTCTTTTGCCGGAAGCGGCCGACCTCGCCAAACTCTTCTTCGCGAGCGCCTATCAGAACGACCACGCCGTCTTTGGTCCGATCCATCAGCTTGTGCCGCCGCGCCCGGTATTCAGCCAGCGGAATGCCAGCGAGCTTGTCGCTGTCGGCAATCGCAGGCCGATGCGCGAGCGACGCCGCGATCACCGCGAACGCTATCGGTAATGAGGCATGACGAGCGAGCCTGTGTCTCATAATGGTAGAGCATAGCAGGACGGCAGAACTGCACGGAAGCTTGCTAGTGATCTATAATCTCGGGCGTGGCGAAGAAGGAGAAAAAACTGATTATCGAGAAGGAGAAGTTGCGACCGCGAGAACGCGCGCCGATCATGCCGTCCAGAAAGTTTGAGGACAAACGTCGCCGAGAAGAGCGAACTGAAAAGCACAAGAAGGACCCTCGCCGTTTCGTGGAAGAGGAATAGCGCCGAACTTTGTCGCTAAATTGTCCCGGACATAAAGCTGTACAGCAGCCACTATGCGGAACTTGACGCATGGTTTTTTCGTTTTAATCGGCCAATTCGGCGCGTTTGTTGATCGTGCGCTTTGAGTACCTTGACTGCGCCTGCGAGCTTGCATAAGCTCGAATTCAATGTTTGCAAAGCCGGCAAAGGCAATTACACTACATCAATCACTCGCGCTTTCGCCAGTCGAGACTCTCGAGGTGGCGTCCGGCGCGTGTAAGCTCCCGGGTAAGGGTAGTTCGGAGAGTTGTCAGGTTGAAGAAGCGCCAGGGAGTGATGGAGCAGTTGACTGCGAGACAGCTCAGATCCACGGGTCCCTTTGAGAGCTATGATTGGATTACGAAGGTTTCTACGCCGAGTCTCCGAGGCACTTCTTCAGGTTGCGAGATCTGAAAAAAGTGCGCTGAATTTGCAGACTTCGCTCGAGCAGCATGTACCGAATCATCTGGTCTCAATCTCCAACGACTTGCATAGCGCGTCGGCCGAGCTCATAACCAGACTGGACGAAATGTCTGCGGCGACGGCCCGGCTCGAAATTGCGCTCGAAAAGAACGTACCCAATCACCTGGTCGCGCTCTCCAACGATTTGCATTCCGCGTCGGCCGAGTTCATAAGCAGGCTGGACCAGATGCCGGCCGCGACGGCCCGGCTCGAAATTGCGCTCGAAAAGAACGTGCCCAATCACCTGGCCGCGCTCTCCAACGATCTTCACGGGGCTACTGTCGAGATCATAAAAAGACTCGACGCGCTTTCGAGCGGAACGGCGCGGCGCGATTGGGAGCTTGCCCTCCAAGTCTCGCGAATTCACGACGAAGCAGTACGTATGCGTCAAATGATCGCCCGTCATTCGGCTTCGTTGGCCTGGCTAGCCGAGCAGCTCGATCGCGTTGCAGCGTTCACTCCGCTTACCACACCCCTGGTCAGTGTGATCATGCCGACCTGGAATCGTGGACAGATGATCGAGCGTACGATTCAGAGTTTGCTGGATCAGTCTTATCAAAACTGGGAATGCATCATAGTCGATGATGGGAGCACCGATAACACCGCGCAGATTATGACGCGATATCTCGCGGATCCGCGATTCCGCTTCTACTCGCGGCCGCATCGAGGCTGTTCGGCTGCGCGTAATGCGGGACTTGCCGAGGTGCGTGGGGACGCAATTGCATATTTGGACACCGATAATCTCTGGCTTCCAAACTACCTGAGCGCAGTAGTGTCGGCGTTTGAGCGCGACGAAGAGTTGAAATCAGTGTACGCCGCACAGATCGTCTCCAGGCCCAGGGAAGGGTTCTCTTACATCCGCGCCAACCCCTTCGACTTTGCAAGTCTATCCCGTGAGAATTTCATCGACATCAACGTCTTTGCTCATCGCCGCGAGTTGTTAGAACGACTTGGAGGCTTCGATGAGTCGCTTGAACGGTTGAATGATTGGGACTTGATCTTGCGGTACACCGAGCGTGACAAGATAGAACGCTTGTCGGTTGTCGGCGGGATCTATTTGGAAGATTGGAGAACTAACCGAATCTCTGCGAGCCACAGCTATGAATATTATCGTTACGTGATTACCGACAGACGAAGAGGGCCATCTCAGACCCGGCTCAAGGTGCTCTATGCGCTCTGGCACTATCCGCAATTAAGCGAGAGCTATGTGAGAACCGAAATTGCTGCGGTCAGACAGATGGGCATCGAGGTTGAAGTTTGGTCCGAGGAAGCGGTCGCGGCGGCATTTGAAAGCGAGGTGCCGGTTCATCGAGGCAAACTGAGTGAAGTCATCGCGCGCGCGAGGCCCGACCTTGTGCATACCCACTGGCTGGACATGGCGGATTGATCGAGATCCGACGATTCAAGCGGCGTACATCTTTCCACATTTGGCGGACCGCTGCGTCGGCGCGAGCGCGAAGATCAAGCCGCTCTCCGTGGCTTTCAATCCAACTCTCTATCAGCCGAGCAAGGACAAGGACCGTCGAATGGTGCTGCGGACGGGTTGCGCGCTGCCTACAAAGGACTATGTGACATTCTTCAAAACCGCGCTGCTGTGTCCCGATCATCGCTTCGTGCTGGTCTTATGCCGGGCCTATCAGTTGGAAAGCTACTTCGACGAAGTCAGAGCGATGCAGGAACAACTTCAGGCGCCGGTCGAGTTGTGGTCCGACCTGCAGCACGAAGATGTAGCCCGCCAAATGAGTCAGGCAGGGATCTATTTTCACACGAACGGACCGGACTCCTCGTTCGGGATGCCGATCTCGATCTGCGAGGCGATGGCCACCGGCAGCTACGTTATCGGGCGACGCTGCCAGGCTACTGTTGCTTACATTCAGGATGCCGGAGCTTTCTACGAGACTGCAGAAGAAGCCGCTGCGTTGATCCGTCAGACCGACGGCTGGAGCGAGGAACAGTGGCGGCAAGCTCAGATTCGTTCACTCGATCGCGCCTACGGAAGCTTCGTGAGCACCGAGGTCTTGGAGCAGGTTGTTGCTGATTGGCGCACGCTGACCGGGAATGCAAAGAGTAGCATGTAGGCGCGCGCAGGAACCTGCAACTTTGACAGCTTCAAACACCTCACCTATCATCGCGATGTGAAGATTCTTTCAGCGGCGGAAATGCGCGAAGTTGACCGCTTGACCACCGAGCGGTTTGGCGTCCCAAGCTTGCTATTAATGGAGAACGCCGCGGCTCGAACCGTCGAGGCCGTCGAGAGGAAGTTCGGTGATGTCTCGGGAAAAAGAGCGCTCGTGATCTGCGGACGCGGCAACAACGGCGGTGACGGGGCCGCCATCGCGCGGCTGTTGCACAACAAAGGCGCTGCTGTTGACGTTCTAGTGCTCGGAAAAGTGACGCGCCCGGCTTCCGGACTTTTCGAAGAGGCGATTCACTTGTTGAATGATCACACGGGTGGCGCGCCGGTCATTTCCGCTGACATACCATCAGGCATCGCTTCCGACTCACAAGAACTGATCGGACCAGCCGTCAATTCTGATCTCACCGTAACCTTCACCGCGCCAAAGCTCGGCAACGTTCTTCCGCCGGCCTCCGATCAGTGTGGAGAGCTTATGATCGCGCCGATCGGTTCACCGGATGAGTTGATTAATACTTCGGGGTCCCAACTGAATCTCGTCGAAAGAAGCGACGTCGAGCGCTGGCTCTCCGCTTCGCGAAGAAGCGCTCACGCAAATAAAGGTGACGTTGGAAAAGTCCTGATCGTCGCCGGCTCGCGAGGAAAGACCGGCGCCGCTTGCCTGACCGGCGAGGCTGCGATGCGAGCCGGCTGCGGATTGGTCACGATCGCGACGGCGGAGAGCTCCCAGTCTGTTATCGCTTCTCGAGCCATTCCCGAATGCATGACCGAGCCCCTGATGGAAACTCAATCGGGCTCGGTTGCTCGAGAGGCGGCTGGCCGCGCGCTCGAGCTTGCGGGCGAGCGCGATGTCGTTGCGATCGGACCGGGGCTCGGCTCATCCGACAAATCCTCTCGGGCGTTTGTTCGCGCCGTCGCAATGAAACGCAAGCGGCCCATGATCATCGATGCGGACGGTTTGAATTCGCTTACTCCGTGGGCTGAAAACCTTCGCGGCAGCGCCGAGCTGCCGTTGATTCTTACCCCTCATCCGGGCGAGATGGCGCGGCTCATCGCGAAGCCTGTTGTTGAGATCATTACAGACGTCGTCGGCGTGGCGCGCTCGTTCGCAACGGCTCGCAGCGTGATTCTGGTTCTCAAGGGTAGCCCGACGGTTATCGCCGCGCCTGACGGGCAGGTCTATGTCAATCCGACGGGCAACGCCGGCATGGCCACGGGAGGCACCGGCGATGTGTTAACCGGGATTATCGCTTCGTTTGTTGCGCAGAAGTTGGACGATCCGTTGAACGCAACTATCGCGGCGGTTTACCTGCACGGGTTGTCGGGGGACATCGCCGCTTCGAGAGTCGGAACGCGCGCGATGATCGCGTCCGACGTAACGGCTCATCTTGGCGAGGCAATTATTTCCATCGGCCGCGAAGCCGAAAGGTTCGTCCGATGAAAACGACTACCTCGTCCAAACCAGAAACTAGAAACCAGAAACCAGAAACCAGTCTCTCCGAGTTCATCACACACTCTCCAGACGAGACGCTCGCGCTTGCACGAAGCATCGGTGAACGACTCACGGGCGGCGAGATATTTCTTTTGCAAGGCGAGCTGGGCGCGGGCAAAACGATGTTCGCAAAAGGTCTGGCGGCAGGATTGGGAATCGACCCGGCTGATGTGACCAGTCCTTCATTCACCCTCGTCAATGTTCACGAAGGCCGCTTGCGGTTTTATCACGTTGATTTGTACCGGCTCGAATCAGACAGTCGGCTTGATCTTGGCCTTGAGGAGATCTTCGAGGACGAAAAGGGGGTGACGGTAGTCGAGTGGGCTGAGAGATTGAGCTTCGTCCCTGCGCGCGGAACCGGAGTTGACTTGTTCTACGTTTCGGATTCCGAGCGGCGAGTTATCATCAGCGGTACAAATACAAACTAAGGTAATTATATATCTGACTGACCATTCTTAATTCGGTCTACCGAGAACCTCTCGACAGACTGCGCTGTGGGGATCGCTTTCTCCGGTGTTTGACCGTTGCGGGACCGCGTGTTGTCTTATTGTCGATGTACCATTGAATCCCAGCCTTGCGTTCGACCTCAGTCAGGGATTCGTTTCGCCATTCGCATTCTCCCGCGGCTTTGCTTCGCCCCCATATTATTTCTTGGTCTAATACTTCTCCTGTAGGTGTGCCAAAGTTATATTTGATAATCTTGTAATATCCCTTTTCGTTGGTCGTACGCATAAACCTCCAAACCAAACAGTAGGCAGTTTAATCATTTACAGCCGATGGCTGGTTGGTTCTGATTCCACTCCTTATCCGCTCTATCAGTATTTATTTCATCCGCTAGCAACCCATTGTGATCAACGCATAGAATCCTAAAATCGTACCCATCATGTCGGTTGCAGAGCATATGAATATGCGCCCATTCAACTTTGTCTGCCGGGTATCTCACGTAATGAATTCTACCGCACAAGGCGTCATCAATTCTGATCTTATGTACTAGTCTGTCGATATTTGGTTTGTGTTACGGAATAGTGCATTGGTTCTCACGCTTTGCTCTTGGAGCTTTAGCGCGCGTTGGCTGCTAGATAGTCGTTTATAAAGCTATCAACGAGGTCGGCAAGATCTTGTCGAATAGTGCGCATATCATTCGCAACGCCCAATGCGGCTATTCCCCACGAGGAGGCACTGCACTGCATTGCTGGATCCCGAACTAACGTGACCTCTTGTATCAACTGAACCTTGATAGCATAAGGAAACTGTTTAGGAGTAAGCTTGCGGACTTGTGCGTTTATATATAAGCGTGGGAACCCCGAGCCTTGATGCCCTCTTTCAGATTGAGAATCTGAATGCTCGCTTTACGAATTCTCAACTCCGCGTCCGTCCGAATCTGGACCGATGTTAGCCCCTCTCGCTCAATCTCAGCGTCTAAGTCTTCAACTACGACGAGAATCCCTTTGAGACCACGGAGTGTTGCCGTCTGCTCTTCTCTCGTCTGGCCGAACGCGGCATCAGAGCAAAAGATGATGAGTGCACCAGCAATAAGTAATAGTCTAATCATTTGCGTCCTTTGTGTTTGAGGTGAGCTCTTCCCTGGAGCGGTTTATGTCCTGGCTCATTCTCGTTCCGGGAAGCTCCAGGGTCCTCCTTAAAAACTTTCGTAGTAGCGGGCCATCAAGGATGTGTACCGGAGGCGCGTATATTGTGTCTGTTCCCCCAGGGTATAGACCCCAACGAAATGGCGGGGATTCGCGCAGGGAGCTATCGTTTACGAGTAGCCTCAAGGCCCACCTACCGGACATAGTTCCGACTCCGTCGGTCGGAGGGCCGGTGTATGTGAGCTTAATACGGAACGACTTGTTAGAGGTTTCATCAATGACATCGATCTGAGTCGTGGTTTCCGCGCCTTCACAATAGGTTTTGGGATAGCATTTGACCCCGAGCAGTTCCGCTTCCTCTTTTAGAATCTCCAAAATCGCCTTAACAGAGTTCTCAGGCGTATCGTCGGGTATACCCTTTGAAATATTCATCGAAGTCTGGCTACCCCTTACTGCATCATCAAATAAATCAAAATACTTCCCAGTTTGTAACCTGCCCTCCGAATAGCGCAGTCCTAGTCATCACTCGTCTTTCTACTGTGCTCCAACAACGCGGCGCCGTTCGATTAGGCGGCCTCCGCCGGAGTCGATTCCGTCGCGTGGCGCCCCAGATACTCCATAACCTCAGCATGCATCTTCTCGATTTCGTCTAAGAAACCGCCAGCCATAAGCTTGAATTCTTGCGGCGACGTGGTGACGCGAAACTGCGCCACCAGTCCTTCGAAGTAAGCAATTCTCTCCTGAGTGGCCTTTAGTTCCTGATCGGTTTGGATCATTATGCCTCCACTATCTCGACGATGCCGCGCTGCGTTAAGTCCCGCTTTATCTGCCAGTGCGCCACAAACTCGTCAACGCTCTCAAGCAGGATTGAACGTGAGCGGATCCAGAAAATGCTGGCGCCCAATTCGCTCTGCGCTGGCTGATGATCAAGAACGGGCAACAAATCCTCTGTATAGTCTTCTTCCCGGAAATCGTCACGCATTATCAGAATGATGTCAATATCGTTCGGCGCAGGCTTTGACGTGACGTAACTGCCAAACAGAACAAAGCGCTCAAGCTTTCCCGTGCGCCGTGCGACCTCGTAAACGCGCTGCAGTTTGGAAGTCACTTCCTCGCGTTGCCGCGTGCCGTGACCGAATCGGTCTACAACATCCTTGATTGTGGCTGAATGAACGCCAAGAGGCAGGTCGCCTTTGCTGTCAGACTCGGGTAGTGGCATTGGCGACAGCGAGACGCGTGATCCCAGGTTACACGGTCATCACTTCTTTTTCTTTATGCTCAGACAACTCATTAATTCTCGATGTGTGTTGATCTGTAAGCTTCTGAATCTGCTCCAGCCCGTCCTTTTCTGCATCTTCAGAAACTTCCTTGTCCTTGAGTAACTTCTTAAGATGGTCGTTCCCGTCTCGTCGGACGTTGCGAACGGCTGTGCGATGCTCCTCGGCTATTTCGTGAACCACTTTCACCATCTGCTTGCGGCGTTCTTCGGTGAGCGGTGGGATCGGCACGCGGATCAGCTTGCCGTCGTTTGAGGGGTTCAGCCCAAGCTCGGATGCCCGAATCGATTTCTCGATGTTTGCGAGCTGCGTTGGGTCAAAAGGCTGAACGGTGACAAGAGTGGGCTCGGGCGCGTGGATCGTGGAGACCTGATTAAGCGGCATCTCAGTGCCGTAGTAGTCGACGGTCACGTTATCTAGCAGACTCACCGACGCGCGTCCTGTGCGAACAGTCGCAAGCTTCTTGCGCGCATCCTCAACCGCCGAATCCATCCGCTTGCGCGCGTCATTGACGATGTCTTTGATGTCCATTCCAAGTACTCCCGCCGAGAACGACAAGCTAAAGCTTATCGGACACGCCTTTCGATTCAACTCGCTCGTCGGGTCTCACCACCGTTCCAACTTTCTCGCCGCAGACGACGCGAGCGATATTGCCCGGCGTTGTCAAATTGAACACGTGAATCGGCAGGCCCTGAGCGCGACACAGGCTGATCGCCGACGTGTCCATGACCTCCAGGTCGCGCTGAATGACCTCGAGATAGGTGAGCGACTCGAACATCGTGGCCGTTTTATCCTTCGCCGGATCCGCGGTGTAGATTCCGTCGACTCGCGTCGCCTTCAGTATCGCGTCAGCCTTGATCTCCAATGCTCGCAGTGCCGCCGCCGAGTCGGTGGTGAAAAAGGGATTGCCTGTGCCTGCAGCGAAGATTACTATGCGACTTTTCTCCAAGTGACGCACGGCTCGTCGACGGATGAACGGCTCGGCGACTTCTCGCATTTCTATTGCGCTCATCACCCGAGTGAATGCGCCTTGATGTTCCAAAGCGTCTTGCAAGGCGATCGCGTTCAGCACCGTTGCAAGCATTCCCATGTAATCGGCTGACGCGCGATCGAGACCCTTGGCGGCGAGCGCGAGCCCTCGAAAGATGTTTCCGCCCCCAACCACTATTGAAACCTGAACGCCAAGATCTCGAACGTCTTTTATCTCTTCGGCGATGCGAGTGATGACTGCGGCGTCAATCCCGTAGCCTTGCTCACCCATCAAGGCTTCGCCTGATAGCTTGAGCAGTATTCGCTTGTAGATTGGCTCGCGTTTCTTCGACATGTCTTCGAGAGATTATGGCTGAGCAGCCGTGCAATGACAAACAAAAAAGCCTGGGAGCCTGGGAGCGCACGCGGCTCGCGTGCCTTATTCCCCAATCGGACTCAGGTTGATAGGTGAGTAAGGCACGCGAGCCGCGTGCGCTCCCAGGCTTTACTGATTGCCGCCGAGTAGTTCCCGAACCTCGCCGCCGAGATCCGTAGATCGTTTCTCGAGGCCTTCGCCCATCTTGTAGCGCGTGAACCGACGCACTCTGATGTTTTCACCGGTTTTGTGGATCATCTGACTTACAAGCTCGGCTACCGTGATGTTCTGGTCCTTAACGAAGGGCTGCTCCATCAAGCAGGCCTCTTGATAAAACTTGCTCAGCCGGCCTTCGACAATTTTCTCGAGTACCTGGTCCGGTTTTCCGGCATTCTTCGGGTCGAGCCGCGCCTGTTCCAAAGCGATCTCTCGCTCCTTTGCCAGGATCTCAGCCGGCACGTCTTCCTTGGTCAGGAAGCGCGGCTCCGCGGCAGTGATATGCATCGCCAAATCGTGAGCGAAGACGCGGAAGTCGTCAGTGCGAGCGACGAAGTCCGACTCGCAGTTGACCTCGACCAGGACGCCTATCTTTCCGCCTGCGTGAATGTAGGCGTTGACCAATCCTTCGGCGGCCACGCGTCCGGCTTTCTTGGTGGCGGTCGCTTTGCCTCGCTTGCGAAGAATCTCGATGGCTTTCTCTTCGTCGCCCTCGGCCTGCACGAGCGCGGCCTTGCACTCCATCATCCCGGCGCCCGTCTTTTCGCGAAGCGCTTTGATTGCTGCTGGTGTAGCGGTGTGTGACATTACTGCGTTGACTCTCCGATCAAAAATGTTATTCGAACAATAGCAGAGAAGGGAAGAACGGCGAGTTACTCTGAAGCATCTGCACTCTCGGCCTTCGGTTGCGATTCCGGCTCGCTCTCGGCAGCCGCCGCCGTTGTCTCGAGCGGCGCGGTTACGTCCGGAATGGTCGGCTCCGGTAACGGAGGAGCACCCGGCGGTACGTAGGTGGTGCGACGACCGCCGCGGCCACGACCCCGTCCTTTGGGCCGTTCGCCCTTTTCGGGTCGTTCGGGAGCAGCTTCGGCTGTGTCGGTGGCCGCAGCCGCTTCCTCGCCTTCTTCGGCCTCGCCGATTTCAGCGCCGCCCTCTTTGGATACCTGTTGACCCTCGATGATCGCATCGGCCATCTTCGAGGCGAATAAACGCACTGCTCGAAGAGCGTCGTCATTTCCCGGCACGATATAATCGATGCCGTCGGGGTTACAGTTCGTGTCGACGATGGCGACCGTGGTGACGCCTAATTTGTTGGCCTCGTGCACCGCGATCTCTTCTTTGTTTGAATCGATGATGAAGATCACGTCCGGGAGGCGTTTCATGTCGCGTATGCCTGCCAGGTTCTTTTCCAGCGCGGCGTGCTCGCGCTCGAGGCCGAGGCGCTCTTTTTTGGTCAAGGCGTCAAACCGGCCATCAGTTCGCATCGCCTCGATATCCTTCATTCGCTGAATTGATTTCTGGACGGTCTGGAAGTTGGTGAGCAACCCGCCGAGCCAGCGCTGATTGACATAGAATTGTCCGCAGCGCGTCGCTTCTTCCTCGACCGCGTCCTGGGCCTGGCGCTTGGTCCCGACAAAAAGGAAGCTCGCGCCTTCCATCGATTTCTGAGTTACGAACTTTACAGCTTCCTTGAAGAGCCGCTGGGTTTTCTGAAGATCAATGATGTAGATTCCGTTGCGCTCGCCGAAGATATATTCCTTCATCTTCGGGTTCCACCGCCTGACTTGGTGTCCGAAATGGACGCCGGCTTCAAGCAGCTCCTTCATCGTTACTGTTACCAATCAATCCTCCTGTGAAATCTGAATCAGTTTATGTACTCACCGGTCTCGGTTCCATTTCCTGCCTGGAACAACCAATCACAAAACCGGCAATGGAATGGTGATGCGTGAAACGTGAATCGTGATGCGTGACCGGCCAGCGCGTATTGCTATTACGAATCACGTTTCACGCATCACGTTTCACGCATCACTTGCGTTATCTCTTCGAGAACTGGAAGCGCTTGCGCGCGCCCTTCTGGCCGTACTTCTTGCGTTCCTTAGCTCGCGGGTCGCGAGTAACCAAGCCTGCCTTCTTGAGTCTCATGCGGAAATCGGGATTCATCACCACAAGTGCGCGCGTAATCCCGTGGCGAACGGCGCCTGCCTGTCCGGCGACGCCACCGCCGTCAACGCTCACTAGTACGTCAACTTTATTGACTGAGTCCGTCAACTGAAGCGGCTGCCGGATTACCATCCGGTGCGTTTCATTCTGGAAATAATCTTCAATCTTGCGCTTATTGACGGTTATCTCGCCGGTTCCGGGCCTTAAGAAAACTCTGGCGGTCGCGCTCTTGCGGCGACCGGTGCCGTAATTCTGATCAACTTCTGCCACTATAAAATCTCCTCCAACGCTCACAAGGACAGCGGCTCCGGTTGCTGCGCCTGATGCGGATGGTCCGATCCGGCATATACTTTGAGCTTCTTTCCCATTTTGCGGCCGAGCTTGGTCTTGGGTAACATGCCGCGAATCGCCAGCTCGAGTACTCGTTCCGGGTGCCGCTGCATGAGTTTTTCAGCCGCAACCTACACCACTTTCTCAGCATTGATAATCACAACGTGGTCGCCGACGTCGAGAAAAGGGGTGTAGCTCGGCTTAGTCTTACCCATCAGCAATTGCGCCGCCGCGGTCGCAAGCCGCCCAACTCTTTTGCCGTCGGCGTCAATCAAAAACCACTTGCGGCTCTGTTCGAGGTCCTTCCCGCTCGGAACGAATGTCTGCATGCAGAAAATCTCCAAATTCTCCTTAAAGAAGACGAACGGAAAGAATACGAAATGGACATGGAGATTGTCAAGCTAAATGCGAGAATGGTTCTTCTTGCGCACCACGTCCGATGCTATTATTAGAAGTCGTTTATCGAAAGGGGACGAAGAACGCTTGACGGTAGGTAGAAACGTGTCAAATGATCCGGTTGAAACGAAAGTCGCGCGGTTGCGCTACGCAGCGGGCGAGGCGTTCGTAGCCGAATCGCAAAGCGGCCACGCGATAGTCACCAGCTTCGGCCACGAGGCCACTGCGCCGACGCCCATGGAGCTCTTGCTGATCGCATTGGGCGGCTGCACGGGCGCGGATGTGATTTCAATCTTGGAAAAGAAACGGCAGCGGGTGACCGGCTACGAGATCGAAGTGCGCGGCGAGCGCCGGGCCGAACATCCGCGCATCTACACCCGAATCGAAGTCGTTCACCACGTTCGCGGCCACAACATAGATCCAAAGGCAGTAGCGCACGCGGTCGAGCTGTCGGAAACAAAATACTGCAGTGTGTCAGCCATGCTCGGCGCCTCAGCAAAGATCGAGATGCGATACGAAGTCAAGGACGAAGATTAAGCCCGAACTAAGATGGAAGAAAAGCCGGATTATATCGAACACCGCAAGCGGCTGCGGGAGAAGTTTCTGAAGGCCGGCCCGGAAGGTCTTCACGATTATGAGCTGCTTGAACTGCTTCTAACTTATGCAATCCCCCGGGTTGACGTTAAGCCGAAAGCTAAGGCTCTACTGAAACGTTTTGGCAGCCTGAACGGTGTGTTTGACGCAAGTCAAACTGAGCTGGAAGACGTTTCGGGCGTCAAGACCGCGTCCGCAGTCTTGGTTCGACTGGTCAAGGAACTCTTCGCTGCTTACCTCGAAGAACGGATGGAAGGGAAGGACGTGCTCTCATCGCCCGGCGCGGTGGTCGATTTCGCTCGCGTAAAGCTGGCCGGACTCCCACACGAAGCCTTCA
>WNGG01006716.1_pt1 | contig 22499 bp, 20 predicted proteins | sample 5400661 | NCBI WGS metagenome assembly WNGG01 (sample SAMN13153372, study PRJNA577476) | soil metagenome | isolation source: 100 cm soil or saprolite under Garry oak tree replicate 1 | place: USA:California | collected 2016-06-15
TGGCGGCATCGTTATGGTGGCCCTTGGTCACGCGCGCAAGGAGGCCCTCCCCTGGTATGGCGGCGCCGCGGACCCGGGGCGGGTGTCTGCCCCCGGTGCGCCCCTCATTCGCCCTCGCTCCGCGGCGGCACCCTCGTGGTCTGCGGGCGACCCGAGCGTGGCAGTGGTCCAGTCGGGCCACCGACCCAACGCCCACGTTGGCCCGCGCTGGAGCGATGGCAGGAGCACCAGACGAAAAATCTGGTGCTCTGGACGTTCCCGTAGGCGTCTGACCAGGTGCACCGCCAGACATCGGGTCTGGCAACGGCGGTCCGAAACTGCGACCAGATTGCGACCATGCCGCGCGGGACAGGCAGGGACGGATGCCCGACTCCGACCGGCGGCATGGCCGTTGAGAGTGGGAAGACAGGGACGCGCAGGGATAGGGAGGACGGGCGGGGACGGGCGGGCGATGGCTACGGATCTGGCGGTTGGGGTTCGAGTCCCTCGCGGCGCGCTCCTGACCAGCAGCTTTGCCCGCCAGTACGGTGAGCGAACTCCATACTTCCCATCGGGTCAACCTGCGGGGGTGATGTGCGGCCGGGGCCTGATTCCTGGGTCCGGGGAATGCGCGAAGGTGTCGGAGCGTTCCACCGGCTGCAAGCGCAGACCCCGAGGGTGGGGTGAAGGAGTTGTCGTGTCTGATCGATACCGTAAGGACGAGCGAGCGCTGGCGCAGTTGACGCCGACGCAGCGCGCGGTCACCCAGGAGAGCGCTACCGAGCCGGCGTTCGACAACCAGTTCTGGGACCACAAGGAGGCAGGCGTCTACGTCGATGTGGTGTCGGGCGAGCCGCTGTTCGCCTCGACGAAGAAGTACGACAGCGGCTGCGGCTGGCCGAGCTTCACCGTGCCGCTGGAGCCGGGCAACGTGGTCGAGCGTGAGGATCGGAGCTACGGGATGGTGAGGACCGAAGTTCGCTCGACCCATGGGGACAGCCACCTCGGTCACGTCTTCGCCGACGGCCCGGTCGAGGAGGGCGGCCTTCGATACTGCATCAACTCGGCCGCGCTGCGCTTCGTGCTCTACGAGGACTTGGAGGCCGAGGGGTACGGGGAGTACCGGAAGCTCTTTGACGCAGCCGCGACGAAGGAGGGAGCGGAGCGATGAGCGAGAAGAGGGAGAAGGCGGTCCTGGCCGGAGGGTGTTTCTGGGGGATGCAGGACCTCATCCGGAGGCGGCCAGGGGTCCTCTCGACGCGGGTGGGCTACACCGGAGGAGACGTCGCAAACGCCACCTACCGGAACCACGGGACCCACGCCGAGGCGATCGAGATCGTCTTCGACCCCGAGGTGACCTCATACCGTGAGCTGCTCGAGTTCTTCTTCCAGATCCACGACCCGACGACGCTGAACCGTCTTCAACTATGACCGCCGTGGACGCGGAGACAGCGGCGACACGGCGCCCTACTCGGTTGACCGCGAGATCGAGGACATCGACACGCTCGTCGCCGGGGCCGGGGGATCCTCCGCGGTGTTCGGCTACTCCTCTGGCGCCACCCTCGCCCTGCACGCCGCCGCCCACGGGTTGGCGATCACGAAGCTGGCGCTCTACGAGCCGCCCTTCCTAGTCGACGAGAGCCGCCCACGACCGCCGGCCGACCTGCCGAAGCAGCTCGCCGACGCGATCTCCGCCGGTCGCCGCGGTGACGCGGTCGAGCTCTACCAGACGAAGTACGTCGGCATTCCCGAGGACGTCGTCGCTCAGATGCGCCACGCACCCTTCCGCCCCGCCCTGGAGGTCATCGCCCACACCCTCGTCTACGACGCGACGATCATTGGCGACCTCACGTTCCCGACCGATCTGGTCGCCTCGATCGCGACCCCGACGCTCGTCATCGACGGCGAAAACAGCATGCCGATGCTGCGCAACGCAGCGCGGGTCCTGGCGGACACGCTCCCGAATGGCCGGCCCTGCACCCTTGCCGGCCAGACCCACGACATCTCCCCAGAGGCAACCGCGCCTACACGGGCACCCCGGATGGCCCTGTACCACCGCACGCACCACGGCAGGCAGCATTGCCGCCGGTCAACGCCGCCTGCGTCCTGCGCAGCAAGATCGGGGCGCCGCCGTCACGATCGGCCAGCCGCGTCAAAGTCCGAGAACAACTCCGGGCGCCGGTCGTGGGAAATCGGATCCCGTGGCCTGCCCGTCATGGATGAGCGGCGTCGGCGGCAACCCGCCCGATTTTCACGCCCGCGCGGCGTCCCCGCGGGGAGACTCGACTACCCTGCTGGATCGGTGGAGTCCTGCCTGGTCAGGTTCGGCGCCCGGAATGTCCACCCATTCGGGGCAACCGGTGACCAGCCATGACGGTTCCGCGGTTCCGCCTGGGGATTTCACCGGGTGGCGCGTCCCCGAAGCCGGGGTACCCCGGACCGCGCCGTCGTGGTCGCCGATCCTGACGGTGGAGGGAGGCTGATCGCCATGGACGCTGATGTCATCGTCGTCGGAGCAGGCCTGGCCGGACTGGTGGCCACCCAGGAGCTGACCAGCCGGGGTAAGAGGGTCGCGGTGGTGGACCAGGAGAACGCCGCCAACCTGGGCGGGCAGGCGTTCTGGTCCTTCGGTGGCCTGTTCCTGGTCAACTCTGCCCAGCAGCGCCGCCTCGGCGTGACCGACTCGGTGGAGCTGGCCTGGAGTGACTGGCAGGGCAGCGCCCAGTTTGATCGGCTGGCCGACGAGGATTCGTGGGCGGTGCGGTGGGCCCGGGCGTATGTGGAGTTCGCGGCCGGGGAGAAGCAGTCCTGGCTGGCCGGGCATGGCATCCGTTTCCTGCCCACGGTCGGCTGGGCCGAACGCGGCGACCTGCGCGCCACCGGTCACGGCAACTCCGTGCCCCGCTTCCCGCTTCACGCTGCGCCGCCGCACTCGGCTACGCTTGGGGCGCATGCGTCGCTACCTGGTGATCGCCAACGCCCACGCGGGCAGGGTGGAACGTGAGGCACTCGACGCGGCGGTCGGGGTGCTGTCGGCTGCCGGTCCGACCGAGGTCCACATGTCCACCGACGCCGCCGCTCTGGACGCCGCCCTGACGGGGCTGGACGGCCGCATCCCTGTGGTGGCCGGCGGGGACGGCAGTCTGCACCTGGTCGTCAACCGGCTCCGCCGCGCGGGCCGGCTCGACCAGGTGACGTTGGGTTTGCTGCCGCTCGGCACCGGGAACGACTTCGCCCGCGCCGCTCGCGTCCCGCTTGATCCGCTCGCGGCGGCCGTCGCCCTCACCACCGCGCGGCCCCGCCGCTTCGACCTGCTGGAAGACGACACCGGCAGGGTGGTCGTCAACGCCGCGCACGCGGGGCTCGGCGCCGAGGCGGCCGCTGCCGCGGCCGACCACAAACCGCGTCTCGGTGCCCTGGCGTACCCGCTGGGGGCGCTGCTCGCCGGGCTCAGGGAGGAGGGCTGGGTGCTGCGGGTCAGCGTGGATGGGACCCCCTACGCCATCGGTGAGCGGCTCCTCATGGTGGGCGTGGCCAACGGTCCGACGATCGGGGGCGGCACCCCGCTCTGCCCCATGGCACGGGCCGACGACGGCCGTCTGGACGTGGTGGTGGTCGCCGCCGTCGGCCCCGCCGCCAGGGTGGGCTTCGCCGCGGCGCTGCGCGTCGGCACCCACCTGGACCGCGATGACGTGCACCACCTGCGGGGCACCCGCGTGCAGGTCAGTGGCGAGCCGGTGCGTCACAACGTCGACGGCGAGCTCGACGGCGAGGTGACCGATCGCGGCTACCTGGTCCTGCCTGGGGCCTGGTCGCTGCTCGTCCCTGACGCCCCGGCGAGCTGAGGATGGCGCCGTGAGCCGATCTTCAGCGGCGGCGCACCGGTCCTACCTGGCAGCCGCTGTTCGTGCGTCGTGGGCCCTCGGCCTCCAGACCATCCGCCAGAGGCTCGCCGCAGTCGGCTGCTGCCGGCCGTTACGACGTCACCCAGGTCGTCTCGCACGGAGGACACCACCAGAGCCGTCCGGAGACGCCGCCAGGCCCATGGTCCACCGGCTTGAACAGGCTGGCGGGCTGGTCACAGAACAAGCATTCGGGACCTGTGTCGTGGGTCTGGATCCAGCCAACGGTACTGGCGGTGGCGGCGTGCATGCCTTGCAGGCTGATGATGCTGCTCATGTCACCTCGCGGGTCGCGCGGAGCTGCCGTACCACCGTCGAGCCGGCGCGGAGCAACATCATGCTTGCTCCAGATTACGTCCATATTTCGTGATGAAGACGATTCGATTCCGCGAGCGTCCCGGCGTCCAGCCGACAGGTCAGCGGCCGGCCGCGGTAGCCAGCCGGTGGGACCTGCGGCTGGCAGCCTGTGCTCGGGCCAGCAGTCTCGTTGCCTTCATCGAATCAGGTCCGTAGATAGGAGGCTCCATTGAGGTCGAGGATCGTGCCGCTGGCGAACTCGGCCTCCGGTGAGGCGAGGAAGAGTACTGCGCTTGCGACCTCCTCCGGGGTCGCAACCCGGCTGAAGGGGCTCTGGGCTCGGATCTCGTCGCCGTCCGGTCCGGCGAGGACTGCGGCCGCCATGTCGGTGTCGACATAGCCCGGGGCGACGGTCGTCACCGCGATGCCGTGCGGCGCCAGCGCGCGGGCCAGCGACTGGCCGAACGCGTTGAGCGCCGCCTTGCTCGCGCCGTAGGCCAGATGGTTCGGCTCGCCGCGGAAAGCACCCCGCGACGACACGTTGACCACGCGGCCTCCGCTACGTGCGAGCATGTGGCGCACCGCGCACCAGGTGACGTTGGCCGCGCCGACGAGGTTGACCTCCAGCGTTGTGCGCCAGATCCGCTGCCACTGCTCATAGGAGCTCGTAGTGATCTGGTTCTTTGGGTAGATCCCCGCGTTGTTGACCAGGACGTCGAGGCCCTCAAGCGTCCGCGCTGCCTGATCGACCATCTGGCGGACCTCGTCAGCGTCAGTGAGGTCGGCGCCGAGCATGATATGCCCCTCGCCGGGCAGCGAGGCGAGCGTCTCTTCGGCCGCGGCGCGACCAGACCTGTAGTGCAACGCGACGCGGTCACCGGCCGCGACGAAGGCTCGGGCCACCGCGGCGCCGATCCCGCGGGAGGCCCCCGTCACCAGCACCGCCCGACCCCTAGCCTTGGCCTCGTTGCCCGCGATCAATGCAGCCTCGCTTTCATCGTGTCTGCGCAGGACCGACAGGTTTCAAGCTCCTTCCGAGGGCGCCCCAGCGCGTGCTGACGCTCGGGACTGTCTCTGGATCATGGACGACTCCAGACGATAAGCCTCTCCACGCGGGGGATCCTTCACTGCCCCTGGTCAAGACCCCGGTGGCGTGGTGGCCATCGCTGGCGTCGATCGTAGGTCGCCGTTCGCAGGTCGCCTGAAATTTGCCCACGCGGTAGTGTGTTCCGGCTTTGAACGCTCTGCTGCCAGGGTTCAGAGCCCGGGCCGCCGGATGGGTGGGGGCGGCATCGATGGAGTGGAAGGGACGTGCCGGCCATGGGGGCCGAGGCCTGGTTCGGATGCATGGTTGGTGAAACCCCGAAACCTCCGTTCGAGCCTGCCGAGCAGCCACGGTTCGCTGACCTGCTCGAACAGGTCGTGACCTCGGCGGGGCGGCTCGTGGGTGCCCCGGACGTACTGCTCTATCTCGTCGAGCCCGGTGAGCACGGTGGCCGCCGCCTTGTTGTCCGGTGCGGGATTGGGTGCTTTGTGACCAGCGTGGGCCGGAGCGTCGGCATGGGGCAGGGGCTAGCGGGGGAGGTGTGGCAGATCGGCGCTCCGCTGACCGTGGACGAGTACCAGACCTGGCCTCGTCGGCTGCGGGGAGATCGCGGAGAAAACGGGATCTGCGGCGCGCTCGCCGCGCCGGTGCGCTCGGACGGCGAGGTGGTCGGTGTGCTTGGCGTGGCCTCAAATAGGCCGGGCCGGGTCTTCGGCGAGGCCGAGATTGAGCTGCTGTGCCGCTTCGGAGAGCTGGCCGGGGTGGCCATCGACAACGCTGTGCGGCTTGCCGCTGCCCGGCGGGAGCTGGCCGAGCTGGCCCAGTCTGAAGCGCGCTACCGGACGGTGTTCGAGGATCTTCCCGCGCTTGTCTACACCGAGGTCCACGCCATCGGCGGTTCCTGGCTGTACGAAAGCCCACGGGTCAAGGACATCATGGGCTACACGCCCGAGGAGTCCGGACAACCGGGGTTCTGGAAGAAGATTCTGCACCCCGATGACCGTGAGCGGGTGCTGGCCGAGGACCGGCGGGTCGAGCTCACCGGTGACCCGTGGCGCATGGAGTATCGGAGCATCGCCAAGGACGGCCGCGTGGTATGGCTCCGTGACCACGCTGTACTCGTGCGTGGCGAGCCCGGCCAGCCGAGCTTCTGGCACGGGTTCGTCATCGATGTCACCGAGCAGAAGCTGGCCGAGCAGGCGATGCGCGAGGCGCTTGAGCGCGAGCGGCGGGCGCTCGAACGCGAGCGGCAGGCCACCCGCCGTCTGCGGGCGCTCGACGAGGCAAAGAACGTCTTCCTGAACGCCGTCTCTCACGAACTGCGCACCCCGCTTGCGGCGATTGTCGGCATCGCCCTCACGCTGAAGCGGGCCGGGTCAAGCCTGGCCGAGGAGGATGGCGCCGACCTGGTCGACCGGCTGGCGGCCAACGCCGGCAAGCTGGACCGGCTGCTCAGCGATCTGCTGGACTTGGACCGGCTCAACCGGGGGATCGTGACGCCCCAGCTGCGCCGCACCGATCTGACCGCGCTGGTGGCCCGCATCGCCAGAGAATGGGAGACAGCGCGGCCGCTGGAGCTGACGGTGGAGCCCGTGGTCGCTCAGGTTGATTCGGCCAAGGTCGAGCGGATCGTGGAGAACCTGTTGGCCAACGCCGACCGGCACACCACGTCGGACACGCCGGTCTGGGTCAAGCTCGCCCGCCAGGACCAGGGCATACTGCTAGCGGTCGAGGATGCCGGCAGCGGGGTGCCGCCCGAGCTGCGGGCGGCACTGTTCGAGCCGTTCCGTCAAGGACCGGAGGCCCCCAGCCACGCGCCGGGTGTCGGCATCGGCCTCTCATTGGTCGCCCGCTTCGCCGAGCTGCACGGCGGCCGAGCCTGGGTCGAGGAGCGGCCCGGCGGCGGTTCGTCATTTCGGGTGCTGCTACCCGACCCGCCTGCCGCCGCGGCGGCCTCCGCTGCGCCGCCTGAGCGCAAGTACGGCGTCGTCTCACCGGCGGCGAGGGACCAGCAGGCTCGTTAGGCCGATGCCCAGCAGGGCGGCGCTATGACATTCCTGGATCTTGGCGCAACATGGCCTTGCTCGAGGTGCCTATTCGTCGCTGGGTGGCCGAGGCGCCTCGGGTGGCTGGGGGCCGAGCCGGGTCAGGATCTCCCGCGCCTCCGGGGTCCCCAGCGTCTGGGCGATTGCCTGGGCCTCCTGCCAGGCGGCCTGTGCCTGCATATCCGGCAATCACGCGTGCGGCGTCACCCTGCGGTAGCCGCATCCATCCGAAGGAGGGCGGGATGACGAATCCGGTGGGGACGAACATCAGGCTGGCGGAACGGATGCGGCGGCTTGGCACCGAGTCGGCGTTCGAGGTGCTGGCGCGCGCCAGGGGGCTGGAGGCCGAGGGGCGGAGCATCATCCATCTGGAGATCGGCGAGCCGGATTTCGACACGCCCGAACACATCCGCGAGGCGGCCAAGGCCGCGCTTGATGCTGGCCATACCCACTACGTGCCGGCGGCGGGGATCATGCCGCTGCGGGAGGCGGTCGCGGCGTTTCTCGAACGGACGGGGCGGCTGCGCACCAGCCCCGACAGGGTGATCGTCACGCCAGGGGCCAAGCCGATCATGTTCTTCACCATCCTCGCGTTGTGCGGGGAGGGCGACGAGGTGGTGCTGCCGGACCCAGGGTTCCCCATGTACGAGTCGATCACGGCGTTCGCCGGCGCGCGCCCGGTGCCGGTCCCGTTGCGGGAGCGCAACGGCTTCCGGCTCGACCCGGACGAGCTGGCCTCGCTGGTCACCGATCGCACCCGGCTGCTGATCCTGTCCTCGCCCCACAATCCCTGCGGGAGCGCGCTGACCACGGCGGATCTCGAGGCGATCGCGGCGCTCGCCATCGAGCGCGATCTGGTGGTGCTGGCCGACGAGGTCTACTGGGCGATCACCTATGACCGCCCGCACGCGAGCATCCTGCAGATCGACGGAATGCCGGAACGAACGGTGCTCCTGGACGGCTGGTCCAAGACGTTCGCGATGACGGGCTGGCGGCTCGGTTTCGGGGTGTTCCCGCACGCGTTGGTCGAGCCGGTCACCCGGCTGGTCGTCAACTCGGTCTCGTGCACCTCGGCGCACAGCCAGCAAGCCGCCATCGCCGCGCTGACCGGGCCATGGGACGCGGTCGACTGGATGGTCGCCGAGTTCCGCAGGCGCCGCGACGTGATCGTGGACGGCCTCAACGCGATCCCCGGGGTCTCGTGCCTGCGCCCCGAGGGCGCCTTCTACGTGTTCCCCAGCATCGCGGAGCTCCGCCGGCCAGCGGGCGAGGTCGAGGCGCTGCTGCTGGAGCGTGCGGGTGTCGCCTGCCTGGCCGGCACCTCCTTCGGTGCGAGCGGCGAAGGCTACCTGCGCTTCTCCTACGCCAACTCGATCGAGAACATCCGCATGGCACTGGCCGTGGTGCGGGGCACACTGGCGGAGCTGTAGCCAACAGGAGGCGAGGGTGCCGATGTCCACGAGCGACACGCTGGCGTTCAACCCGTTCCTGCCCGAGGTCCACGAAGACCCCTACCCGCTGTATCGCCGCTTGCGCGAGGAAGACCCGGTCCACCGTAGCCCGCTCGGCATGTGGGTGCTCACCCGCCACGCCGACGTGCTGGCAGTGCTGCGCGACCCGCGCATGAGCAGGGACCCGCGCCGCTCCGAGCGGGTCGAGATGCTGCGCTCGTCGGTCGAGGTGGACGCGCTGTTCAGCTCGGAAGAGGCCGCCCCGTCGATGCTGTTCGTCGACCCGCCCGACCACACCCGGCTGCGCACGCTGGTCAACAAGGCGTTCACGCCCGCGGCGGTGGAGCGGCTTCGACCGCGTGTCGAGGTGATCGTCGCCGGCCTGCTCGAGCGAGTCGCCGGCGCGGGCGCGATGGACGTCGTCGAGGACCTGGCCTACCCGCTGCCGGTCACCGTCATCTGCGAGATGTTCGGCGTCCCAGAGGCCGACTGGGATCGGTTCCGGGCCTGGTCGCGCGAGCTGGTCCGCCTGCTCGACCCGCTGGTGGCCGCCGACGCGCTCGAGCGAGCGCTGGAGGCGCGGGTGGCGCTGCGTGGCTATCTGCGCGAGCTGATCGCCGAGCGACGCGCCCACCCCACCGGTGACCTGCTCACCGCGCTGATCGCTGCCGAGGACCACGGCCACCAGCTCAGCGAGGCCGAGCTTGTGTCGATGTGCGTGCTGTTGCTGGTGGCCGGCCACGAGACGACCGTCAACCTCATCGCCAACGGGACGCTCGCGCTGCTCCGGCACCCCGAGGCACGCGCCAGCCTCCAGGCCGACCCGGCGCTCACCGGCAGCGCGGTCGAGGAGCTCCTGCGCTACGACAGTCCGGTGCAGTTCACCAGCAGGCACGCGCTCGCCGACCTGGAAATCGGCGGCAGCCGCGTCCGTGCCGGCGAGACGGTCGTCGCCGTGCTCGGAGCGGCCAACCGCGACCCCGCCCAATTTCCTGACCCCGACCGGCTCGACCTGGCCCGCAAGCCGAACCGCCATGTCGCCTTCGGTGGCGGCATTCATTTCTGCCTCGGGGCGCCGCTGGCCCGTATGGAGGCCAGCATCGCGATCCCTGCCCTGCTGGGCCGCCTGCCCGGCCTGGAGCTGGGCCCAGCGCCGCCGGTCCGCCGTGACACCGTCACCCTCCGGGGCCTGGCGAGCCTGCCGGTCACCTTCGCGATCCCGACAGAAATCTGATGCCGGCGGTTGAGCGCTCGCAATGACCACGAGCGCGCTCCACGCTGACTGAGAAGCTGGAGAGCGAGCCCGTGCTGTTTCCCGGCGACCACGGCGGCTTCGGGAGCCACCCCGAGGCCTTCGCGGCCAGGCTGGACGACGTGCTGTCACGAGCCGGCGCGATGTAACACGGTGTCGCGAAACGACGCGCCGGCGGGGCCCGCCGGCGCGTCGACGTCTCGCCCGGGGACGAGCCGGGCGCTAGCTTCAGCCGCGCACGGTGAACGACTGCGTCAGGTCGGCGTTGGAGCTGTCGCCGGCGAACACGTCGATCTGTCCGGGCTCGACCACGAACTTGCCGCGGTTGTCGTAGAAGCCGAAGTCGCTCTTGTCGAGGGTGAAGGTGACGGTTCGCTTCTCGCCCGGCGCGAGCGTGACGCGCTCGAACCCGCGCAGCCGGCGCACCGGTTGCGAGATGCTCGCGACGGGGTCGTGGATGTAGAGCTGGACGACCTCGTCGCCCTTGCGGTCGCCGGTGTTGGCGACGTCCACCGAGGCGGTGAGGTTGCCGTTCTTCGAGACGCTCTGCGTGCTGAGGTGCAGGTTGGTGATCGAGAACTTGGTGTAGCTGAGGCCGAAGCCGAAGGCGTACAGCGGGTCGCACGACGCCAGGTCGCGGTAGCGCGCGTTCCACTTGAACGTGGGGTCGCAGGGGCGCCCGGTGGGCTCGTGGTTGTAGTAGATCGGGATCTGACCGAGGACGCGCGGGAACGAGACGGGCAGCTTGCCGCCCGGGTTGACCTTGCCGAACAGCACGTCGGCGACGGCGTTGCCCGCCTCGACGCCTGGGAACCAGGCCTCGAGGATCGCCGGCGAGGAGGCGGCGACGTTGGTCAGCGTCAGCGGGCGGCCGTTGAACAGCACCACCACGAACGGCTTGCCGGTGGCCTTGATCGCGTCGATGAGCTCCTGCTGCTTGCCGGGGAGGTCGATCTCGCTGCGCGCCGCGGCCTCGCCGCTCTGCCCGCGGCTCTCGCCCAATGCCAGCACCACCTGGTCGGCGGCCTGTGCCGCGGCAACCGCCGCGGGGAACCCGGCGTCGGAGCCGCACTCGTCGGCGGGCGTGAGGTCCGGCGGGTCCTTGTCGAGGATGGTGCAGCCCTGGGTGAAGGTCGTGTTCGGGTTCTGCGCCTTGATGCCGTCGAAGACCGAGACGGCGTCGGCGTCACGGCCCTGGCCCCACCACGGCCCCAGCATGTCGTGCTGGTCGTCGCCCAGCGGGCCGATCACGGCGACCGACTTGGAGGGGTCGAGCGGCAGCGTCCCGCCGTCGTTCTTGAGCAGCACCATCGACTTGCCGGCCGCACTGCGCGCCGCCGCGCGGTCGCTCGGCGTCAAGAAGCTGTTGGGGTCGGTGGCCTTGGCCTGGTCGACGAAGGGATGGTCGAAGAGCCCGGCACGGAACTTGACGCGCAGGATCCGGCGCACGGCATCGTTGATCCGCGACATCGAGATCCGGCCCTGCGCCAGCAACTGCTTGCCGAAGTCGCGGATGTTGGTGCTGACCATCTCGGAGTCGGTGCCCGCGTTCAGCGCGGCCTGCGCCGCGTCGGGCCCGTCGGCCGCGACGCCGTGGCCGCAGGGGCCGCTGTCGGGCATCTTGGGCGGGCAGGCGCGGAGCTCGGCGACGGCGGTGTAGTCGCTCTCCACGAAGCCGTCGAAGCCCCACTCGCCCTTGAGGATATCGGTCTCGGTCTCGTGGTTGGCGCACCCTGGGACGCCGCTGATCGCGTTGAACGAGCACATCGCGGTGCCGGCTCCGGCGTCGACCGCGGCCTTGAACGGCGGCAGGTAGAGGTTGCGCAGCCGCTGCTCGGACATGTCGGTGGTGTTGTACTCGCGACCGCCCTCGGGCTGGCCGTAGGCGGCGAAGTGCTTGACGCTGGTGACCACCTTGTCCGGCGCGGAGTAGTCGGTGCCCTGGGCGGCCTTGACCCGCGCGGCCGCGAACGCGGAGCCCAGGTAGGGGTCCTCGCCGGCGGCCTCGGCGATCCGGCCCCAGCGCGGCTCGTGCGAGACGTCGACCATCGGGCTGTAGATCTGCTTGATGCCGACGGTCGCCGTCTCACGAGCGGCGATGGTGTCGTCGGCGGTGGCCACCGACGGGTCGAAGCTGCTCGCGGCGCCCAACGGGACCGGGAAGATGGTGCGGTAGCCGTGGATGGTGTCGTAGGCGAACAGGATCGGGATGTGCAGCCGCGACTCGTTCACCGCGATCTGCTGGAAGTGGTTGATCTTCGCCGGGTCGGTGAGGCTGAACACCGAGCCGACACCCGCGCGCGCGTCCGCGTCCGTGATCTGCCAGTCCGCGAACAGCTGGAGCTGCTGCAGCTTCTCGTCGATGGTCATCTGCCGTAGCAGGTCGTCGACCTTGCGCTCGATACCCGGGTCGGCGGTCTGGCTCGCCGGCTGGAGTGCGCTCTCGTCACTCGACTGCGGCGCCGCGCCCACCCCGCCCACGACCAGCGAACTGAGCGCCACGATCATCGCCACGGTCACGGCCCTACGTCCCCGAGGTCCCATGGCCCCTCCTCGTGCCAACCGCGGCTCCAGCAGCCGCGCCTCGGCTCCCTCCCCAAAAGGTCGGGTGTTCAAACATTTCCGACATTCCCGATCCGACGGCGGAGCCGGCATTCACGGTCGGCGGGACGGGCGACGCTCAGGTCGCGTGGGTTGCACTAAGTTTAGTGTTGCTCTAAACTTAGTCTCACTCTAGCAACCGAGAGGCCAAGGAGGACCGATGACAGCGATGACCACCACATCCGTGCGTCGCGAGACCGGCTTGAGCCGGGAGATCCTCGTCCTCGGCGCGGTCGTCGTGCTGGGGACGATCATGTCGATCCTCGACGTGACGATCGTGAACGTCGCGATCCCGACCCTCGGGAGCGACTTCCACACCTCGATCTCAACGATCCAGTGGGTCATGACCGGGTACCTGCTGTCGTTCGCGAGCGTCATCCCGCTCACCGGCTGGGCGACGGAGCGCTTCGGCGCCAAGCGGGTCTGGCTTGTTTCGCTGCTGCTGTTCATGCTCGGCTCGGTGCTCTCGGGCTTCGCCTGGTCGATCGGATCGCTGGTCGGCTTTCGCGCCGTCCAGGGCCTCGGTGGCGGGATGATCGTGCCCGTCGGGCAGACGATCCTCGCCCAGGCGGCCGGGCCCAGGCGCATCGGCCGCGTGATGAGCGTCATCGGCGTGCCGCTGCTGCTCGGGCCGGTGTTCGGGCCGGTCATCGGCGGTGCGCTGGTCGGGCAGGTGAGCTGGCGCTGGATCTTCTTCATCAACCTGCCGGTCGGCGTCGCCGCCGTCGTGCTGGCGCAGCGGCTGCTGCCGGACGCCAAACCGCAGCTCGGCCAGCGGCTGGACCTGCGGGGACTGGCGCTGTTGTCGCCGGGCATCGCGATGTTCCTCTACGGGATGTCCGAGGCTGGCAACCAGGGAGGATTCAGCGAGCCTCGGACGATCGTCGCGGCCCTGGTCGGCCTCGCGCTGGTCGCGGGATTCATCTGGCACGCCCGTGTCCGCGGCAGGCAGGCGCTGATCGACGTCGCGCTGTTCGCCCGGCGTGGCTTCGCGTCGGCCGCGGCCACCAACTTCCTGCTCGGCGTCGCCCTGTTCGGCTCGCTGATCCTGTTGCCGCTCTACTACCAGACGGTCCGCCAGGAGACCCCGCTCGCCACCGGGCTCCTGCTGGTCCCCCAGGGCCTCGGTGCCGCGATCGCGATGCCGATCGCCGGCTGGCTGACCGACAAGCTCGGCGCCCGCAAGGTGGTCGCGGCCGGCATGACCCTGGCGATGCTTGGCACCGTCGCCTACACGCAGGTCGGCGCGCACACGTCCTACGCGTTCCTCGCCGTGGCGTTGCTGGTGATCGGGTTCGGGCTCGGCAGCACGAGCATGCCGTCGATGGCGGCCGCCCTCCAAGCGGTCCCGCGCGATGCCATCCCGCGGGCGACGAGCGCGCTCCACACCGTCCTGCGGATCGCCGGAGGGATCGGGACGGTGGCCCTGGCGATCATCCTGCAGCGCACGATCAGCGCCGACCTGCCCTCGCTGCACGGCGGTGTCGAGGCCATGGCCGGGCTCTCCCCGGCGGAGCGCGCCCAGGCGGCTCCGGCGCTGGCTGACGCGTTCGGCTTCACCTTCTGGGTCGCCGTCGCGTTGATCGCGCTGGCCCTGCTGGCCGCGCTGCGCCTGCCACGGCAGGCCGGCGACGCCGAGGAGCCGTCGGCGGCCGAGCAGCCAGCGGGCGCCTGAGGCGCTCCGCGCCGAAGCAGGCCCCCGGGCTCACGCCGTGGTCGGGCGCGGCTGCCGGAACGGCAGGCGGTCCCACAGGGCGAGGCGGCGCTTGGTGGCCGGCCCTGGCCGGGCCCGCAGCTCCCGTCGCAGGCGCCAGATGGCGGCCTGCTCGTGGAGCTCGGCGATGTGCTGGGCAGCCAGCTGCTGGGTCAACACCGGGTGCATCTCGTCCTCCTCGGTTGCTCTCGGAGACGAGCATCGGGCTAAGACCCGACCCGCCACATGGGGATGACGAGGTACTGTCGTCCAGGCCAGCGCCTCAATTCGAGCCGCGCCACGCCAGAGACTCGTTGACAGTCCTGGTCACGAGCGAACAAGATCGCACAGGTCGATCTCGGAGGCGACGCACCAGGCGTGATCTTGCGGCCAGAACAGGTTGGGTGACTGGGGGAAGAAGCCGCCGAGGGGGCCCGGCCGGGAAGCTGGACGCGGGGTCCATTCAGCACCTCGGCAGGGAGCACCGGTGGGACGGGGATGGAGCCGCGGCGACCCATGATCGCGACCGAGGGGCTGCCGTGCAGCCAGCCGTAGCCGTCCCAGAGGCAGAACCAGCAGGACGCAGCCGCGCTGGTGTGCTCGGCGAGGGTTGCGCACAGGACGCGCAGCAGCTCGGCCGGCAGGTTTCCCTCCGGTGGGGGCTCGCCGTCCCAGGGCGCGGGATCGAGCGGCGCTGAGGCCGCTGGGCGGGTTGGTATGACCGGACCAGGCCGCCACCTCGGCCCAGCGCACCGGCTGGCCATGGGGCCCTCGGGCGGGGTGCAGGATGCGGACGTAGGCGGGGAACCCGTCAGGGACGACTGCGGCCACTGCGGAACCGAAACGACGCAGCCGTGGCCCCAGCCAGTCGGCCGCGGTGACGTCCGCCGAAGGATGCGGTTCCTGGTCGTTCACGAGGAGATCCCATGGGTCAGCGCAGCACCGCCGTGAGTGCGCGTAAGGGTGTCCTGAAGCCGAAGGGGCGTGCCCACGAACGTGGATCTTCCCATATCGGCCGGCGCGATCAGGGCTGGAGGAACTCGGTCAGGACGGGGACGAGCACCTCGCCGGCCGCGCCGTGGGTCTGGCCTTCGAGCAGGGTGTCCCGCGCGCTGGGGAGGGCGACGGCTCGGACGGCCGCGCGGTGCTCCCGCTCTCGCTCGCGCCGGGCGAGAGTGAGGGCGGCGACCAGGACGCAGGCGGTGAGGGCGAAGCCGGCGGGATAACCTATGGGCCCGACCAGCACGCCGAACCCGGTTGCGCCGACGCCCATGCCGGCGTCGTAGGAGAGGTTCCACACGGCGCTGACGGCCCCGTACCCGGAGGCCGGGACCCGATCGAACATCAGCGAGAGGCTGGCGTTCTGGGCGACGCCGAAGCCCGCGCCGAAGACCGCCATGCCGACCACCATCGCGACCGGGTTGGCGAGCAGGACCAGGGCGAGCATGCCGGCCGCGGAAGCGACCACGGCGGGCGCGAGCAGCCTGGCGGCGCCGTGGCGGTCGCCGAACCGTCCGGCGCACCAGCGGGTGAGGGTCGACGCCGCCGGCTGGACCAGCAGGGCCACCGCGACCAGGTTCGCGGACGAGTGCCCCACCGCGATCGGGAGGAAGGTGACGACCACGCCGGCCGCCATTGCGGTGGTGGAGAAGACCAGCGCCGGCCTCAGCAGTGCGGGCGTCCGCAGTCCGGCGAGCACGCCGAGCGGCTGCTCCGGCTCTGGCCGGCGGCCGGGAAGGCCGCGGACCGCGGCCAGCCCGGCGAGCGCGGTGACCGCCCCGGCCACGAACACCACCGGGTATCCGACGCGCCCGACGAGCCACACGCCCAGCGGCAGCGCGACCACCGCGGGCACCCCGACGACCACCCCGGAGAGCCCCAGCCCTTCGCCGCGGCGCTCGGGCGGGACCAGTGCGGCCACCAGGGCGCCGCCGACCACGACGGCGATCGCGAAGCCGACCCCGCGAACGATGCAGACCAGCAGGATCATGGCCATGCTGGTCGAACCGGGCAACGCCAGCGCCGGGGCTCCCAGCAGCACCAGACCGGCGGCCAGGACCCCGCGGTACCCGAACCGGGCGACCAGCCTGGGCGTGACCAGCTCGGTCAGCACCGTCGACGCCATCAGCGCCCCGGTGGCCAGGCCCGCGCCCACCCCGCCGGCGCCCACCGAGGCCGCATACAGCGGCACCACCGAGAGCAGCAGGTAGAAGCTCGCCGATGCGCCGAAGCTGGCCACGAACGCCAGCGCCAGCGCCCTGCTCATGATCCGCCGCCGTGGCGCCATCAGCGCCCCGACCGCCGTCCGTGTCTCCAGCTCGACGCTCATCCCCGACCTCCATCTCCTCAGCTCGTGACGTAACGATGCGGTCTGCGGGAGGCGATCCGAGGCGGCCGCCTCCAGGCGGGGGAGCGGCTCCCGTCCAGCCGCGAGCTGGCCCGCCAGCTGGGCGTGTCACGCGGTCTGGTGCAGGACTGCTACGACCAGCTCCAGGCGGAGGGCTACCTGAGCGCCCGGGTCGGTTCGGCGACCCGGGTCGCGGCCGTTGGCACCCACACGATCCCGCCGCCCACCGCGCCGCCCACCGGGCCGGTCCAATTGCTGGCGGACTTCCTTTCCGGTGTGCCCGACCTGGCCAGCTTCCCGCGAGGCGACTGGCTGTGGGCGCAACGCGAGAGCTGCCGCCAGGCGCCGACCGCGGCGTTCGACTACGGCGACCCGCGCGGCAGCCCGGTCCTGCGGCAGGTCCTCGCCGGGTACCTGCGCCGCGTCCGCGCGGCCGCCGCCGACCCGGAGCGCATCGTCGTCTGCACCGGGTTCGCCCAGGGGCTCAACCTGGTCCTCCGCGTCCTGGTCCAGGCGGGAGTCCGCCGGGTCGCCTTCGAGGACCCTGGCTACGGAGGCGGCGGCGCCACCAGTGCCGCCGCGGTCCGGACCGGCGTGGAAGCCGTCCCCGTCCCGGTCGACTACGACGGTGTCGACGTCGACGCGCTGGCCGCGACCGGCGCCCAGGCGGTGGTGGTCACGCCGGCCCATCAGTGGCCCACCGGCGTCGTGCTGGCCCCCGAACGACGCCACGCGCTGGTCGCGTGGGCTGCAAGAGCTCGCGCGATCATCATCGAAGACGACTACGACGCCGAGTTCCGCTACGACCGGGAGCCGGTCGGCGCGCTCCAGGGCCTGGCTCCGGACCACGTGGTTGCGCTCGGCACCGTCAGCAAGTCGCTCGCGCCGGCGGTCCGGCTCGGATGGGCCCTCTGTCCGCCGAGCCTGGCCGAGGCGGTCACCGACGAGAAGCGGCACGGCGACCGCGGATCGCCCGTGCTCGACCAGTTGGCGATCGCGACCCTGATCGAGTCGGGCCGCTACGACCGGCACCTTCGCAGGATGCGAACCGCCTACGCGAGCAAGCGCGGCGCGCTCGTCGACGCCCTCGCCACGCATGCGCCAGCGGTCGAGCTGAGCGGGCTGGCCGCCGGCTTTCACGCCGTCGCGCACCTGCCCGGATCGACCGACGAGCAGGCCGTCGCCGCCGGGGCACTGGCCCGTTCCGTCGGCCTCTACGGCATGAGCGGCTACCGCTCCAGCCACGCGACCACTCCGCCGCAGCTCGTGCTCGGCTTCGGCAACCTCAGCGAACGCGCCATCCAGAAGGGCATCGCCGCGGTCGGCGACCTCCTGCGGGGCCCCTGACCGGGCTCTACAGGAGCAGGTCCGGGAGCTGCGCGAAGCTGTCGACGGTGGCGTCCGGCTCGGTCGTGGGGGCGTCGGGGTGGCGCTCGGCGCCCTTGCCGGTGCGCACCAGCACCCCGCGCAGGCCGGCCGCCTGGGCGCCGGCGACGTCGGCGGCCAGGTCGTCGCCGACCATCACGGCTCGCTCCGGCGCCACTCCGGCGGCGTCGGTGGCCAGGCGGAAGAAGTCGGGCGAGGGCTTGCCGAGCACCCGGGCGCGCTCGCCGGTGGCGTACTCCAGCAGGCGCACGAACCCGCCGGTATCGAGGTGGTCGCCGTCGTCGCGCCGGGCGATGCGCGCGACCTGGGTGGCGATCAGCTCGGCGCTGGCGCGGACGGCGCGGAACGCGGCGTCGAGGTCGTCGTAGGTCGCCCCGTAGCTGGGGTCGCAGACCAGCACGTGGGTCGCTGGCTCGCCGTCGGCGGCCAGGAAGCGGCCGAGCAGCTCGCGGATGCCCGGCGAGGCGACCGCCAGCAGCCGCGGAGCGGCCAGCCCGCCGAACAGCCGCTGTGCCAGCACCACCGGGGTGAGCACCTCGTCCGCCGCTGCCTGGATGCCCATGCCGGCGAGCCGGCCGAGCAGCGCCCGCGGCGTGATCGAGTCGGTGTTGGTCACGAACCGGACCGCCACCCCGAGCTCGCGAAGGCGCCCCACCGCGGCGACCGCGCCGGGCACCGGACGCGTGCCGATGTACATGGTCCCGTCCAGGTCGACCAGGACCAGCGCGACGTCGGCCAAGTCCGCCATGCGCAGAGCATAGTTCGCCCGGCCCCGCCCGCACCGGGATACTGGCATGGACGCCTCGCCTACCATGGCCCTACCAATCGACGAACCCGGCAGCACGCCGCGAGCCGTTGACGAGGATCTCTCTGGATGAGCAAGCCCGCTGGAACCACCATCCACCTCGCCGAGGCACTCGCCGCGTGGGCCGTCCGGCTGGACCCGACCGCCGAGGACCTCGACCTGGCCGAGCGGGCGCTGCTGGACACCATGGCGGTCACCCTCGCCGCCCGTGACCACCCGCTTGTCCAGGTCGCGGGTGGCCTCCAGGACGCGGCGCGCTGGGCGAGCATCGGCCACGTCCTGGACTTCGACGACCTCACGCTCGACGTCAAGGCGCCCCGCGGGCGCGCCGTGCTCGAGGCCCTGCTGGAACGCGCCGACGTGTTCGTCCGCGCCGAGCCCGAGCCGGCGTGCCGCGCCCGGTCCGAGGTTCTGGACGAGCACCCGGTGTTGGCCGGCCGCGACCGCTGGCGCGAGGTCGACACTCCCGCCGGGACCATCCGGGCGCTGCTGCCGCCCGTCACCCTGCGGAACGTGGAGCCGCGCATGGCGGCGGTCCCGGGGCTCGGGCAGCACACGCCGACCATCCTGCGGGAGCTCGGGTACAGCGCGGACGACATCGATGCCCTACACGCGGACGGGGTCGTGTGATCGCCGGCGGCGCCGGACCGCCAGGGAGGAGACCAGGTGACGACACTCGTCGAAGAGGAAGCGGCGATCGTCGAGACGGTCAGGGGCTTCGTCGACCGCGAGGTCCGGCCGGTCGTGCGGGAGCTGGAGCACGCCAACGAGTACCCGGAGAAGCTCATCGAGCAGATGAAGGCGCTGGGGGTCTTCGGCCTCAACATCCCGGGGCCGTACGGCGAGGTCGCCGTGTCCACGCCGTGCTATGCGATGGTGACCGAGGAGCTGGCGCGCGGCTGGATGAGCCTGGCCGGAGCGGTTGGCGGCCACTCGGTGGTGTCCAAGCTGCTGCTCGCCTACGGCACCGAGGAGCAGAAGCGGCGGTACCTGCCGCGCATGGCGACCGGCGAGGTGCGCGCGGCGATGGCGCTCACCGAGCCGGGCGGCGGCTCGGATCTCCAGGCGATCACCACGACCGCCCGCCGCGAGGGTGACGGCTATCTCGTCAACGGCTCCAAGACCTGGATCACCAATGCACGGCACGCCCAGGTGATCGCGCTGCTGTGCAAGACCAATCCGGCGGCGCGGCCCGCCTACAGGGGGATCAGCATCCTGCTGGTCGCCAAAGGTCCCGGCCTCACCATCTCCAGAGACCTGCCCAAGCTCGGCTACAAGGGCGTGGAGAGCTGCGAGCTGGTCTTCGAGGACTATCGCGCGCCGGCCGACGCCCTGCTCGGTGACGTCGAGGGCCTGGGCTTCCCACAGATGATGAAGGGCCTGGAGATCGGCCGCATCCAGGTCGCCTGCCGCGCGCTGGGCGTGGCCAGCGCCGCGTTCGAGGACGCCTTCCGGTACGCGCAGGATCGGGAGAGCTTCGGCAAGCCCATCTGGCAGCACCAGTCGATCGGCAACTACCTGGCGGACATGGCGACCAAGCTCACCGCCGCCCGCCAGCTCGTGCTCCACGCCGCCGAGCGCTACGACACCGGCGAGCGCGCCGACCTGGAGGCGGGGATGGCCAAGCTGTTCGCCTCCGAGGTCGCCATGGAGATCTCGCTCGACGCCCTGCGGATCCACGGCGGCTACGGCTACTCCACCGAATTCGACGTCGAGCGCTACTTCCGCGACGCTCCGCTGATGATCGTCGGCGAGGGCACCAACGAGATTCAGCGCGACGTGATCGTCCGGCAGCTCGTGCGCCGCGGCGGCCTGACCCGCTGATCCGCCGCGTGTCGACCCGCTTCCACCGCTACCGCAACATCGGAGCGCCCGCGCGGGACTGATGCGCGGCTTGGCTCAGGCGGAGGCGCCGGAGTAGTGGCGAAGGCCCTGTTTCCACGCCCAACGGGTGACCGCGGTCAGCGCGGCGGTGAAGGCGAGGGCGCCGAGCAGGGTGCGGCCGCCGGCCAGCCCGGCGATCGCCTGGGCCGGCACGGTCACCGCGAAGGCGAGCGGCACCAGGAAGGTGAGCAGCGCCCGCAGGCCCACGGGGTAGATCCCGACGGGCCACCTGCCAGCCTGGTAGACGCCCTCGAACAGCTCGACGATGAACTCCAGCCGCACGACCCAGAACGCCCCGACGCTCAGCAGCAGCCAGAAGCAGTAGATCGTCAGCACGCCGAGCAGCACCGCGCCGACGAACGCCAGCGCCCGCACGGCCCCGACCGGCGCCGCCAGACGAGCCACGGCCACCCCCAGCACGACCGCGCCGACCAGGCAGTCAACGCCCTGCCACACGCTCAGCTCGCGGATGCTCACCAGCAACTGGCTGTCCCTCGGCTTGACCAGGAGGTAGTCGAGCTTGCCCTCGCGCACGTCCTGGATCAGGCGCAGCATGTTCGGCTGGATGGCGGCGCGCACCACCCCGCCGATGAGCACGTGCACGCCCATGACCGCCAGCAGTTGGGCCTGCGACCAGCCGGCGAGCTCGTGCGTGTGGGAGAACACCAGGCCCAGGACCGCCAGGCCGGTGGCCACGGCCACCAGCGACTGGAAGAGCTGGATGAGGAGGTTGGCCCGGTACTGGAGCTCGTTCATGGCGCTGACGCGCAGGAAGATCGCGGCCAGCGCGAGCGATCGCCGCAGCCGCCGCATCAGTTCCCCACCGCCGAGTAGCGCCGGATCGCGAACCGCCACACCACCGCGACCACGGCCGCCCCGGCCGCCGTCCACACGACCTGCATGGCGAGGCCCTCCAGGAGCTGCGCGCCGGTGAGCCTGGCGGCCAGCGTCTCGATGGGGAACCCGAAGGTCCACTTGAACGGCAGGGCGTCCGCCAGCGCCCGCGCCCACGGCGGCATCAGCTCCAGCGGGACCAGCCTGCCCGACAGCAGCAGCTCCAGGGTGAACCACACCGCGTAAATGGCCCCGACCCTGGTCGTCCAGAAGGTGATCATCCCCAGCACCCACAGGAACATCGAGCGGATCAGGTAGGCGCCCCAGATCGCCGCCAGGAACGCCAACGCGCTGGCCGGGGTCACCTGGAACGTCGGGTGGAAGGCCAGCGACAGGATCGCCGCCAGCGGCAGCCACAGCACGATCACGACGACCTTCCAGCCGGCGAAGTAGGCGAGGTCGAAATGGATCGGATGGACCGGCCGCAGCAGCATGCCGGACAGGTGGCCCTCGCGGATGCGCTCCTCCCATCCGTAGGGCGTGAACACGATGTTCATGTTGCGGACGAGCGTCCACACGATGTAGTAGGTGGCGAGCTGCCCGCGGGTGAACCCGCCGACGCTGCCGCCCTGGCTGGCGGCGACCGTGGACCACACCACCAGGTAGATCACCGGCTCGGTGACCATGCCCAGCATGTAGGCGTAGTTGGCGATGCGGTACTGGAATTGCTCCTGCACGGCCGTGCGCATGGTCGTGAGGTAGTAGTCGGTCAGCCGTCTGGCGCGGCCGCGACCGCCGCGGGCGATCATCCAAACGCCCGCCTGGAGGCGAACACCTGCTCGATCACGTCCTCGATCGGCTGGTCCTCGATGGTCACGTCGCTGACCGGCTGCTCGTTCAGCAGCTTCGCGGCGACCAGCGAGGTCTCCTCCTTGCTGACCCGCAGGGTGACCCGGTCGCCCTCGCGGGCGACGACCT
>WNGG01002135.1_pt1 | contig 22494 bp, 14 predicted proteins | sample 5400661 | NCBI WGS metagenome assembly WNGG01 (sample SAMN13153372, study PRJNA577476) | soil metagenome | isolation source: 100 cm soil or saprolite under Garry oak tree replicate 1 | place: USA:California | collected 2016-06-15
CCGGGGTGGTGGCGCTCGCGGGGCTGGACTGCGCCGAGAGATTGCCTGCGGCGTCAAAGGCGGCGACGGCGTAGGTATAGGTCGTGGACGGAGAGAGGCCTGTGTTTGGAAAGGAGGTCGCTCTCGTCGTGGCGATCTGGACACCGCCGCGGTAGACGCGGTAGCCGCTCACGCCTACGTTGTCCGAGGAGGCCGCCCAGGAGAGATTGATCTGCGAGGAGGAAACGGCGCTGGCCGTCAGTCCCGTGGGCACCGAGGGCGGCGTGGTGTCCGGAGCAGCCGGGGTGGTGGTGTTCGCGGGGCTGGACTGCGCCGAGAGATTGCCTGCGGCGTCAAAGGCGGCGACGGTGTAGGTATACGTCGTGGACGGAGAGAGGCCTGTGTTTGGAAAGGAGGTCGCGCTCGTCGTGGCGATCTGGATGCCGCCGCGGTAGACGCGGTAGCCGCTCACGCCTACGTTATCCGACGAGGCCGCCCAGGAGAGATTGATCTGCGAGGAGGAGACGGCGCTGGCCGTCAGTCCCGTGGGTACCGAAGGCGGCGTGGTGTCCGGAGGAGGCGGCGGAGGCGCGTTGGCCACCGTCACCGTGACCGCGTTGGAGGTGTAGCGGATGCCGAGCCCGTCTCTGGCAACCGCGGTCAAAGTATGCGCGCCGTTGGCTGCCCCGGTCGTGTTCCAGGACACAGAGTACGGTGCGCTCGTGTCTTCGGCGCCGAGGTTGCCGCCGTCGAGCTTGAACTGGACACCCGCGACAGTGAGCAGGCCGACGATGCTTACGCTTGCGCTGACTGGAACCGTGCCCGAGACAGTCGACCCGGAGCCCGGGGACGTCATCGTCACGATCAGGCTGCCCAGCTGCGCCTGAACCTGAGATGGGATCCAGGCCAGGCTGAAAACCATCAACAGGGCCGCTGCCCAGACATTCCTTTTCGTGTTCTTCAGCGTGGAGCGTGTATCCATTCGACCAGCCTCCCTTTCTTATCCTCGCGCCGCGCGCTTTGCTACCTACCGTTCATTGTCCGAGGCGATCAGCTTGGCTCAGGGGATGACATCGAACGCGTCGATCAGGATCCAGAAATCGCTCGAAAGCGGGTTCTTGTCTTTCACCTCGATCGTCAACGTATGAGTCCTCGCAGGCAGGCCGTCTTTGAAGAAGTCCGTACTCTGAGGTCCTTCCGTCTGGAAGTACGTATCGAAGTCCTTGACGAAGACTCCATCCAGGGATATGCGGGCGATCCCGCACTGCGGCCCGCGCGCGCCGATCCAGCGGATCCCCGTTCCCGTGAAGGTGATGGTCGCTTGCGCGCCCACGATATTGGATTCCGCGCTCGCGCCCTCGCTGTATGCCTTGTCCCGATTGTCCTGAAACCAATTCGGACCGTAGGCGATGGCCGGATCGGTGTCCTGGTGGCGCGTTCCAGACATCGTCACCTCGAACCCGTCCACCACGATGAGGGGAGAAGTCGATGCCGCGTTCTGCTCGCCGGTCACTTCGACCGTCAAGGTATGGCTCGTGTCGGCCATGCCTTGTTTCGTGAATACCTCCGCCTGGATTTGTTCCGTGGGCGAATACGTATCGATCGGTGGGACCGCCACTCCATCCAGGGTCACGCGAGCAATTCCGGTCTGGGGCCCGCGGGCACCGATCCAGCTGATCCCTGTCCCATCGAAGGTGATGGTCGCTCGCGCGCCCGGCACCTTCGAGAGCGCCGCGAGTCCAGCGCTCCACGCCCGGCTCGTATCGAACGGCATCCAGTCGGGAGCGACGAAGCTGCCGGGGCTGAAAGCAATGGACGGGTCCGTTTCCTGCAAACGCGAGACCGTTGCGGCGGGCACGTCGAACGCATCTACGACGATAAGGGCACCTGTCGCTGCTGCGTTTTGCCGGCCTGTTGCTTCTATCGTCAATGTGTGGCGCGCGTTGGCTAGGCCCGTAGCCTCGAACATGGGTACCCGGACTTCTAGGGTCTTCGAGAACGTATCGACCTCGGCCAGGAACGCCCCATCCAGGGATATGCGAGCGATGCCGGTGCTCGCCGCGCGGCCGCCGATCCAGGTGACAGAGGGACCGGTGAAGGTGAACGTCGCTTGCGCGCCAATCGTCGAGAACGCGGCCGTCCCGCCGCTCCATGACAGACTTCCATCCGAAGTCCAACCGCCGGTGTAGGCAACGGACGGATCCGTTTCCTCGAAGCGCGTTGCCGTGCCCGGTGGCGGCGGGGGTGGAGGTGGAGGCGGCGGAGCATTGTTGGCGACCGTCACCGTCACCGGCGCGGAGACGGGGCTCACGTTGCCCGCGTCATCGCGCGCGACTGCGGTAATGGTGTGCGAACCGTCGCTCACTGAAGCGGTGTTCCAGGGGATCGAATACGGCGCAGTGGTGTCTTCGGCGCCGACGTTAACGCCGTCGATTCTGAATTGCACGCCCGCCACGCCGACATTGTCGGAGGCGCTGGCCGTCAAGTTGGTCGTGCCGAAGACAGTGGCTCCGGGGGCGGGAGACGTGATGCTGACCGTCGGGGGTGTGGTGTCCGCGGGAGACCCGTTGGACACCGTCACCGTCACCGGATCCGAGGTGGTGCGGTTGCCCGCTGCATCGCGCGCGACTGCGGTGATGGCGTGCGAGCCATCGCTCGTGGTGGTGGTGTCAAAAGAGATCGCATACGGCGCGGTCCTGTCTTCCGCACCGCCGTTGACTCCGTCCAATTGAAACTGCACGCCGACCACGCCGACGTTGTCGGCGGCGCTCGCCGTCATCGTCGCCGTCCCCGATATCGTCTGGCCGTTCGCCGGCGAAGTGATGCGCACCGTCGGGGGCGTCGTGTCAGCGGGAGGCGGCGGAGGCGGGGGAGCCGTGTTGGACACCGTCACCGTCACCGGATTCGAGGTGTACTGAACGCCGAGCAGATCCCGCGCGACTGCCCTCAGGGTGTGCGAGCCATTGCCGGTAGTGGTCGTGTTCCAGGAGACCGAGTACGGCGAGCTCGTGTCCTCGGCGCCGAGGTTGGCGCCGTCGAGTTGGAACTGGACGCCGCGGACGGTTATAAGACCGATGATGCTTACGCTTGCACTGACCGGGGCCGTGCCGGAGACAGTCGATCCGGAATCCGGGGATGTCATCGTCACGATCAGGCTGCCCAGTCCCAGTTGCGCCTGAGCCTGGGTCGAAATCAGGGCGAGGCCGGAAATCGCAAGCAGCGCCGCCGCGCCGACACGCCTTCCGATCTTCAGCATGGATTGCTCCTTCCTAGCCCCCCTGTTCAGCGCGGATTATTGCCCTCCAACTATTAAGCGCCCGTGATCCGCGTCAGGCCGATTGCACTACGATCCGCCGATTGCACTACGATCCATGGAATCTGACTTGCGGTTCCGGCAGCAGGTCGTCGATCGAACGCGGCGGCGCGAGCATCGCCGCATACCACTCGATCGTCCGTTCCAGCCCGGGCCGTACCCTCCACGCCGGCCGGTAGCCGAGAAACCGTTTCGCCTTGTCGATGTCGGCCCGCGACAAGCGCACGTCTCCGGCGCGCGATGCGCGATAGATCGGGCGCACCCCGCGCAAGCGGGGAAAACGCAGTGCGAGCAACGAACGGATCATCTCGAACAGCTCGTTGAGAGTCGTCTTTTCGTTCAGCGCGACGTTGTAGACCTGGTTGACAGCAGCCGGGTCATCGACCATGGCCGCGAGCAGATTCGCCTGGACTGCGTTGTCGACATAGCAGAAATCGCGAGCCGTTTCCCCGTCGCCGTTGATGAAGACCGGTTCCTCGCGGATCATGCTGGCAACCCATTTCGGGATCACCGCCGCGTACGCCCCTTCCGGATCCTGGCGCGGGCCGAACACGTTGAAATAGCGCAGCCCGATCGAGCCGAATCCATAGCAGCGCGCGAAGGTGTCCGCGTAAAGCTCGTTCACGTACTTGGTTAGCGCCGACGGCGACAGCGGCCGGCCGATCTCGGGCTCGACCCTCAGGAGCCCGGGCAGGTCACCGTAGGTTGCGCTCGATCCGGCGTAGACAAATCGCGACACGCCGGCGCCATGCGCAGCAACCAGCATGTTGAGAAACCCCGTGACGTTGCTGTCATGGGTGGCGATCGGGTTTGAAATCGAGCCCGGCCCGCTCCCGAGCGCCGCCTGGTGCAGTACGAAATCCACCGAGCGGCACGCCCGGCGACAGGTGTCGAGCGAGCGGATATCGCCTTTGATGAAGCGAAAGTTCTTCCACCGGCTTTCGGTGACGGCCTGCTTCACCTGCGTCAGGTTGCCCGGCCTCCCCAGGGAAAAATTGTCCAGCCCGACCACCCGCTGGTCCAGCTTGAGGAGGGTTTCCAGGAGATTGGAGCCGATAAATCCGGCTACGCCGGTAATGAGCCAGGTGCGGGGTCTGATCGTGATCCGCTCTTGTACCGCTTCGTACATCGTCATCCCGTCCTTTCGGATGCGCGCCCCAGAAAGAACCGTGGCGCGGGATCGACGGTATTGTCGGATTTCACTGTGTAGCGTTTGTGAGCCCGCGATGGTCCGGATGGACGGTCAATTGGCCATCGCCTCCCTGGCATCAGAGCGGGCCCGGCAGAGATCCAGAAGCATGCGTTCGTAGCGGTCTATCATCGCGCTCTCCGAAAAGAGCCTCTCAACGACGCCGCGGGCATTCTTTCCCATCCTTGTGGAAACTGTCCGGTCCGCCAGGATCGCCAGTTTGTCGACGAGGACCCTCGTATCGCCCACCGGAAAGAGAAAACCGTTCCAACCCGGGACGATCATCTCCGCCGCGCCGCCCACATCGGAATGGACCACAGGTTTGCACAAGGCCATGGCCTCGACCGCCGCCAGAGAAAATGCCTCGGTAAAGCTGCACAACGCCATGGCGTCGCAAGCGGCGATGTAGGGGCGGACATCCTGCTGGAGCCCCGTGATTACGACATCGCTCTCGATATCGAGCTCGCGAGCACGGGCCTCGATCGCCCCACGCATCTCGCCGTCGCCGATCATCAGCGCTCGCGCCGGGATACCCAGGTCGCGCAGCATGGCGATCGCCTCCAGTAACTGCAGATGGTTCTTTTCCGGGCGCAGCAAGGCCGATATACCGATCACGTAGTCCGCCTCGGAAAAGCCGAGCGCACTGCGCAACGCCCGCCGTTCCTGAGGGCTCCATGTGTCGCAAAACTCCTTCGTGTCCACCCCGTTATAGATCACTTCGATTCTTCGCGAGAACACTCCGCGGCGCAGCCAGTACCGTCTTTGTTTCTCGCAGACGAAGACCAAACAGTCCGAGGTCCAGAAGAGCAGGCGGTAAATCATCATCTGGAGCTGCTCCTTTGCCCGGAGGAGCCGCGTCGAGTGATAGGTGACAACCAGCGGCACTCGCAGACGCGAGAGGCGGGACGCCAGAAAGGAGTACATCAGCGCATACGGATTCGCCGCGACGATTGCCGACGGCCTGACGCGGGAAATGTATGCGGAAAAATCGGCCAGGGCGCGTCTGTCGAAATAGCGGGCCGCATTAAGGCACCGCACGGCCCCGCCGTTGTGCAATCGAATGCGATCGAGCTGGGTGTCGTCCTTCTTGATGTATACCGCATGGCACTCGTGACCGCGCTCAGCCAAACGATTCGCGACCGTGATCGAATGGCGCTCGGCCCCCCCCTGGGTCAACGAGGCCGTGACAAAGATAACCCGCACATGAGTCCCGCTCAAAGGCCGTGCCCGGGATCGCGGACGGCAGCGAGCCAACCTCGCCCCACGCCGACCAGCGCCGCCATCGCGGCATAAACCGCCGCGAGGACCACGCCGCCGAAGACCAGGCGAACGAGCGGTCCGCTCGCAGCGAAATAGCGGTCGGCCATGCTCCAGGCGATCGCCGCGGCAAGAACCGCGGACAGTATCAGCAGCCCGAGGGTTCGCCAGTCCTTCAGCTGCCGGACCGGGATCCCGGTGCATAGCGCAATGCGCCGCAGTATGACAACGTAGTCGACAAAGACCGCGGTCACGCTGCCCACCGCCGCACCCGCCAGGCCGAAAGCGTGTGCCGAGAACCAACTGAGCGCGACTGAAACGACCAGCGTAACCAAGCTGACGCGCATCATGTACGCGCCTTGCCGCAGTACCAGCATGGTGCTTCCGAGATCGACGACGAGGCCGGCGAAACCGACCATGAAAACCCGCATCACCGGCACCGCGTCCACGTAAGCCGCGGTATAGATGATCGTCACGATCTCCTCGGCGAAGGCAAAGGCAAAGGCGAGCAGCGGATAGACGAGCGCCCCGACCATGACGCTGGCGCGGCTGTTGAGCTTGAGCATGCCGCGGATATCGCCGGCAGCCTGAAGCCGGCTCAAGCTCGGCAGGATAGTGTGAAAGACCGACTGACGGCACAGGTGCACGAGCGGCCCGAGCACCGTCGCGATCGAGAACGACGCGAACATACTCACCGAGAAGAGCGCCGCCGCGACCCATTGGTCCGCCTGTGACCGCAGCCCGTACAGCGCGCCCGCAGCCCCGATCGGAGCCGCATACCTCAACTGGTCGGCGAACGCACTCCAGCGCAGGATCGGCCCGCGCAGTCCGTGATGTACCGCCACGTAGCCCAGCAGCAATGCGACCTTGAGCGCCACGAACCCGAGCAGGACCAGGAGCACGGGCCCCAGTTCCCGTGTCACGATGGCGGCCAGCGATAGCGCCACGGCACGCAATGCCGCTAGGCCGACCGTCGCCTTCGCCTGCCACATCACCCGTTCTTCGGTCGTGGGAAGCAGATCGAGGAGCGACGCGACGACCCATAGCAGCACGAATAGGGGCACGATAGCCTCGTGCTGGGCGAGGCCGCGCATCTTTTCGGGCAGCCAGGGATTCCAGGAGCTGACCGCCCACGCCGCTATCAGGCCGGCGGCTGCAAGAAATACGAGCGCCTGGTTGATGTAGAGCCGTTTGGTCGCGCCTTCCGACCGCGGCAGGAAGTAATAGAGGCTCCCCGGCACCGCCATCGTCACGACGGCCATTACCGTCCCCACCGCCAGCCCCAGCAGCCGGTACTGTCCGAAAGCCGCGGTATCGAGGGAGCGCACCAGCACCACAGGCACCAGAAACTGGAGGGCGTAGTCGAATGCGTTTGCGGCACCCAGTGAGAGGGCGCGCCTCCCGAGCCGGTGCCCGGTTGGCACCTCTATCCGCGCTTCCAGTTCCGCGCTCATGAGCTGCGCCTCGGTTCGTGAACCGGCGCGTTGGCGCGTTGACCGTACATCATTCCGATCGCCAGCCACAGGAAGGCCTGCTCCGGAACCGGCGTGAGACTGCTGTCGGTGAAGCTGGTGACCAGAAAGGTCAGCAATCCGGCCGCTGCCCCTTGGTAGAATCCGCGCAGTGTAGGGCTCAAGGCCGGATCGACGCTCAATACTCGAATGCTCTTCCAGACGTGTGCGAAATAGGCGCACATCAGGACTAGGCCGGCTATCCCCATGTCGAGGAGGGCCCGCAGGTACGCGTTGTGAGGGTGCCCAACTGGGAGGATCGTTACCCCATCCGCTCTGTGCATGGCCTCGGACCAGAGAATCGACCCGAGGCCGTTTCCGTAAATCGGGCTGCGCAGGACCTCGGGGAGAAGCGGCAACCAGATCCATTCGACGCGCCCGGCGCTAACCGCGTTCAGCCCTTCTCCAGACCCGGTCGTCACGCGGTCGTAGACAGCGTCAGGCAGCAGGAGCAGCCCGAGCACCGCCATGAGCCCGATAAAGATCAGGGTTTTTGCGTTGCGGCGCCAGAGCAGGAACAGCACGTTGACCACGAAGAAACCAAAGAAAGCGCCGCGCGAGAACGTGAGCACCAGCGCCACCACCAACAGCCCCATCGAAGCAAGCAGGACCAGCCTGAGGCCGGCATCCTTCGCCTCGGCCCATGTAAAGAGCAGCAGCGCGTAGGCGATCACGTACAGCCGTCCCAGGTCGTTGGCATGCAGACCGAGCACCGACAGGAAGTCGCGCGCTTCGCCGCTGCCCGCCAACTGCTTGAGCGCGACCCCGGAATGGGCGACGAGCACGATGACCATGGCGCCCATCACCCAGATCGAGATCAGCGCAGGGATGAGGAACTTTTCCGGCTTCTCGGACCTCGACACCGCGGCCCCGACCAGCAGCGCGAATATCACGGTGAGCAGCGGCCTGAACACCTGCTCGCTGAGGTAGCCGGCTGCATCGTGAAAATCGACCATACCGAACACGAAAAAGCTGGGCGCAATGTCGCCGACATGGCGCGAACCGAGCGCACCGGCAGCAAGGATCGGCACGATGTACAGCCAGAGCAATGGACGCGGCATGAAGCGACGGCGGCTGCGGTCGAACAGCCCGCGAAGCAGGTAGGAGCCGAGCGTCCCGACAAGCAGCAGGTTAGCGGGATTGAGGCCCGTGATCCCGAACATCGCGTGCGGAAACACGTGGCTTCCCGAGACCGGCAGCAGCGGAATGAGCAGCACCACGCCGATGCGAAAGTCGAGCAAGATGAATACGCAGCCGATCAGCGCGACGCACAGGTACAACGCGTTCAACTCGGCGACCGCGACTACGGATCCCCAGACAGCGCCGAACAGCGCGAGGCCCGCAACGACGGAGAGCTTGAACGCAACACGGCGCCATGCCCACGAGTTCTGCGGGAAGCCGTCGTCGCGGAAAACCGACGTGCACCATCGCCAAAGGGCGGCCAACCCAGGGAAGACCCGCCGCTCCAGAACCAGGGACATTCTGGTCTGCGCGGTTCAAAATGCGTTGAATACGGTACCGACGATGCGAGCCCCGGTATCGCTCAACTCCCGGATGACGCTGGTCGTATCGTCCAGACGGGTGTGGTCTTTACGGGCGAGCATCATTACGCTGCCCGCGCGGAAGGCCAGACTGTGCGCGTCCGCGTAGAGCTTTGCCGGTGGCGTATCGAAGAGGATAACGTCGAACTCGGTCCGCAACCCCTCCAGCAACGTGGCGAATGCGGGGCGTAACAGCAACTCCTGTGGATTGGGAGGACATGCACCGGCCGGCAGAAGGGAAAGTGTCCCGAACGCCGGAACCGGGACCATCGCGCCGCGCCCGGCGCGGCCGGAAAGGACCGCCGAAAGGCCGACTCGGTCGGGGATATTGAAGATCCGATGCTGTCTAGGTGTGCGCAGGTCGGCATCGATCAGAAGCGTGCGTTCGCCGAGCTGCGAAAAAACTACGGCGAGATTGGCGGCTACATAGCTGCGCCCTTCGCGGGAGCCTGGACTGACGACCGCCAGCACCCGGTGCCTGACCCCGGCTTTGGACCAGCGGATCAGCAGCTGCGTCCGCAACGCCCGCAGTTCCTCGGCGCGGGGATCAAATGGCTCGTAAGCGACCACGAGTTCCCTGCTGATGCTCTCGTCGCCGAGCGGCAGATGGGGAAGTCCATACTGCTTTGCGACCGCGCGACGCAGGTCTTCCCCGGTAATCAGTCCCAGCGCGATCGCGGTCTCGCCAAATCTGAGTCCCTCGGCGCGCTGCTGCTCCAATACCCGCTCTACGTCGCCGGCGCCGAGCTTCCCGTCCTCCACGAGGAGGCTGCCCAGCCGGCCATCGTGCTGCGCGATGACGTGGCCCAATCCTTCGATCGGCAGGATATTTTCCTGAGCGTTCATCAGGCGTTCCTCATCCTGGATTCGGTAATGCACGTCCGGTGCCGCTGGGCGGCCCGAGCAAAGGGACTGCGGCTGGCTGCCACGCGTTGAGCACGCCGAGCAAAGGCACGTCCCCCACATTGTCGAGGTCGTCGCGCGAGCGCACCCGGCGGTCGAAAATTTCCATCAGGATCACCATGCCGATGCCGAGCATCGTTCCGACCACCACCGACAGCGCGATATTGAGGAAAACTTTGGGATAGGAAGGCGTGCGCGGCACGAACGCCGGGTTGAGCACCGTGACGTTGGTCTGGCTCGCACGGCTTTCGACCTGGCTGACGACGTAGCGCTGCATGGCGGTGTCGTAGGCCCGCTCGGCGGAATCCACGTTGCGCTTGAGCACCGTCAGCTCATTGCGACTCTCCTTGAGCCCGAGCAGCCGTGCGCGTTGCGCCGCCATCGCGCTCACGAGATCGGCCTCGCGCTGACGGCTCTGGCGCGCCGAGCTCGCGATTCCCGCCACGACTTTCCTCATTTCGCCGTCAAGCTTCTCGCGCAGGCTCTGGTTCTCGGAGAGTTGGCGCTGGTATTGCGGATGGTTGGCTCCGTACTGCGTGGCCACTTCCCGCAGCTTTGCTTCTCCGTGCAGGAGATCCCCCTTCAATCTCTGAATGAACGGGTTGTCGAGAACGTCCGGCACCCTTTCCGGGGACCCGCCTTGCTTTAGAAATTCGCGCGCCTGCTGCTCCCGTCTATTCCATTGAAACGTCTGCTCCTGCGCCCTCGCCACCTGGTCCGACAGCACTCCGAGCCGGGTCGTCTCGGCGTCGGAGTGCTCGTCAACCGAGACGATCCCCTGCCGCTGGTGATAATCCGTCAGCTTGGCCTGAGCATCCTCAAGATTGGTCCGCAGGGTCTTCAGCTGCTCGTCGAACCACGCCGCCGCCTCGCGAGTGGGCTCCACGCGCAACTCGAGCATCGTTTCGATGAATGCCTTGGCAAACGTGTTGGCGACCAACGCCGAGAAGCGGGGATCGGCGGCTGAGAAACTGGCCTGGACGACGTTGCTCTGCGAGGTTTCGACCTTGAGCTTGCTGAGCAGGCTCTCGACCAGCCAGTCCTCGATCGACCCCTTGCCGCCAGCCACGCTCTCGAAGGCCGCCCGCATCGAAGCGTTCTCCGCGAGTTTCAGCTCCTGCACCACCCGGCGCGCCACTTTCTTGCTGGTGATGATGTCCATCTGTGTCTGCAGATAGCTGAGCCTCTCCTGCGGGAGAATGAGGGGGCGCAGGACATTGCTCAACGACTGCTCGTCCTTGGCGTCCACCAGCAGCGACACCGTCGCCTTATAGGATTTGGGAAGCAGCAAGCTCACCGCGGTGGCGGCCAGAACCGTAGCGGCCAAGACCAGGGCAAACACGCCGAAACGCGCACGTAATGCAAGCAGAAACTGTTGGATGTTCACGGCGTGCCGGTGTCGTATCCGATGAGATCGATCGCGCGAAGCGCGTTCCCTAGAACAGGCTTTCCTTGACGTAAATCACGTCGTCGGGCTGCACCGGATCGGTGAGGCGCGCATCGACCGCCTGGAATGTCCCTTCCGGTGTCCTGCGGCGGATCTTCAAGCCACGGTCGGTGCCGCGCTGCGTCACGCCTCCGCCAACGGAGAGCGCCTGCATTACGGTCATCGCCGGCTCCAGCCGATAAACTCCCGCGCGCTGCACTTCCCCGTAGATATAGAAGACGGGGGCGCGTTGCACGAAAATCGTATCGCCGTTCTCCAGCTGAAGATTCCGTGATAAATCGCCCGTGCGGTACATGGTGGGCACGTTGACTTCCAGTTTCGACGTTTTGCCGTTGCGCTTGACCATCACGGTGACGTTGTCGTCGCCGGTCGGGCTGACCCCTCCGGCGAGCGCCAGTATGTCGGTCAGATTCGAGCTGGTGTCGTCGAGCGCGTAGCGCCCCGGTCGAGCGACCTGGCCGAGCACCGCAACCTGCCGGCTGCGCACCCGGACCACGTTGAGACTGACCTGGGGCTTCAGCACGAATTTTCCGTCGATCAATTGTTTGGCAATCCGCGCCTCTGCTCCTGCGGGCGTAAGCCCTGCAAGCACGATCTCGCCGACCAGGGGAAAGGTGATGGTGCCCCGTTCGGAGATGCGCGTTTCGGTTGTGAGATCCGGGTTCTGGAAAACCGTGATGCGGATGGAATCGCCTTCCCCTAGGGTCTCGCGTGACTGGCCAAAAGCCGCGGCTGGCAGCGTCATTGCCGCCACACACAGCACGAGTGAGCTGAACTGCAAACGCATGAAACAGAAAGATAGCCGCACGACGTTTATGGATGATTTCGTGATCTGGTCCGATCGGACTACCTGAACGCGGGCGTCGCAGCACTTCCTGTGCGGAAGACGGAGTCCGAATTCCGGAAAACACGCGAATCTCCCGCGTGAATTTTTCGCTTTTGAACACGCGGTCTCCCTGCGTGAATTTTTTCTCTTTTTTCGCGCAGCACGACAACGAACTGTTCCCGCTGATCTTTAGTCCAGTGCCCGCTCTCGTAAGGGCGAACCCTGAGAGCAGCTAAGGTTTTTCGATGCGAGTTTAGCGAGTGATGTGCATTCGTTCAGCGTAAGAAAGTTATGCGTTTGTCATGATGACTCCACTGGTTGTAACGAATCCACTACATCGAGGTCATCATGAAACTACCGAACCCATCGAACGACTGCGCTGCCGCGATACGTGCGGCGGCGCTTGCACTTCTCCTGGCCGCGCCTTTGCCTCTGGCGGCCCAAACCGCCACGCGTGATCCCCTGGTGCAGCCATTTGCGAGCGATAGCATTTGGAATATGCCTATCGGCACTGGCGCACAGTACGTCGCGGTCAATATAGCCGCCGTTCTGAATAATTTTGTCTGGACTCCAATGCCGCAAATAGATGATGAGTATATCTTCCTGGACTCAACCGCTCCGCTGATGGATATCAATTACAGCGACGCAGCTTGGACGGGAAGGGATCGGTGCAGTGCCACCGGGGGCTTGCTCCTTCGGGTGCCGCTTGCGACGAATTATGTTGTACCGAACAGCCTGGGCAATAACGCGGCCGTATTTCTTATGCCCGACAAGAGAACTCTCATCCACACTCAACCCATCACGCGCTGTGTCGCGGGTGGACCGGCGACCAGCGTCATCACGTTCAGTGGAGTGGATATTTACGGTGACGGCCGATACGGTTCCCACGGTGGCTCTTCTCTATCCGCCATTGGAGGATCGATCCGCCTTGGGGAATTTCGCCCCGGCATACCCGTTCGGCACGCCGTCAAAATCGACGTGGATACGCCGGTAGTTCTCGCCAGGTGTTCTACCGCCAGCGACTGCTTTCGTTGGCCCGCTTTTAACGCCGACGCCGGAGCCTCGGGATCCTATGGAACGCAAAATACGAACCCAGTTCCTGGCATGAAGATGGGGGCTCTTCTCGCCATTCCTACCAGTACGAACATCAATAATCTGGGTCTCGAATCAGTACCCGGACAAATGCTTGCCTGGACTCTGCAAAACTATGGAGCTTATATTGTCGACAGCACGGGCGGGCCTGGTTTTGTCATATCTGCTGAAACCGGACCCAATGGATCATTGCGAGATCAGTTCAGAGCGGACTTTGGCCTGAACCTCGAACAAAGGGTGAACGACAACACTCCCTGGTCTCGCGACATGCAGCGTCTGGTACAAGCCTTGTACTTGGTGGCCAACAATGGGCCGACCAGTATCGGCGGCGGCGGAACTCCTCTGCAGCCCCTTGCTCTTCCCTTGCAACTGCCCGGTGGCGCCGACACCATCCCGCCCACAGTCCCCGGCGGCCTGGCGGCCGCGGTGGCCTCCCTGCAGATCAATCTGTCGTGGACGACTTCCACCGACAACGTGGGCGTGACCGGCTACAAGGTCTTCCGCAATGGCGTGCAGGTCGCCACCACCAGTTCGCTCGCTTACGCCGACGCGGGCCTCCTGCCCTTGACGCTCTACAATTATGCCGTCGCCGCCTTCGACGCGGCGGGCAACACCTCGGCACAATCCGCCGTCGTGTCCGCCACCACTCTGGCGGGCTCCGACACCCAAGCCCCCACGATTCCCACCGGTCTCGTCGGCACGGCCGTGTCTTCGAACCAAATCAATCTTTCGTGGAACCCTTCGACCGACAACGTCGGCGTGACCGGGTACTATGTTTACCTCAACGACGTCGCCCTTACCACTACGACGGGGACATCGTTCCAGCACACCGGATTGACCGCGGGCACTACATATAACTACCGCGTGAGTTCCTATGATGCAGCCGATAACAACTCAGCATGGAACGCCACGCCGGTCTCGGTGACGACGCCGTTTGCGGCCGACACCGTCGCGCCTTCCGTCCCCGCCGGTCTGACAGCAGCGGCAGTCTCATCAGCCCAGATCAATCTCTCCTGGGCCGCTTCCACCGACAACGTGGGCGTAACCGGCTATCGCGTCTACCGCGCCGGCACGTTGCTTGTCACTCTGGGAGCTGTGACCACCTATCAAAACACCGGCCTTAGCGCTTCCACCAGCTACTCCTACACCGTCCAGGCGATTGACGCCGCGGGGAATGCTTCCGCCCAATCAACCTCGGCGAGCGCAACCACTCAAGCCGCTCCCGACACCGTCGCCCCCTCCGTCCCCACCGGCCTGACAGCAGCGGCAGTCTCATCAGCCCAGATCAATCTCTCCTGGGCCGCTTCCACCGACAACGTGGGCGTGGCTGGCTACCGCGTGTACCGCGCCGGCGCTTTGCTCGCCACTCTGGGAGCAGTGACCACCTATCAAAACACCGGCCTAGCCGCTTCCACCAGCTACTCCTACACTGTCCAGGCCGTTGACGCGGTGGGGAACGCTTCCGCCCAATCAACCTCGGCGAGCGCAACCACTCAAGCCGCCCCCGACACCGTCGCCCCCACAACGCCGACCGGAGTTTCCGCCTCTGCGGTTTCTTCCTCGCTGATCAATCTCTCGTGGGCTGCCTCCACCGACAACGTGGGCGTGACCGGCTACCGCGTGTACCGCGCCGGCACTTTGATCGCCACTCTGGGAGCGGTGAGCATCTATCAAAACACCGGCCTCACGGCTTCCACGACCTACTCCTACACCGTCCAGGCCGTTGACGCGGCGGGGAACGCTTCCGCCCAATCGGCCCCGGCGAGCGCGACCACTCAAGGCGCCTCCGACACCGTCGCGCCTTCTGTCCCCACCGGTCTCAGGGGAAGGACGGTTTCACCAACCCGGATCGGCCTGGTCTGGAATGCCTCAACCGATAATGTCGGTGTCAAGGGCTACACTGTCTACCTCAACGACGTAGCGCTTGCCACTACCACCACAAGGTCATTCACTCACTCGGGCCTGACCGCGGGGACCACTTATAACTACCGCGTGAGTGCCTACGATGCGGCTGGCAACAACTCGGCATGGACCGCACCGGTCGCGGTGACAACGCGCGTGAGCCGTGGAATCGGCAGCGATTTCAACAGCGACCGCAAGTCCGACATCCTGTGGCGCAACCGCGCGACCGGCGAAAACGCGATCTGGCTCATGAACGGCACCACGCTTTCGGCTGGCGTATCCACCAACGCGTTGGCCGATCTCAACTATGGCATTGCAGGAGTCGGTGATTTTAACGGGGATGGAAAGTCCGACATCCTGTGGCGCAACCGCGCGACCGGCGAAAACGCGATCTGGCTTATGAACGGCACCACGCTTTTGGGCGGCGCCGTATTCGCTACGATCACGGATCCCAACTGGAGCATTGCAGGGGTCGGAGACTTCAACGCTGACGGCAAGTCCGACATCCTGTGGCGCAACAGCGCGACCGGCGAAAACACAATCTGGCTCATGAACGGCGTCACGATTTCGAGCGCCGCCATGTTCGCTACGGTAGCGGACCTCAACTGGAGCATTGCAGGGGTCGCTGACTTCGACGGAGACGGCAAGTCAGACATCCTGTTGCACAACCGCGCAACCGGCGAGAACGCGATCTGGCTGATGAACGGCATCGCGCTTTCGGTCAATTCTCCTGTCGGCGCGTTGGACCTCAGCTGGAGTATCGCAGGGGTCGGCGACTTCGATGGAGACGGCAAGTCCGACATCCTGTGGCACAACGGCACGACCGGCGAGTACGCGATCTGGCTCATGAACGGCGCCACGCTTTCGAGCAGCGCTGTATTCGCCACGATTACGGATGCGAACTGGAGCGTTGCAGGGGTCGGTGACGTCGATGGAGACGGCAGGTCCGACATTCTGTTGCGCAACAGCGCGACCGGCGAGAACGTGATCTATCTCATGAACGGCGTCAGGATTTCAAGCAGCGCTGCCATCGGCACGGTAGTAGGCGACGTCTGGTCGGTCACGCTTCGCTGATTGGAGAAACTGCGACGCAGCGCAAGCCGTCAATGACTGATCGAGTGAACATAGGGCGGCTCCGCCGCCTAAAACGTGATTCGGGCGGCGACCGAGAAAACGTTGACGACGTAGTCAACGGGAAGCACAGCAGGCTTGGCGGTAAGGTCAGGAACGACGTTTGAAGAACGGCCCTCGCGTTGCGCGCTCATCAGCAACGTGAGGGTCCGAGCGGGCCGATACGAAACCGTCGCCGTCCCCGAGCGCACCCGATCGGTTCGGCCTGTGGAAACTCCGGGCGCCAGTCCCGGATTGCCGAGGAAATCCCTGACGCTATATTCGAAAGACCCGGACAGGTCGATTTTCTCGGTGAGGCTGAGCGTCGGGCGCAGCGCGATCCCTTTCACGAGCACGAAGCTGGAGCCGATGTCCAGGTAGGGGTAGATGTCCCGCTGCGCTACGGCGGCGAGCGAAAACTTGCCGGTCGGTTTCCAGTCGTATTGGGCGCGGGCTATGTTGCCATCGAAGTCCTGCTGAGGCACCTGCGCGTAGCGCCGCCTGACGCGATCGGCGCGTGCACTTAGGTGCGACGCGCCGGTCGGAGTCCAGTCGGCAACGATGCCCGCGCTGTCCTGGCGGTAGGCGTTGTTGTCTACGGTAGTTTCCTGATTCGGAAATCGGCCGTCCTCGGTCCGTGCGCTGAGACCCACCGTGGTATTCGCCGGAGTGACGTAGCTGACGGTGAAATCGGTGGAACGAACCTTAACGTCGAAGATCTGCCTCTGCCCCAGTGGGTCGCCGTTTGTCTGTTCGAGTCCTCTCACACCCGCCTGGAGCCGCCAGCGCGGCGTCACCAGATAGGCCGCATTAAAAAAAGCCTGCCGAGTCCTTAGGCGATCGGGCGTCCTGCTTTGAGTGAACGCAAATGAGGCCAGCGTGGAGGTTTCCGTATATCCCAGCTGACCGCTTGCGTCGTTGCCGAGCTGCCACAGCCAGGTCGCACGCGCATCGTGGCCGTCGAAGTCGAGATCGGTGTATTGATTGTATCGGGTGGCGTTCCACGTATAGCCCCCTTGGAAGCGCTGACGGCTCGCCGGCACGTCGAAGTCCAACCCGAGCGACGTAGTGTGGTAAGTATCACCCCGCGAAGACGCCCCGATTTTCGCAGGATCCAGGTCCTTCGAGAGGCGGAATAAGTTGTCATCGCGAGTGACTTTTTCTTCGGCGAAAAACTTGAGCTTGTCATCCCACAATGCAAATGCTTCCGCAGCCGGAAGGAAAAGGCCGGCGACGGCAAATGTGCTGCCCGCGATCCGAAGCCAAAGACGGGTGCGCTTCTGCGCGCCGCGGCGCGGACTCACTGTCGCCTCGGACAGACGACCAAGCTCGGGTGACTGGGATCCACACCCGAAAACGTACCACGACACGCGTGATCAGGTCTTGGCCGTTTGCGTTCCTTCACGCCTCATCACAGCAACATGCGACGACGCGCGATGGCGATCACGCCGAGCAGCCCGGCCAACACCGTGGCCCAGTTGCCGGGCTCCGGAACGGGGACCGCGGGCCTCGGGGCGAGCTTGGTATTGGCGATGAGGTAGAATTTCTCCGCGTCTAAGTCCCCATCCCGAACGGTCTGAATTGCCTCGATCTGGCCGGTGCCGCCTTTTGCCGCCACGAGGACTCCCTGCGACGCACCGGCCACGTCGTGCTGGTTGAAGACAGCCCGCCGTTTCAACTCCGTGTCGTAGCCGTTCTTGCCGCCGGGCGTGAAATCGTCCGCGCCGGACGGCGAAAAGCCAAGGCTCGCATTCGACTGCGGCGTGCCGACCCTCGAGGGCCTACCGGCCGGCGCTTGGACGCCGCTTGTAAATCGGGTTCCCTTCCGGGCGGCCGTAGGCGAAGTCAGTAGCGCAAGGTCTGCACTGGCGCGAACGCCGTTCGCAGGCACCTTTCCATCTGAATACGGCGTTGTGGTCTCACCCAGGGAGGATTCGGGATTGATGACCATAGTCGACACACTGTTGGCGCCGGTTTGTATGGAAGCACAGGCCTGCCCGGACACCGCTGCCAATGCCAGCCAAGCGGCAAGCGCTTCGAGCATCAGCTTTCTTCTCATTGTACCTTCCTCTCAAGAGCCGAAATGATTCACTTCACTCTGGAGCGTAAAGGATCAACGTGACACGGAGTCGAGTGTTTTCCTGCGCGGGAATGGGTAGACAGAACTAAGGATGCCGGGCCGATTTGCGCGACCGTACTCAGTTGTTGAGAATGCGCAGCGCCAGCGCTTTGACGACGGCCTGGGTGCGGTTTTGAACATTCAGCTTGCGCAGAATTTTCTGGACGTGATTTTTTACCGTCAGCGGGCTGATCTCCAGGATGGTTCCGATCTCGATGTTGCTCTTGCCGAGGTGAATCCATCTCAGGATTTCCTGCTCGCGCGGGGTAAGAAGGCCGGCACCGCCGGGATGTGCGCCGGAGCTTTCTGCCGGCCGGTCGATCTGGGTGCGCACCCATGCCTGGTGCAGGAACGGCACGATCAGCTCTATGCAATAGACCTGCCTTGGGCCCATCGTCTGCGCCCGGGTGGCGAAAGTGAATAAGCTCGCCGGTTTCCCGAAAGCATCGTGGGTCCCGTGCGTGACCACCGTGTCCGCCCCTATGCGGTTGAGCTCGCGCGCCAGCGAGCTTTGGGCGAACGGACTCGCGGCACCTGTTTCGCAGACCACGGGTCGGTAGGAGTTCTCTTCCCAGGTCTTGATGATGTGCGGCACCATGGATGTGTCCTGACGAAACATGTCGCTGAAGAGCGCGGGTTCGAGAGGAGACGTAGAAAAGGTGTCGACGTGAAAAGACGTCGCCTCGGCATTTCGCAGGGCGCATATCAGCGCCTCATGTTTCACCAAGTTTTGCAGCACGCCCTGGGTCCAGGTAAAAAAGTGATGTCGCGCATGCACCCGAAGCGACGCATCCATGATGAGCTTGAGCGACTCGAGCTCAAGAGGATCCAATAAGGCCGCGTTCCCGGATGTGACGTCGTTCACCGGGGTTGCAGCCTGATAGGCAGGCATCTCGGGATGGCGTTCCGCAGTGAGCTGGTGTTCGCTTGCTTGCGCTTGCATAGGAGGGCCCTCCCGAAATTCAAGAATCGTCCTCGGTAATATGAGCAGCGTGTATTACACGAACATGAACTGCCCGAAATGATTTTTGGTGCGGAGTCTCCGAAGCAACCCATTGTTTGTACTCGTACTTCACCCACGCGTCGCGCCGGCACAGTCTTCCGCAACGCGCCGCCGATGCCGATCCGCGGACACGTCGCCCCGTAGCCATAAAGCACCGCTCCCGCTCGGCCAAGCAACAATTTCCCGGAGTATGTCTTGCTGTAATTCCAGACAGCGGCAATATGCACCGTCGGTGAAAGTAGTCCTTTGGAGCTAACCCGCCGTGTCCGCAGCATTTGCAATTGGGCGCTACCGTGTAGAGCAAGTCGGAGCGAATCGTTTCAGAACAAGGTTTCGCACCGACGGACTGTCGCGAACAAATAGCCAACGCACACAGGGTCCCCGATATCAGTTACGGTTCACCGTTCCCACCTTGCTCGCCGCACACCCATCCCATCGCCCATTCCTGGACCACCGGCTCGCGCCTGCTGCGCTGGTGCAGGCGACGCTCGATCCTCTTGTGGCGATCGGTGCGCTGCTGTTGTCCGCTTTTGCATTCGGCGAGACGTTCGAAGGTCCCTATCTGATTCTCGCGCTGATCGTGTTCTCGCTGACCTTTCCCGGAACCCCTCCGAAAGGCACCAGCCTCCGCGCGCTTGCCGGCGACGTCATTTCGAATTGGTTTGTCGTCGTCGCATTGCTGCTGCTCATCGGTTGGGCGACACGGACACTCGGCTCCTTCGATCCGCGCGTCATCCTCGTTTGGGTAGTCGCTGCTCCCGTCGGACTGTTCGTCGCGCGCGCGCTGATGCCTATCGTTCTGCTGCGCCTGCTCGCGGCGGAGGGCGTGCAAAGAGTCGCCGTCGTTGCAGGCGAGAGCGAGCTTGGGCGCAAGCTCGCCGAACGGATTCAGCTTACCCCGTTTCTCGGCATCCGCTTCGCCGGTTTTTTCGACGATCGCAGTCCCGAGCGCATTGGTAGCGTCAAGCCCGGCGAAATCCTCGGTCCGCTGGACCAGGTCGCGGCGTACGTGAAAACACATCACGTCGATCTGATCTACCTCACGCTGCCCATGGCTTCGCAGCCCCGCATCCTCAAGCTGCTCGACGAGCTGCACGACACGACGGCCTCGATTTACTTCGTGCCGGACATCTTCCTGTTCGATCTGATCCAGGCGCGCATGGATACGATCGGCGGGATGCCGGTCGTCGCCGCCTGCGAAACCCCGTTTTACGGGATCAGTGGTCTGATCAAACGCGCAAGCGACATCGTCCTCGCGTCGGCGATCCTCGTGCTGGTCCTGCCCCTCATGCTCGCCATTGCGATCGGCGTGAAGCTGAGCTCTCCCGGCCCGATTCTCTTCAAGCAGCGCCGTTACGGACTCGACGGGAAAGAGATCATCGTCTACAAGTTCCGCACGATGAAGGTGCTCGAGGATGGAAACGTGATCAAGCAGGCTACGCGTAATGACGGGCGTGTAACGCGTTTCGGCGCGCTTCTGCGGCGCACCTCCCTCGACGAACTGCCGCAGTTCTTCAACGTGCTGCAGGGTCGCATGAGCGTCGTCGGCCCGCGCCCCCATGCGGTGGCACACAACGAGATGTACCGCCGGTTGATCAAGGGGTACATGATCCGGCACAAAGTCAGGCCGGGGATCACCGGCCTGGCGCAGGTCAACGGTTTGCGCGGAGAAACCGATACGCTCGACAAGATGCAATTGCGCATCGAGCATGATCTCGATTATCTGAGAAATTGGTCCCTGCAGCTCGATTTGCAGATAGTGGTGAAGACAATCTTTGTTTTGCTGAAGCAGAACGCCTTCTGAGGTGCAATTCGACCGCCCGGAGCAGTTCCGAACGCGCACCACTGCCTGGAAACTCCGTCTCGCGGGCGCCCCAAGTAAGTACAAGTAACCGTAAGGAAGCTCGGACCAGGAGCGCCGGTCTCAGGCCGGCTGGCGGCGGAACCGGTAGCCCATTCCGCGCACGGTCTCGATCAGGCCTTCGTGACCGCTCGGGGCGAGCACTTGCCGCACTCTACGGATATGGACGTCCACGGTGCGCTCCTCCACAAAAACGTGGTCCCCCCAGACTTCGTCGAGAAGCTGGGCACGGCTGTAGATCCGATCGGGGTGGGTCATGAAGAAATGCAGCAGGCGAAACTCGGTAGCCTTGAGATCGATTTTTTGACCGTTACCGGTAATCCGATGTGCGGCCGGATCGAGCCTTAAGCCTGCGATTTCCACGACCTCGTCGCTCAGGAGGGGTGCGCGCCGGCGTATCACGGCCTTGATTCGCGCGAGCAACTCGCGTGGGGAGAAGGGCTTGGTGATGTAATCATCCGCTCCAGCTTCGAGCCCCGTGACCTTGTCCGTTTCCTGTGAACGGCCCGTAAGCATGATGATCGGAATGTCCTTGGTGCGCTGATCCGCACGCAGTTGCCTGGCAAAGCTCACTCCGGTCGCGTTGGGAAGAATCCAGTCGAGCAGCACCAAATCCGGCAGCACCTCGCGGATGGCGGCTACGGCCTCGGGTACGCTGGCCGCACGCATCACTTTATGTCCGGCACGCTCGAGATTGACCGCGATCAACTTCTGGGTGATCGGTTCATCTTCAACTATAAGTATGGCGCCGCCCATGATCTAAATGGCCCCCGTGAAGAGTACCCCGAAGTCATGATAGTACGCAGTGAGGCTCTCGTTCGGATCGGATCGCCCTGCGGGCCCGCAAGAGAAGAGCGGCCGAGCCGGAGCGGCATTTTACCCTAAATCAGCTGTTGCTTGACGGCGTAACGCACAAGCGCAGCGTTGTCCGTCAGCTTCAATTTCTTGAGAATGCGGGCCCGGTAGGTGCTGATGGTGCTGGGGCTCAGGAACATTTCCGCCGCAATCTGGTTGATCTGCTTGCCCGACGCGAGCAGCCACATTACCCGGTACTCGCGGTCGGAAAGGGACTCATGAAGAGGTTTTTCGGCGTCGGGGGCCAGATCGGTTGCCAGTTTCTCCGCGAAGTTCGCACTGACATACTTGCCCCCGTTTGCCACTTTGCGGATGGCGGCCGTCAGCTCCTCGCCGGCGCTTTCCTTGTTGATGTAGCCGGAGCCACCCGCCTTGAACACCTGCGCGGCATGGGCCTCTTCGGGGAGCATGCTTAGAACGAGGACCGGACGACCCGGGTGCCGCCGCTTTATTTCCTTGATCAGCTCTACCCCGCTTCGGCCGGGCATGGAAAAGTCGAGAACGGCGACGTCCCAGTCGAGCTTGCGAACGAGCTCGAGCGCTTCATCGCCGTTCTTGGCCTCGCCGACCACGTCCATGTCGTGCT
>WNGG01003033.1_pt1 | contig 22493 bp, 15 predicted proteins | sample 5400661 | NCBI WGS metagenome assembly WNGG01 (sample SAMN13153372, study PRJNA577476) | soil metagenome | isolation source: 100 cm soil or saprolite under Garry oak tree replicate 1 | place: USA:California | collected 2016-06-15
ATGGATTAGAAGATATTATTCTCCACCTGCACACTAATGAATTTCCGCGCCTGCGCATCGGCATCGGGCATCCCACCAACAGCCGTATGAGCGGGAAGGATTATGTACTGGGTATACCTTCGCTCGACGAGCGTATCTCGCTTGCGATAGCGGAAGATCGGGCCGTCGAAGCGGTAGAGATGTTGATTACCCAGGGCATCGCTGCCACGATGAACGTTGTCAATACCGATCCAGAGACACAGCAGAAGGCAGAAGAGAAACGCCAGCGCCAGAAGGAGCGTCAGGAGCAGGCACGGTTGCGGAGAGAGCAGGAGGAGAATCCAATCTAATGGTCTGGTTTCTGGCCTGTGCAGGCCAGAAACCAGACCATTACAAATTTCTCCCTTCACGATGGGTGTCTCTACCGTACCCTGATTGCGGTCGCCCTGGCGGCCTGTCCTCGATTCTCGGTAGAACTATGAACCAGGCATCTCTGTATAGCCGGGTTGCGCCTCTGGCAGTGCTTTCGTCTCTGGTCGGTCTCGCAACTTCCAGATTACCAACACACCTGTAGCACCAAAGATGGCAACGATGAGTTCGACTAACAGATACACACCCGTACTCGCTCCAAGCACCTGCAGCAAAGCAACAGGCACAAAGTCAACAACAGCATGAGCCAGGATGGCAAGCCACAACCAACCAATATTATTCCTTAAGAGGTTACTGGATTGCTACCACTTCAACAACCCCTTCAGCCTACTGCTCTTCCAGCTATGGGTTTACCGGAGGGACAGTCTATCTTGTTCAGTATTCTGCTGGCAGCAGCTTTGATACTGACTATGCTTGCTAGAGAAGCAAAGGAGTGAGGTGATTTATGTCACAGTTTGATACTGTCACGCTTGCCGGAGGTTGCTTCTGGTGTACAGAGGCGGTCTTCAACAGGCTCAGGGGAGTAACAGCAGTTGTACCAGGATACGCGGCATCCCGCGTAGAAAATCCTTCGTATGAAGAGGTCTGTTCAGGCAGTACTGGCGCAGCGGAAGCCATTCAGATAACGTATGACCCATCCGTTATCTCCTATGAGAAACTGCTGGACATTTTTTGGCATGTACATGATCCAACAACACTGAACCGCCAGGGAAATGACATCGGAACACAATACCGCTCAGCCATTTTCTATCATAATGATGAGCAAAAACGGATTGCCCTCGCGTCGAAAGAAGCGCTAGAAAAATCAGGCACCTACAAAAAGCCGGTTGTCACGGAAATTGCTCCCTTCACCAACTTCTATCCAGCTGAGGCCTATCACAAAGAGTATTATGACAGAAATCGCTCTCAGCCCTACTGCCTGTTTGTGATAGACCCAAAGGTACAGAAGTTACTGAAAGAATACCGGAATGAGCTCAAAGACGCGAGTGCCAGGTGATTGGGTGCAACTTTTCCTGTCCGTAGTTCGTGAAGGTGCTGTGAAGGAAAGATTCCTTTCAAAGAGTCCCTTAAACGATGCGGAAAGGAGAGCAAGCAATGCCGATTCAAAGTCCTCGAGACCTCTTTTTCTACAATCTCTGTGCCATCTACGATGTTGAGCAGAAATTGGTCCAGATATTATCGCAACTGGCCCAGGAGAGCGTCAACCCGCAGGCCAGGGAAATATTCATGCAGCACGAGCAGGAAACCCGGCAGCACGTTCGCAACCTGGAACAGTGCTTCCAGATTCTTGGCACCCAGCCGACAGCGGTAGAGAATCACACAGTCACAGGGCTCAGGTGGGATCATGACACATTCCTCCAACAGCGACCCCCGCAAGAAGCTCTGACAATGTTCGACCTGTATGCTGGCTACCAGACCGAATTTCTTGAAATTGCAACCTATCAGACTCTGATCGATGCAGCAAACAGCATGGGGCTGCAACAATGCGTCCAACTCTTTCAACAAAACTTACAGCAAGAAGAGGCAGCAGCCAGGAAGCTAGCGACAGTCGCTCATCAGCTTGGTCTGCAGCAGGCCCAGGCTGCTCAAGCACCGGTAGTTCCACCACCACAAAGCCAGTACTACGGGGCAGCTGCGCCTCCACCGCAAGGCCAGCCCTATACAGCAACACCTCCCCCACCAATGAGTCAGCCGTATCCTCCTACTCCTCCGCCGAGCCAATCCTCCTATACGCCACCTTCCTCACAGACTGCGAACCCGTCCGCCACAACTCCATCGCAGACAGGTTACGCCTCTCAGGTGCGCAGGAATATGGAGGTAGTCGGATCGGACATGCAGAAGGTAGGGAATGTCCTGGATACCCGCGAGAATGACTTTCTTGTTGATATTCCGATGGGGCGCGACGTCTATGTGCCGTTCACTGCTATTCAAAACGTGGATGAGAACCGGGTCGTGCTCAACATTCCAGCGTACAAGGTCAATGATATGAACTGGCCAAACCGTTGCTAAGAAATGCAACTATCCTATGCAATAGTCAGCTATCCGCACAATCGTAGGAAAACAGCCTTGCGCTGCGACGACTGGAGAAAAACCGAACCAAGCCAACCAGGATAGTAACAGATCTTTCCCGAAACACTCGGGCGGGCATGGGAACCCGTCGGTGGCAACAGCAACACCGCGCCTGCGCCAGTGTATGACACAGGCTTGACCCGTGGATCAGTGATCGAGCAAGATCGCGCCTTGCTCGTCTGTTTCATTTGTCCAAGATAAGCGACGCCCAGTCGCGCAATATTCACTGATGCACAATAATCCCGATCACCATTGTAGTGACAGGTATCACAATACATCCATCGTCCCCACTTCACTGCCTCTTGACGATCACTGGGGGAGCGATACGTTTTGGCACCCTCGCCGCAATGCGGGCAGGTATGAGAAGTGCCTCTGGGTTGGCAGGTCGTGAACCTCAAGCCGATCAGATGGCATTTGTAGCGCAGCAGCCTCCAGATTTCTCCCCGTATCGTCGAGTTATTGCGATAATTGCGCCATCTTCCTCGCACACCTTTGCCCCGTCCAGTGGTTTTCAAGGTCTTGAGAGACTCCATCGAGAGAAGCGAGCAGCCATGCACCTGACACAACAGCAACAAGACATTGCTGGCCAGGTGAGCCAAAGCGCGGTTGCGGCGTTCATACTTGCGCCAGCACAGGTCAATCTCCCGACGATATGTGGCAAGCCTCTGGTTGTACCATGCTCGTTTGGGGTCATCTTCTGCTAAAGCATCCCGCTGCTTCTCGTACCTGGCCACCTTCTTTTTGAGTTCATCAATTTGTCGGCGCGTGCGTGCTTGTCTGCCATCAAAACCACCGGTGTTCAGGAAAAATGGCCTACCGACTTGCTTGCTATGTTCGTCCACGGCACTTGCTGTCAAGAGCGAATGCACGCCCCAGTCTGCTCCCAGCACGCGCTCGACGCTCTCCCAGGCAGGAAGTTCCGCTTTCTCTACTTCAACAATGAAATCGAGGACCACGAAACGTTCCCCATCTGCTCGTTGCTCTTCACGCAGCGTGGGAGCCATGAGCTCTGCGTGCGTGAGGCGTTCTTTGACAACGTCTGGCAAGGGGCCGAAACCGCGCGACACCCGCATCCAGATCCAGAGCCAGACGATAGGCCTGGCCTTTCTCGCCGCCGTCGTCGCCCGCGTACGTCAGCATGCTGACTTTCAGGAGTGGAAGGGGTTGCAGTTCCTCATACGTTGTGGGGAAGCAATCCTGCGCGAAAAAGTAGTTGCAACACTGCTCCACCACATTTTGCAGCGCGACGAAGCTCGTCTCATCTTCCTCCAGGCTCTTTTGCAAGGTGGTAATCGCTTCCTTGATGGCAGCACGGTTCTTGCCCGCCGGTTGCTTTTCCGTTTTGGGTCGAATGAAGCCATCGGAGAGAATGGGCAGAACCAATTCAAATGCTTTCTTCCGTTCCGCTTGAGCACGGAGCACTCTGCCCACCACTTCGCTTTCGCATCTCCATTGGCGATCACCGTGATACTGCGGGGAGCCCATGTACTTGCCCACCTGTTTCCAGGCAGGTGAGGCCTCGCGTTCGCCAAACTCGTCAAGATATGGCCAGAGGATTGCCAACGCAGCATTGACGACGACTTTACTTGCATCCAGGAGACGAAGCGCATCTGCCTGCGCCTCATCCGGCAAACGCACATCGTAGGTTAAGGGCTGGTGAGTACGGCTGTCGCGCATTGCAGCAACTCCTTTTGTTTGTGCGATCGCATGCCATAGAGTCGTCCTGAAAACGAGGCGATCAGCGTGAGCAGATCATCGGCCAGTTCCTGCTCTGGCGTCTTCTCTTCTCCTGGCTCCAACACGGTGAGAGTCACATCGAAGCAGGCAAACAGCGTTTCCAAAAATTCTTGCCCGAAGCGCGTTAACCGATCTTCGTAGGTGATCGCGACTTCCGCCACTTTATCTTCACACACCAGCTTGAGTAAGCGCTGGAGGTGCCTGCGGGAGGCTTTGAGACCACTGCCGATCTCGGAGAGGACCAGCGTCTCTTGCCCTTTGCGCTCAGCTTGTGCCCACGCTCGCAGCCGTTCCAGTTGGGTCTCCAGATCATCCTTTTGCCCATGCCTGCTGACCCGGCCATAGAGCACGAGGAGCCGCCCATCGATGCTGCCCACGATGCGTTCGATTTCGGAACGGGGAACACGCACCTCGCGACCTACCTGCACCACCTGAATGCGTCCGGCTTTGATCCACCGCCGAACGGTCATCGGATGCAAACCCAACTCATGAGCCGCTGCACCTACCCGTAACAATTTCTGTCCTTGTTTTGCCATCAGACCTATCTGTACCTCTCAAAAGAACTATAGATAGTATATGATAATTAAACAAATTTGACAACTGTTAGCTACCCTTCACTCACATGAGTGTGCGCTGAAAGATGAACAGCCTTCTGAGCCTGAACTCAGAAGGCTGCTCGTTTTGAGTCTACCAGCACTACTATGTATTCCATACAAAACGGAGTTCTACACCTACTCGATCAGTTTACGGCGTTGGATCTGTGAAAGATCCACCGAAGATGTCCGAGTTGCCGAACGTCATCGGGCAAGCCTGCAAGGGCGCAGGCTTCGGCGGCACAGTGGTCCCGTTCTGCACGGCCGCCTGGGCCTCGGCGCGCCAGGTGTCAATTGCCTGGCAGTCGGCTGCGTTCCGGGTGTCATTCCAGACCGCGGAGCCATAGGTGTCCGTCGCGACTGCGTACACGTAGTCGCCGAGGAACTCCAGCCACAAGTTGTTCTGGCTAGAGCCCCGCGGGTCGCCGGTCGCACCACGGTGCAGTTCACTCCACGCCCCGGGCGCTCCATTTGCACCGATGTCTGCATGTTTCACCACACCCACCAAGCCGCGTGAACTCGTGGTATCGTTGCGTAACGGGGTGGTGAACGCATTGTACACGAGATAGGCGTCTGTCCCTTTCGGCGAGATAGCGATGGCAGAGTAGTAGCCGCGGTCACCCGCCGATTCTGTCGCCACAGGAGACGACCAGGTGTTCCCGCCGTTGGTCGAGAAGCTCACAAACACGTGCTCATGGTTGACCCCGTCGCGTCCGTCCACCCAGGTACGCAGGATCTCATCGGTTGCACCGGCACCAGTCGGCGCACCGTTCGCGATATCCACGCTTGGAGCAGCCGAGAGGTCGTCGCGTGCGCCACCCACGCCGTCCATCACACAGCGGAAGCCGCTTCCGTCAAATTGAACGAGGAAGCACGTGTCAACTGCGAGTCCGATGTTCACAGGCCGTGTCCACGACTTGCCCCCATCGAAGGACCTGATCATGATGTGAGAACTATTCCCTGGCGTGCCGACGGCGAACTGGTCGGCAAAGACGTAGACCACGCCATGGCTGTCAGTGCGGACCGTGCAGCCGGATCGCCCGAATCCCTGCTTCGTGTTAAAGGGGTTATTGCTAGCTGGCGTGACCTGCTTTTGTGTCCAGGTCGAGCCGCCATCCGTTGATGCGGCAACGATCAGAGGCTGCGGCGAGGCAAGGCCACGGCTGAGGCTGCGGAAGGATGCCCAGCACAGGTAGACGTTGCCAAAAAACGGGCTACTCGCGGCGTTGTCGGCCCAGATCTGCTCTTTGTCGCTGAACGTCGTCGCCGACTGCTTGGAGACAAGCACAGGGTTCATCCAGGCATTATTGTTCCCTGCGGCAGCAAGCTGCACATTGTCCGTGCGCGAGACGGCGATGGCTTCAAAGCCCTTGAACGTCTGCTTGCCAGGGAAGTTCGAGGTGAGGTTCGCGTAGTAGAGACGTGAACCATTCGCCCATGAGAACTTGCCGTTGGTTCCTGGCTGAGGACCAAACGCCAACGCGGGGTCGCCGCCGGAGACCAATCCGTTCTCAAAGTACAAAGGCAGTGTGCCGATAGGCCCGACACCGGGCGTACCACTGCGGGCCGACCACCCTGTGTAAGTTGGCTGTGTCCAGCTTGCGCCTTTATCGAAAGAGAAATAGATACCTGAAATGCCCACACCCGGAGTAAACGGACACCTACTGCCAACACATGGCGCGAGGTCGAGCTCATCGTTCGAACCGGCTGCCAGGATATTCGAATGGTTGGCGTCAACTGCGAGCGCTGGCTCGTTCTGCTTGTTCTGAGGGAAGGGTGAGGTAGGACTGCCAACGGTGACGAGTGTATCACCGCCCTGGGCAGAAACTGGAAGGGCCATTAACAACATTGCTAGAATGGTAGGTATGGAGAGAAGGCGAATCAGCCACCCCATGGCTGAGTTCCCCCTAAATCCTCGAACGAAGCTGTGTCGTTTCAATGCAATCCTCCTAATTGCTTCAGTAGGATCCTTCGTTGGACCCAGTGTACACAACTTGTTGGACTCGAGTTCAGTCGTTACGCTGGAAGTAATTTCCCCCTTTCTTTGTGTTGAAGAGTAGTAGGCAGGACAATCGAGGGATTGTCTACGGTAGTCTATCACTCGATGTCAAGCTGAACTAAAAGGAAATCTTAATCAAGAGAATATGTTGGTACCCATCCCTTTTCCCTCACACCCATGATTACGTTGCGAGGTTACAGCCTGACATCCCCTCCTAATTTTTCGGGCGGGCCTACGGCCCGCCGCGGGAAGAGGGAGAGAGCGAGGACACCTCGCGCTCCGTCAGGGGCTCTGCCCCTATTACCTGTCCCCCGGACAGGGTGCCCCGATTTCTGAGGGGATCTCAGTACAGCATCTTGCACTAACGCGCCCGATGCGGTATGATATCAGCAACAGAATAAAGGACGCAACGAATTGCACCCCCACCTGATGTTCGTAGGGGTGCGTTTCGTCATGTCCATTGATTGGGAGGATTGATTGCGTGACGTTACAGGGACTACTTACACTACTGACACAACGGCCAGAATTTCGCCGTCTCATAGAACGACTACGTGAGGGAGAAGGACTACCTGCCCTCACAGGCATTACTGAACCAGCTCATCCATATACTATTGCAGCACTTGCCTCGACGCTCAAACAACCACTGCTCGTCGTGGTTGAAGATGAACTACAGGCAAATACAGTCACAGAGACCCTCAAAGCATTCGTCCCGCAGCCGAACGATGTGCTCTGTCTGCCTGACCGCGATGCCTTGCCGTATGAGCGATTGATTAGCGATAGCCTGACGATGCAGCAACGGATGACTGCCCTGATGCTCCTTGCACGGAGGAAGGAGAGTGCAATCGTTGTCTGCTCTGCACGGGCATTGACACAACCTGTCATTCCACCACAGGAACTCAATGCGGCATTGTATGAACTGCAGCCGGGACAGGAAGTTGATCTTACATTGATGCTGGAACACCTCTATAACCTGGGCTATGAGCCAGTCGCGGAGGTAGAGGAACCTGGACAGTTCAGCCATCGTGGAGGCATTGTCGATCTCTTCCCACCAACACTGCCACGACCGGTGCGGATTGAGTTCTTTGGTGACGAAGTTGAGTCACTGCGCACCTTTGACCAGGAAACACAACGTTCGCTCAACCCGATTGCCAGTTGCACAATCGGTCCTGCCCGTGAAGCATTGCCCATACGTGGTCCAGAGGCGGCTCAAGCATTAGAACGACTGGATAGCAAGATGCTCCACCGAGATGCCGAAGAACGCTGGAATCGGGATTTGGAGCAGTTGCACCAGCGCCGTTCGTTTGATGATATCGCCTTCTACCTGCCCTACCTGCATCCACTTGCTACGGTGCTGGACTATCTCCCGCCGGGCGGACTTGTGATTCTGGACAACCCTGAGAGCATTCAGAACAGAATTACTGAACTGGACGCACAGGCGCAGGAGATGAAGGAACGCTTTGAGCGTGACCGCGAGAACCCACCACATCTACGTGATGCACATATCACCTGGGATCAGTTGGAGCCGCAACTGCAGCAGCGCCGTCAACTGCGTTTTGCAGGCATACTTTCGGCTGCCGAAGGTGAGTTTGAGGCCCATCAACATGGAGGTACCGAACACCTCATGCCTCCCTTCAGCAGTGCCAATTCCTACGGAGGCCGACTGCGTGCTTTTGTCCAGGATTGCCGCAAAGCACTTGATAAGCTTGAGCGCGTAGTGATTGTAACGGCACAGGCTCGACGGTTAGCAGAGGTATTGAGCGACGAGGCCATTCTCCACGAGGCAACCATCCATGTGAGCCCTGGGACAAACATTAATGAAGTGCCAGAGAGCGGTACTGTGACACTGATCCAGGGGCAGATGGTAGAAGGCTGGCAGTCACGAGGGCTGGGACTCTATGTCTACACTGATACCGAAATCTTTGGTTGGTCGAAACGTCGCGGTGTGCAACGACGCAAACCGATTACTCCGGCCTCTTTCCTGGCCGAGGTCAATCAGGGTGACTATGTGGTGCACCAGGACTATGGCATTGGGCGCTTCGAGGGACTGGTCAAGCTGAACACAACCGGTGTGGAGCGCGAATATCTGTTGCTCCGCTATGCAGGCACCGACAAGCTGTATATTCCGACCGACCAGCTTGATCGGGTGACACGCTACGTTGGCATGGGTGATGCTGTGCCTGCCCTCAGCAAGCTGGGCACATCCGAGTGGACACGGGCCAAGTCGAAAGTCAAGGAGAATGTACAGGATATCGCCCGTGATCTCTTGCGCCTCTACAGTGCGCGAGAAGCTGCCCAGGGTCACGCCTTCCCACCTGACTCTGATCAGCCCTGGCTGCAAGAACTGGAAGATGCTTTTGCTTACGAAGAGACTCCCGACCAGGCGAGTGCTATCGAAGAGGTCAAGGCCGATATGGAGCGTCCAAGACCGATGGATCGGCTCGTGTGTGGTGATGTTGGCTATGGTAAAACCGAAGTTGCTCTGCGGGCGGCATTTAAGGCCGTTCTCGATCACCGCCAGGTAGCCATTCTGGTACCCACGACCGTACTGGCTCTGCAACACTTCAATACATTCAAAGAGCGCTTGAAAGCTTTTCCTGTGCGCGTTGAGCTGCTGAGCCGTTTCCGCTCCGACAAAGAGCAGAAGCAGGTACTGGAAGACCTGGCCTTCGGGAAAGTCGATATCATTATCGGCACCCATCGGCTCTTGCAGAAGGATGTCGTCTTCCTCGATCTTGGGCTGTTAATTATCGATGAGGAGCAGCGCTTTGGGGTAGCGCACAAAGAACGACTGAAGCAATTACGTAACGAGGTCGATGTGTTGACCATGACGGCAACGCCTATCCCGCGCACACTGCACATGTCGCTGGTCAATCTGCGCGATATGAGCACGATCGAGACACCTCCACAGGAACGCTTGCCGATTCGTACAGCTATCCGCGAATACGATGAGGCGCTGATTCGTGAGGTGATTCTGCGCGAAATTGACCGGGGAGGACAGGTTTTCTTTGTCCATAACCGTATCCAGGGTATTCAGGTGATTGCTCAGAAGCTCCAACGCTTGATACCGGAGGCACGTATCGTGGTGGGGCATGGCCAGATGCCTGAAGACCTACTGGAGCGGGTTATGCTGGATTTCTCCAGTGGGGAGTACGATGTACTGGTCTCAACGACAATCATTGAAAATGGCCTGGATATTCCGAACGCGAACACCATCATTGTGAATAACGCTGCACTCTTTGGGCTGGCACAGCTTTACCAGCTACGAGGTCGTGTTGGCCGTTCAACTCACCAGGCTTACGCCTACTTCCTCTACAACAAGGATACCAAGCTCACTCCCGTTCAGGAGAAACGCTTGCGGGCTATCTTTGAAGCGACGGAGTTAGGCGCAGGGTTCCGCATTGCGATGAAAGACCTGGAGATCCGTGGCGCTGGTAATCTACTGGGCGCGGAACAATCAGGCTTCATGAACTCTGTCGGCTTCGATCTCTATTGTAAACTGCTTGCGGAGGCGGTGCAGGAATTGCAGGGGAAACAGGCAGAAATGGGCACACCCAGCGTTACCATCGATCTCCCGCTCGATGCGTACTTGCCGGATGAGTACATTGGAGACCGAACACTCAAGGTCAACTTCTATCAGAGACTGGCGAACTTGAGCCGCGTGGAACAGGTAGAGGCGATGGTAGCGGAGATGAATGATCGTTTTGGAACACCGCCAGCACCAGCACAGAATCTGTTGACGATGGTGCGTCTGAAGGTAGAGGCTGCAAACCTGGGATTCGAGTCCATTGCGCTGAAAGACAATGAATTTGTGCTGACGGTGAAACGCACGATTGTCCCAAACCGGATTGTGCTCTACCGGCGTTTCCGCAATGAGGCTCGTGTTCAGCAGGGAGCGATTCGCATTCCACGTCGTCTCTTTGGAGTAAACTGGCTGGAGGAACTTCATGAACTGCTGCCAGCGATTACGACAACCGGGTAATGAACCCGGCTACACGGAGAGCAGACCTTGTTCCCGCAGTTCAGAGAGCATGCGTTCTACCTCCTGGACACTCTTGCCCGTACACCGGGAGAGATCAGAAATAGTTCGGCGGCCATCAACCAGTAAATAAATCGAGCGCTGGCGGCGAGTGAGGGGTAAAGACAAGATATCTTCGTCACTACCCCTCCTTTGCGGAACGAACGAGCCTGCCCCTTGAACTGTGCTGGTGCGAACGGCACTTCCAACATAGGCAGGCTCGTTTTCACGGGGTCTGCCTGGCAACCCACTCCTATTACTACCGACAGGAACTGTGGGTTCGGTCGAAGCTGGTGGTACTGATGACCGTAGAGAGAGCGCTGGTGAAACATATGCGGGAGCAGCACCAGAATTAGGATCTCCTCCAGCAACAGGAAAAAGGTTTGTTGCAGACGCACGAAGGGCATCAGTTATAAAAGTAAAAAGTACCTTGCGCCAGCTTAGAATCTGGGAAAGGGCCTGCTGACCAGATAGTAGTCCAGTACGCGCATAAGTGGGTTGACCTCCCAGGAAATAAATTTCTCCCTCTTCCATCCGACCATCCTGTTCATGCTCTACACTCAACAGCCCGCTCTGCCGCCTGATCCGAACGAACTCCAGCACATCGATTAAATTTTCTGCTGCATTATCTCTACCTTTTGCCATATTACACAATACCCCCTCTTTGTGTGCTTGATATTTGTCTGGGAATAATACCCCACATGTAGCCTGGAGAGGCATTCATAGTTACATTTTTTGCCGATGGTACTGATACATGTAACTCTTAACCACATATTGTTGCATGCATATATACAAGTTATACCATAGATATGCATGATTAGGAAGCAATTAATGGCTCTGTTTATGGCAATTTCAGGATTCTTAACGAATTTTTTATCTCGTGCAAATTAGAAATCACGAGAAGCGGCGGGTGTGCATCAGGTAAAATAGCAAGCCTTGTTTGTAGTCGAGGAGCGTGGCCTGGCGATTTTTAGAGACCTGGTTGGCGAGATCAAGCAGAGTTGAGACGATCTGCAGCCGTGTCTCATCAAAGTTCCCTAGTTGACGGAGCAGTTCAAGCAACTGCGATGGCCCCTGATTAGAAATATCCAAACCTGAACGCACTGCCTCAATACGTAACCACACAACAAGCTGGTGACGCATTTGCTCAAAAATAGCCACATCCTCATCACTGACCAAAGCAGTCGTACTTTGAACTGAAGTGGCTGGCAGAGGCTTTCCCTGAGTTGGTGCAAGCTCTCTGGCCTGTGGTGGAGCCGTAGGCACAGTTCGAGCTTCTACCCGTTCGGAGACAGGTAACTCTGGTGCCGCAGTCGCTGGCGACTGAGCAGGTGTTGCCGTCTGCGGCACACGTTGCACGACTGGTGCTTCTGGAGTTTGAACAATAGGAGGGTCTACTTTGCGTGTCGGTGTTGTAGAGGGCGAATGAATTCGCCCGTCAGGCACGGGAGCAGGTGTAGGAGATGCTGCTGGCGATGCAGGGATTGATATTGGCGCTGGTGTTGATACTGGAGCAATGGCGGCAGCCGCCGATGCAGATGCAGGAATCGGGGCAGATGTCGAGGTGGGATTCAAAGGAGATATACTCTTTGGACCTGGAGCAGGAGGAGTACGTACTTCACTCTGTGGGGCAGACTTCTTCACAGGTGCTGATTGGGCTGCCTGGATTGACTGCATAGACTGTAAAGGTTGGGCTGGCTGGACTGCTTGTATAGACTGTAAAGGTGGAGATGGTGGTACTTCACGCATCTCACGCTCACGTTCAACACGTGTAGAAGCAGTACCTGTTGATCGTCTTGTTGTACGTTGTCCGGCTGCGGCTGGTCGAGTCTCCACAGGAGCAGCAGGAGACATTTTTATTTCGCCCCGTACCTCTTGTAGTTGTTGTTGCAATAACATTGTGCTCGCAACAATTTGATCCCAACCCGGCTCAGAGCGGTTGCTGGCATTTGTGGTAGACCAGGAATTTACAGGTCGGGGACTGCCAAATGGTGGATTACTCTGGTGATGACCTGTCAGGTGCCCGCGTAGGCCCTCGACTAATGACGAGGCAGAAGAGCTAATCAACATACGGATATCGCCCATCCGCTTGCGTCCTTGTTCGCCGAAGAAGCTTCGATTTCGCTGCACGAAGTAAATAAACAGGCGCTCAATATGATACTGGAAGTCGGGGGACATCAGGTCTACACGCCCCCAGGCTGAGAAATCGACCGAATTCAGGTAGAGCCAGACCTCCTGGCGTTTCGTTCGATCCACAGGACGCATCCGCAGTGATTCGGTGCGATAATCAAAGAACCGTGGATAGCAAAAATTGGCAATCAAGGTCTCTGCCAATTCAGCTTTCAACCTCGCTACTTCAGCAGGCGGAAGTTGACCGAGAAAAATACCCATTCCCCAACTCCTTATCTATACAAGCGCATCAGTCTCTTTCTCACGCTGAAGAGACGCTAGGGAACAATTTGTAACGTCGCTACTTGCAATGCATTCGTTCTGGTGGGAACAACTGTCCTCGGCGCACTTACAACATGCGCCGGAAGCCGGGCTTGCACATCCATAATTGTACTGAACGGTTGAGTAAGTGGCAAGAGCACGAATGACACATGGGCTAGCCCGGTTGGAATATCACGTATAGGGAATATCCTACTGGTGATACGCAAGACCATTCCTGGTTGCCAGGAATTGCTTGGGCACCAGTAAAACGCCGGGAACTCGTTGGTCACAAAATGCTCTTCGCCTCTTGCATCAGTGACTGTGACCAATCCCATCAACGGGATAGCAGTTGGTGTGCTCACCTGCCAATAGGTGGTGATCTGCATATATCCTGCGCTCCTACTGAATCTAGAGGGGGCAGCAACACTTAACCCCACCAAATTGACGCGAGATGAACCATCCGCACTTGTGAAAACGACTTGCAAGGGATGCTCCACCTGCTGAGACGAGGCACGTACAAATGTGCAGAAATCAGACGGAAGCTCTGGCAAGAGATTCTCCGTCGGCGTGCTCGCTTGAGGAGGTGAAGATGGAGAGAGGCCAGGAGATGCCAGTCCACGTTTGAGGAGCAGATAACCATCCTGGGCTGCCACAATTCCATAGCTGCCATTCAACAACACCCGTTTCACCTCCTGAATGTAGCGATTAGAGTAGGGGAAGGGATATATATCACTTGTTACATCCAGAAAGATATACTCGGCTCGATCGTCACCATAGGGGAAAAGATAGACAGTGGCCCTATGGCTGATATGCGGCACCAGGGCCGATTGGGCTGAGACTGATGCTGCTGGTTTTATCATCTCAATGAAATGTTGCGCCAGTTCTGTATGAGCATTCGTCTGGGGCCATTGAAAACCCTGCGAGAAAGGCATCACTCCACGACTCTGGTCTGAACGTATTACACTGAGCAGGGTATAGCCTACCAGCAAACAGAGCAACCCTGCATGCACCCAGCGACTTGTAGCCCACGATTGCGAGCGTACAGGCACATGTTCAGCACCTCCAGCATTACCAGTACCTTCTGCCTTCCCCTGTAAGGGTAGGCGAGCCATACCCCACTGTACTACCCATACAATCAACACAATTGCTTCAATCGTGGCAAAGATCAATACTGGCACTATCTCAGCATTGTACTGGTAAAGGCCACTATACATCCCTGGATCAGAACTGAGCAAGTTAATCGCCAGAGAGGGCAGTGCCAGCACGAGTATCCAGGGGGCAAGCAATGGGAGATAGCCTGCCGGAGTCAGAAGTAACCGGAGGTAGAAAAGATGATTCCGCTCCAGGACATATTTCTTCACTACGTCGATAGGATGGAAGAGGAGAGTTCGGGCAATCTCTACAGGGCCATTGCCCAGGCTGGCATAACGCGAAGCCAGTAACGGGCGGCCTGTAGGACTATACAGGTGAATGACAAGGAACTCCAGACCTATCCAGGCTATAGCAAGCAGCACCAGCACCAGGCCACTCCGCCAGCGACGCTGAAAGAGCATCGACCACAAGCCAAAAAAGGCGATGACCGCTGGTATCTCCTCTTTACAGGCCATTGACAGAATTGCAAAGACAATCAACCAGGCGGTCCGGCGCGTATACATGAAATAGAGGGTAAAGAGCAAGAAGGCTGCCGTAAATGTCACTGTATGAAAATCGTAAAAGGTAGCCAACTGTTGAGCAGGATAGAGTAAATAGAGCAGGGCAATGCCAACGCCCGCCCATTCGTTGCGCAGTCGCAGGCGTGCCAGCCAGAAAGCGGGAAAAGCTCCACTTGCCACAACCAGGGTTTGAATCACTTGCAGCGTTTTAGGACTCGGCCAGATCAGGTAGAACAGGGAGACCGGGAAGAGCACAGGTTCAAAGTGAATGGCAAAACGGGTAATGCCAGTAGCACTATAGCAGTTGGTATCATTGACCGTATTGCAGATTGTCTGATGGAGCATCTGCCCATGCAGAGTATTCCAGATCGCCTGGTCCATAATACCCAGGTCTTCTGCATTGGTCATAAAGGCATCATGGCGTGCAGTCAGGTAAACAATAAAGAAACCTGAGAACAAGAGGACAGCGAGAGCAACAAGGGCAGTCGCCACCCAGAACAGGCGTGTATGCGGCAGGGGATTAGGCGCTGGATAGAGATACAGGCGCTTCCACCACACTGCAAGCCGTTTTCGCCAGATTGAATTACTCACTTCCCACCCCTTCCTCTACAGTCAGGCCAGTAGACGGTTCATCTGAGATCTCGTTAGTATCTTTCTTAACCCCTAATTCGCGCACCTGTTGCCCACCACTGAGATAGGCTATGCTGACACAGACCAGTTCAGCCAGCGTAGAAACCAGGCGAGAAAGCAGTGCGATAATATAGCCTAAACCAGTCGGCAAGGACATCAAAGAAAGCGCAAAGAGGCCAACAATCGCTCCCTCGCGGAACCCTAACCCGCTGGGAGTAATGAAGCTCACGAAGCCAATATCCCAGGCAAGTGCATAAATGCCGATGCAAATAGGCAACGCAACCAGTGGTGTACCTGGCCAGAGTGCAAGTACTAGTAGATAGAATGCGACGCCCGCTACCAACCAGCTGGCACACCAGGCCAGCGTCACCAGCAGAATATCACTGTAGCGCAACGTTAAGACCACAGGATCACGTTTCAAAAGACGCAGTGCGAGATTGATCAGTCCATTGAGAATACTCGGATGCAGTCCTACCAGCAGGGCGAAAATGATCCCTACGCCAAGCACAATGACAAGGGAGCCATGCAGCAGGGTACCAACTGCTCCCAGGTTCTGCCAGAACACCAAACTCACTGCAAAAATCAGCACACCTGCTGCCAGCTTGGTAATTAACTCAATCGTCATGCTGGCAAAAGCCACCGGCCGTGAAACCCCATACTTTCCGACCCAGAGAATACGTGTCAGAACATGCCAGACATTGCCAGGGATATAGCGCACAAACTCAGAGGCCAGGTAGATGCGCAAAGAAGCACGCAGGTCTAACTGTGAGCCAAGGCGTGCCAGCACTAACTTCCAGATCAAGCCGAAAGACAATTCTTGTAGTGCAAAGCCGAGAAAGGCCAGCGCCAGCAGCCAGGGATTCCATTGGAAGCTGTGGGATGTTAAGTCCTGCCAGTTTTTTTGAACCTGGTTGATGAATAGTACCAGGATCAGCAGGGGCAGACCTATTTGTAGGGCACGCTTGCCAAGTTTTTTCAGAGTCGGCCTTTGCATCAGTCCAGTTCCTGCCGAATACTATACTCCTCGCCTTCCTGGAAGGCATAATGACGAATCATCTCGCTTTGCAGCCCTACCAGAATAAACTGAATGCCAAAGATCATCAGCAGGATACCGACAAAGAGTAATGGCTGATTGTGAATTGGCTCATTCACGATGAAGCGACTACGAATAACCACAAAGATGTCCACGACGACCCCTAGCAGAAACGTCCAGAAGCCCAATGGTCCAAAGAGCCGGAGCGGTGTCCGCAAAAAAGTCGTGAGGAACAGCACATTGAGCAGATCAACCAGGCCACGCGCAAAGCGTTTTGCTCCGAACTTGGAGACGCCGAACTTACGCGGATGGTGACGCACTTTGATCTCCGCCACGCGGAACCCGCGCCAATGTGCCATTACCGGGACAAAACGATGGAACTCACCATAGAGCTTCAGGTGACTGTCATCGATTAACTCCCGGCGATACGCCTTGAAACCATTGTTGATGTCATGCAAATGCACGCCTGTCAGGGTGCTGACCAGGCGATTGAAGATGCGCGAGGGAAACGTCTTCGTAATCGGGTCAAGACGGGGATACTTCCAGCCAGTGACCAGGTCATAGCCTTCATCAAGCTTCGCCAGGAAGTTGGGAATCTCTTCAGGGTCGTCTTGCAGGTCGCCATCCATCGTGAAAATAATGTCACCACGAGATCGGCTGAAACCGGCGACCAGGGCGGGCGTCTTGCCAAAGTTCCGGCGGAAGCGAATGGCCCGCACAACACCAGGATGCTCATCGTGCAGTTTCTTCACTTCTTCAAAGGTGCCATCGGTGCTTCCATCATCTACGAAGATGACTTCATAGCACTTTCCAAGCGTATCCAGTTGAGTTGACAACTTTTCATACAATGGCCGCACACTCTGTTGCTCATTCATTACAGGCACAACGATAGATATTGCCACTTTTTTCGCTGAGGGCGCAGATGCAGATGGTAATGATTCTGGTTCAGTAATTGTTGGTGATATTTTCGTCTGTTGCATGCCTCGTATTCTCCACTCACAGCCTTGTTTCGTTGTCGCCTATTATAACATAGTAGCCTCTCAGAGCAGTAGCAGGTGGTACCTTTACTACCCGCCCACTTATAATAGAACGGATAAGAGGGGAAAAGAGGCACTATCTTAGAGCAGTTACAAATAGATCCGGTCGATCAGAGGTGAGAGAATCGGCACCTGCAGCAGCAAAGCGGCGCATCTCCTCTACAGTATTGACCGTCCACAGCCCCAGTTTGAAGCCGTGGTCATGGATAAGGGCTGGCATATCAGAAGTGCAGATATCACAATCCATGTTGATCCACTCGCAGCCCAGGCTCGTCACATGTTCAACGAGATTTTGGAGTGCATTCTCAGCCTGTGGCTGCCAGGTATCCTCCGAAACGAGTGCACCGGTTTGTATTCTCGGTTCTAACGATTTGATAAGCGGCAAGATGGGCCAGTCAAAAGACATAATCAACACCTGGTCCAACATTCCGGTCACACGCACCTCATCGACAACCATATCTGCCATGTTAGGGTAGCGTGCATAGACGCCATCCCGCTTGCTTGGCTTAATCTCGATATAGACCTTGAGTTGTCCCTTGACGAGTTCCAGCACTTCACGCAAGGTGGGGATCTGCTGTGGTTCCGGCCACCCACCGGGGAAGTGTGCAGCAGCATTGAGACTGCGCAAATAAGCGAAGTCGAGATCAAGCAAGTTTCCCTGACCATTTGTCAGCTTTTCAACCGTATAGTCATGAAATACGATGACCTGCCCATCACGACTCATATGAACATCACATTCAACCCCATCGATGGGCAGTGAGAGAGCATTGCGAAAGGCGGCAAGCGTATTTTGCGGGGCAAGGCCAGCCCCTCCACGATGGGCAACTCGTTCAACATGCCGGTTCTGCATAAAGAAATCATATCTCCCTTCTATCTACATATTGATGAACTTTGGATTGTACTTTTTCCAATTCTATCACGGAAGGAGAGAACAAGAGAGTGACGAATCTCTGTCTTGTTACAAGGAACATTCACATTTACTGGACAACAACGGAGGTGATATCCCTTGCCTGATTGTGCGAAGCGGTGGTATCATCCCTGGCAGAGAGGAAGATCCATGGCAAGGGGTACCACTACATTCCGTACTGATGAGAACTATACATTTTATAGCAAGAGGGGATATTCTACATGGCACTTGAACCAGGTATGAAGGGAGAACAATCAACCACTGTTGTCCATGGAAACACAGCGGCAGCCGTTGGAGCAGGTGGTGTCGAAGTCTTTGCCACTCCTATGATGATCGCCCTGATGGAGAATGCTGCCTGGAAGGCTGTCATCGACGGCCTGGATCCTGGGCATGTGACGGTGGGCGTACTCGTCAATGTGCGCCATCTAGCAGCCACCCCCATCGGAGAGCAGGTGCGCGCCACCGCCGAACTGATCGAGATCGATGGTCGCCGCCTGGTATTTAAGGTTGAGGCTTACGATGAACATCAGAAAATTGGGGAGGGTCAGCACGAGCGTGTTATTGTGAACCTGGAGCGGTTTTTGAGTCGGTTGCCAAAATAAGAGGCTGACGGAGTTCTGTAGGGGCCGATTTATCGCAGCCCATCGCCGATTTATCGGCCAGTGGGCATCCGATTATTTTATCAATATCCATCATTGGCACGTGGGCAGTAGCCCCTGAGGGTCGCTTCCTGATGTGAAGCGACCCTCTCTCCGGCTGAGCAATGCCTGGTTTAGCTGAGGTTGCAGGGGTTACTCGAAAGTATCTGGCGGAAGTCATTGAAGCGCTGGAGCGTGGCCCCACCACCTCCAAATCTCAGGTAGGTTAACTTCAAGAGCGCACCGTACTGGCTGTTCTTGCCGAAGTCGTTGGCTGTCACTCCTGGAATGTCGTTGCCGAGCATCCAGGTGCATTGTTGCCTGACCGTACCGATGCTGTAGAACGGGTAGAAATCGGCTGGCGCACCGTCGTCGGTGGTTGGGATGAGTGTGCAGCCAGCACCAGTACTGCGATTGCAAGTGAAGAACTCGATACGAGGCAAGTCCGCCTCGAAGGCGACGCGATCGTAGTTCAGATCACCGACCGTGAGTGGGCTGCTGAATTGGATCGGCGTTGGATGCAGAGTGGTGTTGCCATCTGGCCAGACGGACTTATAAGAGACTCCATCAAAGCCCGAATTGGTATCCAGACATGCTGATACCTGGACTCGCGTCGATGCAGAGCCCGGGAAGCAGAAGGTGTCATCTGCATCGGTTGGCTCAGTGTCACCGCTCACCCCCTCGGTATTGCCAGCTGGGCAACTTCCACCAGGAGTAATCGCGTTGGGCCCGTTGCAGAAATCGAAGTGGCCGATCTCGTCCGAGAAGGCAATGTTGTACGAATGCGCGGCCCAGATCACGCGGGTCTGCTCGGACGAAGTGCTGTACATGGGATGGAAGTCGTAGGGAATGTTGGTGCAAGTCGTCCCAGTTGGGGCATACTTCACCTGGCCGAAGCCGTTAGCCGCACTGGCCGTCATCAAACCACTCTGGTGGGTCGTCAGATCATTGACCTTGGTTACCAGGCCATGGCCGCTATCGTGCAGCGTCACGATCAGTCTGTCCCCGGAGTTCATGAACACAACCTTGTTCGGATCAGGAGTCTGATCGGCAGCGTTAAACTGGACGGGGTTAGGCACTGCTTGTGGAACACCATTCTTCGTGATATAGGCGAAGTTGGCGTACTCCAGGCCGGTGATAGCCGCACAGGTCGAATTCAGGGTCGTCCCATTGACGGGGTCTTCTGAGAGGCTGAAGATGGCCATTGCCGCGCACCAGCGAGTCGCGTCACAGCTGAAGCCGGTAAACTGTTGCACGTAGCCGGGAGGGTAGAACTGCAGCTCCATGAAGGCAGTTCCCGGATGGTTGGGACTGACGGCTGGATCCACGATGTTGCTATCGCTGTCTGGCGTGCAGGTGCTAACCTGTTCGGGATAGGACTGGGTGTCGCACAGTGCCATGCCGAACCAGAAGGCAGGATGCAATTGGAAATTGAAGGTGCCCCCGCCTCCCTGTGTTGGCAGGGTGGATGGATCCTTGGGTAGCGTAAGCTGCCAGGTCATCTGATTGCCTGAGCCAGGCTGGTTTGAGTAAAAGAGCAGAGAGGGTTCGTCATGCCCGACGTACTGACCTTCCCCAAAGACTTCCTCCGGATCCTGTACCTCTGTACACAGAAATCTCCCATCTGCACAGCTAATATGCGCGTGGGAGGAAGCAGTAGGAGCAGCACGGGCATGGAGCACATCCCAGCGCAAAGCTCCAGCCACTATAAATATCCCCAGAACGGCGGAAACAGCGACCTGCAAGAACATGATGCTCACCTTTGAGCGCGAAGAGAGTTGCATGCGTTGATCTCACTTTCTGATGTGATACGATGGAATAACACATTTTGAACTTGGATGATACTGAGAGCGCCTGAAAGAGTGTGATGCCACGTCTGGAAAGAAAAATACCCATAGAGGGGCTGCGAAGAGAGAAAGCTCAGCGGGAGTATTTGCCAGGAACAAGCCAGGCATAGAGCACAGAGAAGATCACATCCAGAGCCACACGTCCATCCCGCATTCGCTTCGATATCCACAGGCATGGCGAAGAGGATCAGAGGCCCGATCTTCCTCCCTCCTGCATATGTCAGGTCACTCAGGTCTAGTGCACAGATCAGAACTCGGGGCGTCCTCCTTTCTTAGGAAAGAAAGGTAAGAGAACACAGCGTGACAGACAAAGGGACGGCCAGATGGTGATGAGAGATACACTGGGAGAACATACCCCACATGATTGTTCTCCTTCTTTAAGCAAGTATACTGATAGGTGTGTGTATTGTCAACAGGCAGGCAGGCGTTGAAATCAAAGCGATGTACAAGTTGCCACCAAGCAGGAGTGCAGAGGGCGGCAGCCCGAAGCCTTCGCGCGAGGTGATATTCAGACCACCAACGAACTTCGTTCTGGCTTCGCCCAGGTGGTCTGAAAGGAGTGAGGTGTCCTCACAAAACTCCTTCCTCCCCGCCGCCTTCGGCGGCAAAAGAGAACTCTTAAATAGCCCTGCGCTGAAATAAACCGGGCTTGTGATTTGTTAACGAATATGATAGAATTAATGTGCATCAAGACGAGGTAGATGAAAACTACTTCTGGGTGCACCTTCATCTTGGGGATGTCGGGTTTCGACAGACCTACAGGTTGAAGAATTGCAGGCCGAGGTGTCGGTACGCACTCTCGTTAAACAACCGACAAACAACAAATGCCAAACCGGCATACAGCTACGCTCTCGCTGCCTAAGAAACAGTAAGCGTCGTCCACCCAGCCTTTTCCTGTGGGGCTGGTCCTGGGCGTCGAAAACACAGGGTGCTCTGACGAGGACCGCCTTCTAATCGTCAGTTAAGACCAGAGGGCCAGCACTGATGCATCCGGCCGATGGGAGTCCTCAGTGCATAAGCAAAACATCGACTACGCCTGTAGGATATTCTTCGATAGGTTGGTTTGGACGGGGAGTTCAACTCTCCCCCATCTCCACCAGGACAGCGAGGCGGGAACTGCCTTCCCGCCTCGTTTCATTTTTGGGAGGGGGTGAGAAAAAGCGGAGTTGACAGCTTAATTGACAGCTTAACTGCCAGGATGGCGACTCAAACAGAGTTTTGAGCCGATCTTACTCTCCCTATTAGATTCGTTCATCGTGTCCCCGATCTTGAGGTGCATACATGCGCCCACGTTTGAAGTAGGTGCCGAAGGGGGGACTCCCGCTCATCACTTGCTCAGCTCTGCCTCTGCATCGCCTTCCCACCATGCTTGAACAAGCACTCCTATCTACGAAAGAGGCCGAGTGCAGTTCATTTGACAGCTTATCACTAAAAGAAATGTCAGAAATCGACTCATCTCTCCAGTATTACTGGGACGTGATTGCTCAGGCCAATGAG
>WNGG01006861.1_pt1 | contig 22490 bp, 15 predicted proteins | sample 5400661 | NCBI WGS metagenome assembly WNGG01 (sample SAMN13153372, study PRJNA577476) | soil metagenome | isolation source: 100 cm soil or saprolite under Garry oak tree replicate 1 | place: USA:California | collected 2016-06-15
AGTTGACGCTCTCCGCCTACCGCGAGCTAGGAGGCGTCAAAGGGGCGTTGACCAAACAGGCTGAGGAGACCTATGCCGCCTTACCCTCTGAAGAGCACCGCAAGCTGGCACGTGCGCTCTTTGTGCGCTTGATCGACCCCGGAGCTTCGGAACAAGACACCACGCGCCGTCGAGCGGCCCTCTCGGAGTTCTCCCTGCCGGAGGCCAGCCAGACGCGCCTGTTGCAAGAGGTCGCCGATGCCTTCATTGCGGTGCGTCTACTGACGACCAACGAGATCGCCGGGACGACCACCATTGAAGTCAGCCACGAGGCGTTGATCCGCGAGTGGCCACGTCTTGCAACCTGGCTACGTGAGGCACGCGATGACATCCCGCTCCAGCAGACCATCAGCAAGGATGTTGCAGAATGGTCGCAGCGGGGCAAGCCCAGGGATCGCCTCTATCGTGGCTCCCAACTCAAAGAGGCGCAAGTATGGGCCAGACGCAATCTGCCAAGTGAAAGCGAGACGCAATTTCTCCAGTCCTGTGCCCAACAACGCACGCGTTCTCATGTCAGAATCATGGCAATAGTGCTCCTGGTACTCCTATTGACGATACCCACAGGGCTCTATGGACAACAAGTGTGGCACTCCTTTCAGCCAAGCGTCACTACTCTCAATGATAGTGGCCCAGGATCACTGCGCCAAGCCATCGCTGTAGCCAACCCAAAAAGCACGATCACGTTTGACACAAGTCTGCATGGAACCATTCTGCTGACCAGTGATGATTTGTATATTGCGAAGAACCTGACTATTCGTGGCCCAGATGCAGGTATCCTCTCGGTCAGCAGTGGCAAGAGGGGGTATATTGTTCATGTGCTACCGAGAGTTACCGTTTCCATTTCCGGTCTCATCTTCAAGGACAGCAACACTTCCACCGGCGGCTTCATCTACAACCAAGGCACGCTCACCCTCGTCGATAGCACCGTTTCGGACAATGTCGGCGGTGGCATCTACAATGACCTTGGCGGCACGCTCACCCTCACCAACAGCACCGTCTCGGGCAATACGCTTATCGACGCCGCGTTCAGCATAGAGGATATCAGCGGTGGCCGCGAGGGCGGCGGCATCCACAATAGCGGCACGCTCAGGCTGAACAACAGCACCGTCTCGGGCAACACGGCCTCCTACGGCAGCAGCGGCTTTGTCATGGGTGGCGGCATCTTTAATTTCAACGGCACGCTCACCCTCACTAACAGCACCGTCTCGGGCAATACGGCTAACAACGGCAGTGGCGCCGGTATCTTTAATTTCAACGGCACGCTCACCCTCACCAACAGCACCGTCTCGGGCAATACAGCCTCCCACGACGGCGGCGGCATCTTCATCCGAAGCTACGTTGATTCAAGTGGGACGGTCTTCATGGAACAAGTTGACCTCACCTTTAGTACCATTTATGGCAATACTGCACGCGGCGGTGGTGACATCGCAATCGAAGATGTCAGCATTGATTCCAATGGAAATAGCAAGGCCACGAAACAAGTCAGCCAGGTGAAGATAAGCAACAGCATCGTTGCTGGTGGCCCTGCTCATCCAGGCCCAGACATTGTGGGGACGCTTACGTCGTATGGCTATAACCTGTTCCAGGACAACTCTGGTGCCATCTTCGATCCAGCCACACGTACGCAGCCTGGCAAGGATAAGATCTTGCCAGCGAACGACCTGCAAATTGACCCAGTACTGCGAGATAACGGCGGATCAACGAAACCTCACACACTTAGTCTTGCTTTGCTCCTAGGCAGTCCTGCTATCGACGCAATTCCACTTCAATACTGCCAGATTAAGGCTATCTTTAACAGCCGATCTCGGATGTACACCGACCAACGCGGTATGAAACGACCAGATGAAAAGGGAGGGAACTGTGATATCGGGGCCTATGAGTCTCCCTGATCTGCTCAGCGACGTACCTCGCCTCATAGGTCAAGGCGTGGTTTCTTTGTTCGTTCCAGTCCAGCGCACCGTCACCCCAAAATTCGCCGCTGCGCTGGCTGAGGCGATAAATGCGCCAGCCATAGTACTCAAATTGACGCCGAAGGTGACTTCGATCTCATCGGGTCTGCTGGCCATGCTCCGCAGTTTTTCGACGACCGTTTTGGTGGCTGGCAGAACCTTGTTGAGGGCATTCTCAAAGGTTTCCTTGGCCTTCTCGATTTGGTCTTCACGGCCAGCACGGACGGTGCCGCCCGTTTCTGGCTCGTCGACCTCGACGACGATGCTGCCGCCCTCTGCCAGGGGAAATTCTACCAGGTGTTTCATGTGTCTTCTCCGTTTCTCATGGGGCTTTCACCCTGCGTTCTTCTGTGGGGCATAGGCATCTCGTGAGCTATACCCTCCTCAATATAAACGAAAGACACGGGCAGAAATAGCATCAGAAGAAAGAGTTTCATCGAGAAGGGCACGTTCTTCTCCGTAATTTGGTCGATTGACACGCTACATGAACCCCTTAATTCCCCTCGCTTCTTGGAGGTGCTTTTATGCTGTTTATAGGATAGCTGAATAATGGGAGACAGTGTAATGGAGAGTGTGCTGGATGGGAGCAGATGGAATTGTATGGAGAGAGAGCCTACCGAGTGACAACATCACCTCTGGCCTCAGCAGCGAACATAGCGCAACTGGAAGCGATCACTACCTCAGAAGGGCCCTTGCTTATCATCGCAGGTCCTGGCTCTGGGAAGACGTTTACTTTGGTGGAGCGCATTGTCTACCTTCTCATGCAAAAGAGCATTGCTCCAGAGCAGATCATGGTCGTGACCTTCACTGATAAGGCAGCGCAAGAACTCACCACACGTATCTCCAACCGGCTTGACCAACTCGGAGTACGCTTCAATCTCAACGAGATGTATCTCGGCACCTTTCACGCTATCTGCCTGCGCTGGTTACAGGAGCACCGTGAATTGACCCGGCTCAAACACAACTTCACGGTCCTTGATGAATTTGACCAGCACTACTTTGTGTACCAGCGTTTCTCTGCGTTTGAGGCCCTCGAAGGTCTGTCCCACCTGACAAGCCATGCAGACACGACAAGTACCTGGGAACGCAGCCAGACCCTGGTGAAGTGGATCAATATGGTGTCCGAGGAAGCCCTTGACATCGCCACGCTCCTCGCTGCTCCCGATGCTGCCATCCGCGCTCTCGGTCTCTGTGCGCAGCTTTATCACACGCAGCTCGCTGAGGCCAACACGCTCGACTTTTCCACCATTCAACGCGAGGCCCTGGAGCTGCTCCAGAACCACCCATCTGTCCGCGATGCCTTGCATGCGCAGATTAGCTATGTGATGGTCGATGAATATCAGGACACCAACACGATCCAGGAGCGCATCCTCCTCGAACTCGTCGGTACAGACAATCCCAATCTCTGTGTGGTCGGTGATGATGATCAGGGCATCTACCGTTTCCGAGGAGCCACGATACGTAATATCTTGCAGTTTGGTTCGACCTTCACAGGTCCCTGTAAGCGTGTAGCCCTGGAGACCAACTACCGCTCGCACAAGGCAATCATTGACTTCTGTGCGCGTTGGATAGCTGGTCAGGAGTGGATGCACCAGGGGCAAGCCTTTCGCTACTCAAAGCAGATCATCCCGCGTCCTGCCGAATTTCCACCGCTCCCAGCCGTGGTGCGCGTATCTGCCAAATCCGATGCGGCCTGGCAGGAAGAGGTGTTCGCCTTTTTGCAGGCACTGAAGGCGGAAGGGCAGTTGACCGATTGGAACCAGGTGGCCTTTCTTTTCCGTTCCGTCAAAAACCCCAAAGTACGGGCCCTGGCTACTTACCTGGAAGAACATGATATCCCTGTGTATTCCCCTCGTGCCAACCAGTTTTTTGACCGTGAGGAAGTACGCCTGATCATCGGTGCGCTCATTTTCCTCTTCCCCCAGATTTTTGAAGTGCGCAAGTGGCGAGCCGATGCCCATCTCCCGATCTGGGATTACTACGACAAAGAGTGCTTTGCCGCCTTTGCTGAGGCACTGCGCCAACCCGCAAACGCAGACCTGTGGCGTTGGGCCCAGCTGAAGGCCAAGCAGCATCGCACCCTTGCCGAAAACACGGACTATGCCTTCTCTGGCTTATTCTATGAGTTGTTGCGCTTCCCACTCTTTAGCCGCTATTTGGAGGAGGACTTGCTCAAGGGTGGCTTACAAGCGAGCCGGGCCATGCGCAACCTCGGGCTTTTCTCTTCGTTGCTCAACAAGTTTGAGTATCTGCATCACATCAGTGTACTCCAGTCTGCGTATCTCGATCAGAATCTGCGGGACCTGTTCAATCGCTTTGTGCGTTTCTTAAAGGACGGGGGCATCAACGAATATGAGGATGAGGCAGAGTATGCGCCCAGCGGCTCAGTTTCCTTCCTCACGATACACCAGGCTAAAGGGCTAGAGTTTCCCGTGGTGCTGGTCGATTCGCTGAATGCTGGCCCGCGCAAGCAGTACGCCGAACTCGATGAAAAGCTCGCACAGGGCTACCTGGTGCGTCCTCCCTTTGAGCCGCTTGCACAGACGAAGAACTACGATTTTCGGCGGCTCTACTACACGGCTTTCTCCCGTGCGCAGAACTTGCTCGTTCTGACTGCCTCGGAGAAAGATGGTCAGGGCCGCACACCTTCGGCCTACTTCAAGGACTACTATCAGGGACTTCCCTCCTGGCGTGACCCGGCTCTGCGCCTCGCCGAATTGCCTTTGGAAACGGTGAAACGGGCCAACCTCAAGCGGGAGTACTCCTTTACCTCCCATATCACCGTTTATGAGAACTGCGCCGAGCAGTATCGCTTCTTTCGTGAACTGGACTTTGCACCGATGCGCCGCAATGCGATTCTCTTCGGTACCCTCGTTCACCAGACGATTGAGGATATCCACCGCACCGTGCTTCGCGGTGAGCAGGATCGCCTTTCGGAAGACCGGATTCGTACCTGGTTTGATACCAACTATACGCTGATCACTCAGCGTGAGCGCGTCTACCTTGCACCGGTTGCCCGGCACTTTGCGCTAGAGCAGGTGCTGCGCTACTACCGTCGCCACAATGGAGACTGGTCGCACATTCGCCAGGCCGAAGTGGATGTCTCCCTCGTCAAAGAGCACTACATTTTGGCCGGGAAGGTCGATCTCATCGCGGGCCGAGATGACACTGTAGAGCTGGTGGACTTCAAGTCGGAACGCAAACTTGATGTCAACGATCCCAAGGATCGTGACAAGTTGAACCAATACCGTCGCCAGCTGGAGGTCTACGCCCATATCGTCGAGGAGCGCAGCGGTCAGAAAGTGAGCAAGACGCACCTCTATTACACGGGCGAGGAAGCAAGTAATCCCTATATCACCTTTCACAGAGATGGACAATCCATCGAACAGACCATCAAGACCTTTGATGCCGTCGTGAGCCGCATTGAGGCGCGTGACTTTGCGATCCCAGCGCGTCCAACCAAACTGTGCCGTGAGTGCGATATGCGCCACTACTGCGATGCCAAGAACTGGAAGTTTAGGAGTACTAACAGATGAGCATTGATCAGCGTCAGCAGGAACTCGATCTGCGTGAGACAGGCCCGGTCAAGCGGGTCGAAGACTATAAGTTCGAACCTATTCGAGGCTATCCCATGCTGCATTGGGCCGGCAAGCGCCCTTTTACCTCGACACAATACTACCCCGCTCAGCATAAGGAAACATATGGACCTGAGGGAGACGGCTGGCGCAACAAAATCTATTGGGGTGATAACCTCCAAGTAATGAGCCATTTGCTCAGAGAGTATCGTGGGCAAGTCAAGCTTGTGTATATTGACCCGCCGTTTGACTCCAAGGCGGATTATAAAAAGACGATTCGGGTTAGGGGAAAAGAGGTAAGTAACGACCAGACATTGTTCGAAGAAAAACAATACTCAGATATCTGGATAAATGACGAATATTTACAGTTCATGTACGAGAGGCTAATCCTGATAAGAGAGTTATTGGCATTTGATGGTAGTATTTATATACATTGTGACCATCATCAAGTACATCGTTTGAGATGTATTATGGATGAGGTTTTCGGGTCAAACAATTTCATTAATGAAATTGTTTGGAAACGTACGAGCGCACATAGTGATCCCCAAAAATACGGGATAAACTTAGATTATATATTGTACTATTCGAATGACGGCCGTCGATGGGTTGACGATAATTTGTCTGCTAAAGGCTTGTCTGGAGGGGGATATGAATATGAATATAAAGGCGTCAAATCTCTTTGGCGGTGCCCACCAGAAACCATGCAGAAACTTGATACTGAAGGAAAACTTCACTTCACAAAAAACGGTGGTATCAGGCTAAAACGGTATCTAGATGAAAATAAAGGTTTACCTTTGCAAGCAATATGGGATGATATATTTCCCGTTAATTCACAGGCACAAGAACGTTTAAATTATCCAACTCAGAAGCCAGAAGCTCTGCTTGAACGTATCGTTCAATCCTCATCAAATATAGGTGACTTAGTATTTGATTGCTTCATGGGTAGCGGAACATTACAGGCGGTCTCAATGAAGCTAGCGAGACGTTTCCTGGGAGCTGATATAAATTTAGGCGCTATTCAGATCTCAACAAAACGATTACTTTCCGTAGCTCATGACCTAAGCCTAAAAACGGGCACACTTATATCAAGTAGTGAGATAAACACATTTTACACAGGTTTCGAAGTCTATAACGTCAACAACTACGATATCTTCCGCAATCCAGCACAGGCCAAGGAGTTGCTCATTCAAGCGCTGGAGGTGAATCCGCTCCAAGCTGGCAGCTTGTTCGACGGTGAGAAAGATGGGCGTATGGTCAAAATCATGCCCATCAACCGCATCGCTACTCGGCAGGACCTCAACGAACTCATCACCGGCCTGGATTACAAAGCCTTTGAGCAACGCCAATTGGAACACCCGAACCGGGCGGTAGAGAAGATCACTCTTGTTTGCATGGGACATGAGCCGGATCTTGCCGCGCATCTCAAGCATGAGGTGTCTCCTTACAATCTGGACGTCGAAGTAGTGGATATTTTACGCGACAAGCAGGATCTCCAGTTCAAACGCGACGCAGAGGCCAAGATCGTTATGCGGGATGGCTATCTGGTGATTGAGCAGTTCTATCCCATGAGCCTGCTCGCCAAACTCAGTCTCCAACAGGAGTACGTGGAAGACTGGCGTGAACTGGTAGATTCGGTGATGGTCGATTGGAACTATGACGGTGCGGTCTTACAACCTGCGGTGATCGATGTGCCTGAGAGGAACGAACTCGTGGTTAGCCGCTACCGCATGCCAGATGATGCTGGCACGATCCGTGTCAAGATCACCGACCTGCTCTCTGAGTCGCTGGAGAAGGAGCTCAGGCATGGCTAAGTCAGTCGCGGTGCAGTATGATTTTCCCTTCTATTTCCACCTGCGTGAGTTCTACGTCCAGAATCGTGGGCATATACGCCAGCACTACCGTGAACTCACCAGGAAGTATCTTGATTTCAACAGCCCTGCCAACGCTAACGCCTTCTTGCGCCAGCCGCAGTTCGAGGCGCTGGAGATGTACGTCTTTCTCAAGGAGTTTCTTGACAACAAACCCGTGCATCAGATCTTCAAGGAGTGGTCCGAGCGGCAGGCTCAGTTCTCGGAACGTGGCTTTGTTGGCGCATATGAAGCCCTCGGTCACGTTGCCCAACCAGGTGTGTTTGAGGAAGCGACCAAAGGGACCTTCGAACTGGTTTATAGCCACCTGAAGGCCTATACGCGTGCCTATCCCAACTACATCTTCGCGCTGACCATGGGCACCGGTAAAACCATCCTCATGGCCACCTGTATCTTCTATGAGTTCATCCTCGCCAACAAATTCCCCAAGGATCCCAAATATTGCCATAACGCCCTGGTCTTTGCTCCCGATACGACCGTGCTGCAGGCATTGCGGGAGATTCAGACCTTCGATAAGTCGCGAGTTGTCCCGCCCGAATATGTGAGCTGGCTGGATAGCAATATCCGCTTCCATTTCCTGGACGAGGCTGGCATGACGCTCAATGTGCTTGACCGCTCCCGCTTCAACCTGATCGTCTCCAATACCCAGAAAGTGATCCTGAAACGTCAACACAAGTCAAAGTCGCCCGTCGATCTCTTCATGTCGAGCCGTCAGTCATCCTTTCCAGCCGACTCGGTCTATGCACAATACTGTGACCTCTATGAGAGCGATGAGCTGGATAGCGAGGAGGCCCTTACCTCCAATCAGCGCTTCCAGAAGCTCCAGCGGCTCAGTCAGCTCGGCATCTATGTGGACGAGGCACATCATGCCTTCGGCAAGCAGTTGGCAGAGGACATGGGGACGGATAACAATAGGACGAGCCTGCGCCTGACAATCGATGAGCTGGCCACGAGCCTCAAACGGGCAGGCTCCCATATCGTCGCCTGTTTCAACTATACCGGCACACCCTATGTCCAGAACCGCGTCCTTCCCGAAGTGATCTACGCATTCGGCCTGTCCGACGCGATTAAAAAGCAGTACCTCAAACAGGTGCGTATTCACGCATACGAAAACGCTCGCACAGCAGAATTCGTCGAGATCGCCATCCAGGATTTTCTCTCTCACCATGGCCTGGAGGACCGGCATGAAGATATGCTCCCCAAGATGGCCAACTCACCTCCAATGAGGACATTCGCGAGTTCAATCGCCTGGATACTTCTGGCTCAAAAAAGCAGTTCATTCTGCTGGTCAACAAAGGGCGTGAAGGTTGGAACTGTCGCTCGCTCTTTGCCGTCGCGCTCTACCGCAAGCCAAAGTCAAAGATTTTCGTGTTGCAGGCATCCATGCGCTGCCTACGTGCTATCGGCGCGGCACAGCGCATGGGACATGTCTACTTGAGCAAAGAGAATATGGCGATCCTGGAAGATGAGTTGCAACAGAATTTCCGGGTCTCGGTGCAAGACCTGCAAGCGAGTGGCCCTGCTTCCCAAGCAGTCGAAGTCCACGTGAAGCTTCCGGTCGAGCAAGTGCGCCTGACCAGGATACGCAGCCTCTTTCAGCTGCGGGAGAAGCGACTCTCTACCCATGTGAACTTGAAAATGAATGAAGCTCCGACCGAGCACTACCGCCTTCTGCACATGGAACGGGAGGGACTCTCTACCAACAGTCGCTTGATCAAGACGGAGGACATATCCGCAGCGAGAGAGAGACGAAGGTTTAGTCCACTCACCCTCGTGGCCGAAGTGGCACGCTACCTGAACCGGCCTTGCATAGAAATCGAACAGATCCTGGCCAGCTCTGTGGAGGGCAGTGATACTATTGTCACGCGCATCAATGAGTTCAATGAACTCCTTTACGACTGGGTCATTCCGCATCTCTTCCAGGAGATCTATGAAATCAACGAATATAAGCGCACAGAAGAACAGGTTATCGAACTCGTCAAAGTACCTGAGCGGGGCTACTATGAAGTCAACGCCAGGCCTGAACTGGTAAGCCGAGAACAAGCCTATCAAACAGATGGAGAGAAAAGTTTTCACCTGGATGCCTACTGTTTTGACTCCGAGCCAGAACAGCACCTCTTCTCGCTGTTGCTGCGTGACCATCAAGTAAAAAAGGTCTACTTTACCGGTATGCTTACGCACAACCAATCCGACTTTTTCGTGCAATACATTGATCCGCAGTCTCATACAATTCGCAGCTACTACCCAGATTTTCTGCTGCAAAAAGATGACGGTCAGTATTTCATCGTCGAGGTGAAAGCCGATTATCAGATCGATGCGCCAGTTGTGGTGGCGAAACGCACTTTTGCGGAGAAGACCGCCACAGCTAGCAACATGACCTACTTCCTTCTCAAAGCCAGCGATGCCCAAAAAGGGTCCTATGAGATGATCTGGCAAGCAGAGTCACGAGAGAAGTATTTGAGAGAGATTATGCAACAAGATCTAAAGTGAAGGTGGCTACTCCTTCTTAAGAATTAAAAAAGAGGAAGCGCTTGCCCTTGCCTGTTACTTAGACCAATCGACCTCTAGTTTTGGTGGTTTGGTCAGCGTCTGCATAACCACGCAATATTGTTCTGTCTTCTCGTGTAACCCATGCAGTTGCTCCACCGTTGCCTCAGGGGCATCGATCTCAAAGCGAACACGGATCGTCTCAAAACCAACCGGCACCTCTTCTCCCACTCCGCTATGGGCTTGGGCTTGATAGAGTGCGCGTCCGATATCGACTGAGCATGCTATTGGGGTCTCAGTCTGGCTACCTTGTGCCTTGAGTGTTATTCGTGCAGTACCCGGGTCGCTGCGATATCTCTCCTTGAAGGGTTTTTGTACTGATCGAAGATCCATAACGTCCTACCTCCTGAGTTGTAATAGAGTCATTCACTCTATTGTAACAGATGGATGTGCCAGGTCTCCAACTTTTCGGCAGCAAAGCAAGCATGCTTACTTAATGTGAGGATGAGCCAAAACTATTGACTTTTAACAGCAGGTGTCTCTCAAGGAGAAAACAGATTAACATAGGTATGCACAGAGGGAAAAATATGTGTCTACTCACTGCCACAACAGTGCTTTCAGGAGTAAACTTGAGGCAAAAGGGGTGAAGAGCATGAGGAATGAATGCGCAAGACTTGTCCATTGTAAAGAGGAGGAACATATGGCTGCTCCACAAGTTTTCTATTGGTTACTCGCAGGTGCTCTAATTGGCTTCGGCTTGATCGGAATACTTAGTATTGGATTTCCATTCCTGCTCGTTGGCTGCGGTATGCTAATTTATGGAATCATTCGCTTCAGATTCAGGGAATTCTGGGCGTTCCTGGTTGGTCTCGGCATACTTCCAGCGCTTATTCTCGCGGTGCAATTAGTTGGGTACCCATTGCCCACATGCACTGTTACCTCAACTGGTCTGTCGTATGAGTCTCCACCTGGCACAACCAGCAGTGGCTGTTATCCTCCCGGTTACTACACTTTGGCAATCTTCTTCGGTTGCACTGCCTTGCTGGGTGGAATTTGGCCGCTTCTTCGGGTTCTTCTTCGACGACTGCGCACCCGAAGATAAGTATCAACCAGCCTCGGCAAGAAGTGGAGAACAACTCTGATCACATGCACTTTCGTAAAACCAAGTCTCCTATCTTCGCCGCGTTGAGCGTAAATGGCTCAGCTCTATAATGAAAATGAGATCGAAGATGGAGGTCTGACCCCCACAAGTGGGTCAGACCTCCATCTTCTCTTTTCTCACATCAGAAGCAATAGTCAGAACTATCGTCATCTGGGAAATGAGGTTGGGAGAGCTGGACAGTGACATCATCTACGAGAATTGGACCGCCGAACAATTCCATTAACAAGGTACTGATGCTACCCTCTATAGTAGCTTCAGTACTTGCAACATCCAAGAAAAGCACTTCTGTAAAGAGGGTCGAGTACTGAATGCGAATAGAAATCTCGCACTGGTTGAACATCTCGTTGGCTCCTTTCTCTGCGTATATATACTCAGACGTTTGTGAAGATTATCCATGAAATCTTACACTTGCGGAAGGTCATTGCTGTACCATCTCTGTATCACTTTTGGGTCATTTCAGGGGCATCCTCAGTCATAAAGCAAATTCACTCGTTCTATCAGCAATTTTCTACTGAACTACACGTTTTCGTCCTATAGAATGGTGGTTCCTGTATAGGTGAGAAATCGCAGTAAAAAATGAGGGAAGCAGGCAGTGACAGAGAAAGCGAGTGATGCATTTTGAGGCAAAGGCGTACCCTACCAATGCAGGTGATCCTCCTATCGACCATGTCAACTTCACAGTTACATGGCCGGGAGGCCACTGGCAAGTGGCCTGTATCGCTTACCCACCTGCCCCTGAAAATGTGTTCCGGTGCGATACGAACCTGCATCAACTTGGTGCGCCTGATGGTCAGGTGACGGTAAGTTTTGATGTATATGACCAAAATGGCAATACGAGTTTCGCCCCCAATGGGGAGCATATGATTATGTATTATGCGGTTTGATGAGAGCGTCACTTTTTTGTATGAAGCCAGGAGGCATGGTCTCTCAACGGATGCCATTTGCCCAACCAACGTGGCACGCTGTTCTTGTATCGGAGATAGGCCTCGCCAAATCGCGCCTCCAGTTTGCGCTCCTCCCACGGCACCACCAGCAAAGCCACACTCCCCCAGATGACCACAAAGCCGACCAAGACCGCGACGCTGCCATAAAAGATGACCCAGCCCAGCCAGATGACCATGCCGGAGAGGTACATCGGATTGCGCGTGAACTGGTAGGGGCCACGCACCACCAGATAGTTTTGGGTGCGCTCCATCTCAAAGGAGCCACGAGAGGCGACAAAGTGCAGACGAGCACACCAAAAGAGGCCTGCGGCGCCAATTCCGATGAGGATGAGTCCAAGCAGATTGAGCCCTCCTGGACGCCCATGAGCCCAACCGTGACGGGCCGAGAGCAACGAGAGCTCCTGCGGCACGGCGACGTGTCCGAGCAGAAACACCACCGGCGTCAGGATGAGAGCCATCCAGTGGGGAAGAAGGCTTCTTTTTTTTGCAAGGATGGACGGGAGGGTTGTGGGACGCGATAAATCGCGTCCCGAGAGGTGCCGATGGGGGGCATGGGGGGTGGAGGAAAAGAAAATGTTAGATGACAAACCCGTAGATTTACTCGCTTTTCTTGTTTTCCGACGCTTTCTTTCCGTCTTCCACGCCTTTACGATAGACGAGATACCCTAAGACACACGCTACGACGAGGTTTGCAATTCCTGGACGATTGCCCGGTAGGCGATACGGTGGTACACGATACGGCGGTAGACGACGATGCATGTTCAGAGTCCTTTCTTCTAGACTACAAAGAGAAGCATCTTCTCTACCAACCATACGGATATGCTATCATCTCTGTTGCAAATACCACTGTGTCTTTACTTCCTATCAGGATCATCCCTGTCCAAATACCATGAATATCGAGTGGGCTACATCCCTTCCTCGATGGAATTGAGCTAGAGCCACCTGAATGGATAGGGCCTACGCTTCTATCTGCTCCTTGACGGCATCGAAAAGTTGCTGTCCTTCAAGGCCTGAAGCTCGCTCGGTTGCGACAATAGCCAGAGCATCAAGAGTGTAGAACTTGAAGGATACCCCGAAGGCTTCTTCAGCGGCACTGCAATCCTTCTAAAGCCCATCAGACTTATGTGGCTCATGGCCGCGGTACTGGTGGCGAAGTCAAAAATGATGCTCATTCTGAGCTTGAATTCGTTCAATGGCAAGCGTGGAAATTGACTTCGCCACCGGTATCCAAAGCGGCCATGAGCCACTTACTGGGGCTGTACCGATGATCTGACAAGGAAAAAAACCTTGTTTCTTGATTGGTCTCACTCATCTTCATCCTGCGGCCAGGACTCTATCACATCTTCCTTTGAGCATCCAGTTAACTACCATTTAACTATCAAAGCACTATTGACAGGTTAGTTATTCCATGGTATACTCTAACCATCAAAATAATTTTAGCTAGTTAAATCAACTCTTGTCAAGCGTTAGCGGGGTGCAGAAAGGAGAGGGGGATCAATGATAAAACACGTAGCGCGAAAAGCTGATAGAGATACTTTACAAGTAATAGATGCATATACTTTAAGGAGGGAAAAATGGAATTAGCCATTACCTTGTTGCTTATCATCATAGTGCTCGATATAGTCGCACTACGCTGGGGGCACGATAGCAGGGATTCGCTTGAGAGCGCTGAATGGGAGCGCCGAAAACGCTGGTACCTGCTTACGCCAGCCCATCATGACTAGCCATGTAGCCGGATGGGTGTAGCCATCCGGCTGCATTTAAACGGTGACTACCTTCTCTATCTGCAAGAAGGAGAGTGTAGAGATGGTCGCTGATAATCCCGCCTCTGAGAAAAACAACTCACGAAACGTACAATCATCCCTATATTACGCGGTTTGAAGAGAGCAGTCATACGATATTATTCACCCCAAAGAATCAGCTCCGTATCCTTCTGAGCATCCAATGTCGCAAGTTCTCGATGGGTTGGGGACCAGGCAACTAACCACTGTCCAGGATGAGTGGCGGTAGGAGCTGGATCAGCGAGAGAGCCGAAGAGGAGTTCACCGGTATTAGAAGCTACGGCCAGGCGTTGGTCAATAGAGATGCTAATCATGCGCGGGACGATGGGTAGCTCTTTCCAATCTAAGATTTTTTGTTTTTTGATGACATCCCAGACAGCCACGCGGCGATTGCTGAAAGCGACAGCCAGTTTGGTGCTATCGGGAGACCACGCCAGGCTATAGGCCAGAGTATTTGAGGCTGGCTCTTGCCATTGCACGGTCTGTGTTTGTGCCTGCCAGCACGCTACCATACCTTTATATGTACCGGCAGCTAGGAATGCGCCATTGGGCGACCAGCGTAGCACACTGTTGCTACCACCTTGTAGATCAGGCCGGGTGAGTGTTTGAGGGACAAAAGAGTTAAGGCTGGCAGGTAAGCGCAATGGAAGGGTGTAGACGAGGATCTGTCCTTCGACCCACACGGCCAATTGTCTGTGCAGCGACCAATCCAGACCCTCAATAGGACGTTGTTTGACAGGCAAGGTGAAGGGCGATTGTGACGGGCTGTCCATATCATATATATGCACTGTATGGGATGATGAGCTATACGCCAGTACACGACCTTCCGGCGCCCAACAAGCCATACGTGCAGACCTCAACATAGGCAGTTGCTCTAGCTTTCCATCTCTACTTAGCACAACAGGAGCTTCACTATAAAATGTACATACGAGAGCCTGACCATCTTTTGACCAGCAGAGGGTATTGGAAAAAGCTGGCAGTTCTTTGCTCCAGAGTTGGTTGAATGAAAGCTGCGAGAGTGGTTTGCGCTCAGGCGGTTTTTTCCCTGGAAGCGGTGGCGATGTTTCTGGTTGCCTATCAACCACCGGAGGCTTCCCCTTATCCAGTGTTACGACGTCAATGGGAGGCAGCTTCTCATCGGGAAGAGCTTGTACGAGTTCAGCTTTCTGTAGTGGGGTAGAGCCACCTTTTTGCGTCAAGGCATCAGGATGAGGACGAGCATCGGTTTCTGAGCGCTCATCATCGGTATGTATATCAGAGGAACGGTCGAACTGGGCAATTGCATCGTAGAGGGCTTGAGCAAAGGCCAATATGGAGGGATAGCGATGTTTGGGATTATATTTTAAGGCTTTGAGCAATATCTCATCTATCGCAGGAGAGGGTATGCGTTGAGGATTCAATTGGGAAGGGGGTACCAATGGCGGATCTTGATCGCTGTTTGCATCACGAGTGGGCATATGGCCGGTTAAGAGACGGTGAGCGATAACGGCAAGAGAGTAGAGGTCAGAAGTCCAGGTGATATTGCCATCGAGCTGCTCTGGCGAGAGATAGCCCGGTGTGCCAACAACCTGACTTGTCATATCGGTTGGAGTTCGCTGCCAACGCGAAATGCCGAAATCATTGAGATAGAGATGGACAATACGCTTTGATCCTTGACCGTGTTCCCAACGGATCAGAAAATTGCCCGGTTTGACATCCTGATGAATGAGCTTTGGCTCACGGGTGTGCAGATATTCAAGTCCTTGCGCTGCCTGGAGAATGGCATCGGCGGTTTGTAGCAATGTCCAATGTTCCCACGGAGGTGCATCCTTGATGATATCTGCCAGTGTGCCATCGCACATGTAGAGAGAAACAAGGTAGGGTAATATGACACCTCCGTACGACATATAGCCGTAATCGATGGCCGGCAATACATGTGGGTGATCCAAAATGAGGGCGATCTGGACTTCACGCATGAAACGTTCGCGTGCTTTAAGTTCATTTTCACTGTTTAGCTCATTAGTAGGGAGATGCATGAGCTTGAGCGCAACCAACTGATGCGTCTGGAGATGACGCGCTAACCAGACATTGCCAAACCCACCATGTCCCAAAGCTTTGACCAGTTCATATTTATTCTGTATCATGCGGTTGCCTTCCTTAGGCAAGGTTCAAATGAACTTGACAGTTCCTCATCAACAGAAAGGTCCAGTGCTGTCATGCTGAGCGAAGCGAAGCATCTCTGTGCCCCGCCAGACAGATGCTTCGCTTCGCTCAGCATGACACGGTGTGACTGTTCCTACTGTCAAGGACTCTTCTTCACAAGTGAACCTTGCCTTATATATTATATGCCTTGATAGGGTGTCGGTGCAGGAGGCTGCTGCCTCAACTGCTCGACCTGACGAGTGAGCTGATCGCGCTGCTGCGTCACCTCCCGATTGCTTTGTTCTAACGTATCAGAGTGGTGTTTTTGTATCTGAAGATTTCTGGTTAACGTGTTGATCTTTTTTTGCAACTCCTGCTTTTCACTCTCGTAGCTCTTTTGTTGGGCTTGCATTTCACTCTCATATTTCTCTTGTTGGACTTGCAATTTTTTATCAAGGTCTTTGATGTATGAGCTATACTGTTTGCCGAGCAAGACACTATACAGGTCGCGCTCAGTACTGCCCTCAGGGCTATGTTGTAGGAGGCTTTGTAAGGTATCAACATTCCATTTGCCACCAGCAAGCAGGCCACCTAAGGCGCGTAAAGAGATTTCCAGTTTCTCCAGACGTTCGCGATCAAGGGGGATAGTACGCCTGTCTGCTGTGTTGGGGAAAATGCCGTTGCTGCTTATCGCCTTCGCATAGTGCTCAACTCCCTCCTCAAGGCCCATCATGCCCATGACACCAGCTACTTCGCGACGCAACAGATGAGGAGCATTTGCCTCTGGTTTATTCAATATCCATGCCAGAGCTTCTTTGGCCTCGTTGCCCTCTATACCCAGCAAGAGAAACACCTGAGTCAACCATTCTTGATGATTAGTATCGTAGAGGACAGGAAACAGGTGATTGATAAGCACATCTTTGCGTTGTAAGAGTAAGAGAGCGATTACGCGCAGGTTAGTACTCTTTCTGCCATTTGTCTGTACATGCTGTAGGAGTGCTGTGAGCATCTTCTGCTCCTGGGCCGAGTGAGGTGCTTCACCTGGGAGAGGTGCTTCATCAAACATGCGCTCTAGCAAGAGGGTCAGAGCCATCTCAACATCGTAACGCTTCTCACTGGTCAACATGCCAACTAAGGTACCCTTGATTTCTTCAGTTTGCATCTCGCGGAAGATCTTGCGTGAGGCCTCCATGACTTTAGGCTTGCTTTGATCTCTATATGTTTCCCAGACAAAAGGTAGGGCAGCGGCCCCTATTTTGCTGAGGATCTCCTGCGCTTTGAGGGCGACATCAGCATTATCATGGGTGATCAATTGGCTTACAGGCTGGACAGCCTCTTTATCAAGCTTGATCAGAGCAGTGGCAGCCCCTTCTCCGCGTTCCGGTATACTTAAAGCTGCCAGGAGTTGCGCAAGTGCATGATCACTATAAGCTTCATGGTTACGAACCAGACGCACCAGAGCTACCCCTGCCCCATTTCTCACTGCTACATCCTCCAGGCCCTGTAACAATACGGGAATACTCCTAGCGGGAAACTGGTTGGTCAGAACATCTAACACACTATCCCATCCATAGGAACGGGCTTGCAGCTGTGCAAAAAGGTTGACGACCATGGCTAGCACCTTCTGCTGGGCCTGCGGCTCTTGTTGCGCTTGTACGAGCCGGATCAGAATGTCTTGTGCGCGTTTGCGGGCTTGCGGATTTTGAGCATTTAAGGCAGGAGCCAACGAAGAAATGACGTGAGTTCCAAAATCAACCAGGATGTTGTACGCTCCATCACTTTGCTCCGGTTCGCTCAAGAGCTGCACTAATGCGGGGATGGATTGTGGATACTTGTGCAAAAGTCTGGCAATAAGCGCCTGCTTGCGAGGAGCCTTCAATGCCTCCAACAGAGGTGGGATAACCTGCTCTGGCCCCATTCTGTTCAAAATGCTAAAGATATGCTCACGAGTGTTCTGCCCTGGATGTAAGAGATGCTCAACCAGAAAAGGGGCCATATCTTCTTTTTGGAGAAAGACCAGTTCAAGCTGCTGAGCCTGTGCCTCAGTACAAGTCGCGAAGGCAGCCAGGAGACGTTTGCTCAGAAAAGGCTTCATATGCACCAGCACTTCGCGCACACGTACGGCGGTGATCGTTTCCTGTGGCACATTTAACCTTGCCAGTAAGTCATCGCAAGCAATTTCACCCAGACTGCTCAAGGCTTTGCTGGCTTCTTGATAGAGTGGAGTATCCCAGCTGGCAAGCACCTCGAGCAATGGATGAATAACCTGCCTATCGGGGAATTGACCAAGGGCAGCGATGACCACTGCTGCCAGGGGCGGTTCGTTTTGTGATTGTCTCAACAAGAGAATAAGCGGACGAATAGCCTGCGTATCCCTGAGATGAACGAGAATCTCCACAAGCAACTGTGTGCGCCCTGGCCGGATAGGCTTCAATGCCTGGATGACCGGCGCAACACTGGGCGTTCCAATCTCTTTGAGGACTGTAACGGCCATCTTTACTGCATCCTGGTTCTGGTTAAAGAGTACAACGTTGAGCAGTAAAGGAATGCTTGCAGGAGCATAGTTGCGGAAAGCTATCGTTATCTGTTGCTGTACCAGTGGGGAGAGATCAGCTAACAGAGGTAAAAGAGGCCGTAAAGCATCGGGATCGCGTACTTCTCCGATAACTTCGACGATACGCGCTTTTACCTGGTCGAGCTTGCTGTCTTTCAGTTCCTCTAAAAGCAGCGGGGTAGCTGGCTTCCCAATATCCTTGAGCATGCCGATGATATGACGCACCTTGACCTCATCCCTGTCAGCCAGTGAGCGAATGAGCAGTTCTATGACGCGCTGCGGACGATCGTCCTGTGTATTCTTGACTGCTTTGGCTTGTTGCAGCAGAATGACCTGGGCCTCCTCCTGTACAGAGGATATATACGGTGAGGCAAGAGCCGCGAGAAGAGCCGCGAGAATGCGCTGATACTGGAGTGGATTAAGAGGTCGTTTCTCGAGAAAACCGCGCAACACAGCCAGGGCAGACCAATGAATTTTGCCGATCGTTTCTTCGGGAATAAAGCTTTTCAGTTCCTCTAAGACCCTTTCCAGGGCGAAGCCAGGCCCCAAATGCACCAGTGCATTCGCCGCGGCGGCACGAATAGCATTTTCACTATCACCCAGAAAACTGATGAGTGGGCCGACCGCCTGGAGGCTGGCGGTTCTCCCCAGAATATGGATGCTCTCAACCCGGAGATAGATATTTCTGTCTGGTGAAGGTTGGCTCAGTTCTACGGCACGTGCAATGACGACGCCTCCAAATCTCCCCAGGATATAGACCAGCCGCGCAATCTGGCTGGCGGGCATGGACGTATCAATGGCATCACGCAGGTAGTCGAAGAGGAGTTCAGGCACCACACGTTGATCAAGGCTCACCAACAGATCATCGATGCCCGTTTCCATGATGAGAGGAAGCAGGGAGCGATACACTTCGATGCCACCCTCATCGGCACAGCGTTTGATAGTCGCCGCCAGTTTTTCCCGCGACTCTGGATTGGGCACAAAAGAGACCAGCAGGCTGGTGACGCTGTCCGGCAATTGGACGGTCACGCGCTGATTGGCACGTGTATGAGGAGGCGTCCACACAACACCTGCACAGGCGAGGCTTAGCGAAAGGGCGTTATAGGCCTGGGCGGTGTTACTCTGCCCTAAATTAGCGAGACGATGAGCCAGGCTCATAGGATCATCTGACATGCCCGCCCAAATGGTAACCGGTTCACTCCACGAACCAATATCGGCCACCAACTCACTGCTCAGCGGCACCGATGATTGAGGATGCGTGTCCATTTTGTACAGGTAGGCTGCTGTAAAGTATTCGGCGATCAACTCGTGACGAAAGCTCAACACTCCATTATGGCTAATGCTGATTAACGCGGCACTTTGGGCAAAATCTAAGAAGCGTTCTATCTCTGCATAGGTATAGGGTCTCTGCGACATATGCTGAGCCAGTTGACCAGTCATGAATATGGTTGATGGCGCATTGTCGACCAGCCAGACCTGTAACCTGTCGGCTACCTCTGCCATTGACATCATGCGTTGTGTACTTCCTGCACGCCCCAATTGGATGGCGTTGCGCAGTTTGCGTAGCCGTGCGGTGCAAGCGAGTTGACTGAGAAACATCACCACATCACCCTCACTGAGCATCTGCCATTGCGAGTGCTTCAATTCGCGCAGCACCAATTGTGAGACAAACTTATTGAGGAGACGACCTTTGGTGCCAATCTCGACATCACGATCAATACCAACCTCATCGATAATTTTGATGAGCGTGACCAGCATCATCGGATTGGTACAGTTGTAACTCAAACGACTGCTCTTAATCAAATCATTGATCTCAGAGGCTGAATACTTCCGTTGGACTGTACTCTGATAGTCCGCTTGCACGTAGCGTTCCACAAAATCGGCAATCTGATCCATTTTCAGAGGGAGAATTAAGATCTCTTCAGCATAATCCTGCCCAACTAACTGACGCAGGGCTGGTTGTTCGCGGTAGTCTAACTCGCGGCAAGTCATGACGACGTGGTTCTTGTTGACCTGCATCGTGTGCAGTAATTCTGCACACACAACATCCAGGTAGCCACTGTCGATCTCATTTAACCCATCATATAAAAATAAGACGCGCCCACGCTTGGCCAAGCGCTCTAGATAGGGGTTGAGGTGGCTCATACCGGTCAGATTGCTGCCCTCAAGCAGATAGGCCAGCATGGATTTTCCATACGGTGGAAGAGATGGATTACCGTTCTGGTTGTGCGATGCAGAGGTAGCAAGATAGATTTTCGTCAGAAAGACATTATAATCCTTGAGGGGAATATACACCGGAATCTTATTGCGGCCCCACATGGCTCCCCAGGGTTGTTTTAGCGTAGGATACTGATAAGCGGCTCGCAGGGCCATGGTCTTGCCAGCACCAGGCAAGCCCAGAATCAAAACATGACTCTTGAGCTGTTGTGCGAACTTCTGGATATTTTGTTGTGGTGAGGTAGTCGCATCCAGTGTTGTTTCATAGAGATTTTCTGCCACATTGAGAGGTGTGTAGAGTTTATTATTAGGTTTTTGTTCGCGGTATACCTCGCGCAGATACACATAAATTGCCAACGGCTCAGCAGTAAACCAGCCAACCAGGAAAGCGATAACGATGGCTATGAACACCATAAGGAGGATGAGCAGCATAGTGACATGACGGACGACGCCATAGAGGAAAGCAAATTCTATAAAAAGGCAAAATAGACAGACCAAAGCAGAGGTAATGATAGTATGACGCCGTTGAAACGATACCATAATATGCTGAGTCACATCACTCATATCTCCCCCCCTTTTTTACACAAGAAATCAAGTTTTCAGCATTTACTTTCACAGGCTACTAGCTGCAAGCTCTGGTTAGTGTTGGCAAGAATAGTATATCTCACCTAGTCTATCTGAACAAGTAGCAGTGAGATACAGGGTGTACGTCATTGTTTCGCGGGGTGCCACCCCATAGGCGTTAACTTAAGCACTCCTGTCATCCTGAGCGCAGCGAAGGATCGGCGCTCTCCCCAGCCGCAGATCCTTCGCTGCGCTCAGGATGACAGCAGGCGGGCTTTCAGGGGTAGGTTTTTGGAGAAGCAAGCAAGTAAGGAAAAATGAATTGGGCCCCTACTTGCTCTTCTCAGAATATTCGTGATACAGTCTCATTGAAATCCTCAGGAGGTAAATTGTTCTCATGATTTCGCCAGTGTGCTAGGTAACGTCAGTAGGAGCATGATTTCCGTTGTAGGCCGAGAATATACTATGTTCTTGGCCTTGGCTGACTGTTACCTTTTCTTGATGCAGAAGCGTTTATCGTTGCGCTTCGCGTTGGGAATAGCATACATAAAGGATCGAAGATGAGTTCACTTTCCAAACAAGAGCAACTCTGTCAATTGATCGATGAACAGCAGGAGCGCATTCGCCAGACTTTTCCCGCCCATAGGGGCAGTGCTGTCGTTGCTCTTACAAGCGCTAGAGATTGGCACTACCTCAAGTTGCAAGATACGTTGAATGCTGCTACTCAGGGTGCTACTGCGCATAACTCATACCTGTACTCTTCAGGTTGGCATAAGGCACTACAGTTCTGTTTTGGCAATGCCGCTGAGTCTCCATATGTTTCTCCTATTGTTACTGATAGCACACTCGATGCTTGGGCCGATCAGGTACTGCTGGAGTGTGATCGCCTGACAGAGGGTGAGCAAGTTCTCGCGCATTGTGAGACTGGCTTCATGAGGATGCAGCAGGCAGGACAGAAGGATTTCTCTGTCTGGATAGCCAGCAAGAAAATGCCTACTGAGTGGAGAGAGCGCGAAGACATTGAATGGTGGACGAATGCGCTTGCCAAAACCTACGAGCGCGAGATGCAGGAACTTGCTGTGGAAAAAGTGTCTATCCAGCAACAGCTCGACGCATTTGCCAAAAAATGGCAAGCAGATGTGACCGTCTATCGAACGACGCAAGAGATTGACGACTATTATATGCGGTTGGGCATGGTGCGGGGAAAGAGCATGGCCTGTCACTTTCTG
>WNGG01002141.1_pt1 | contig 22460 bp, 18 predicted proteins | sample 5400661 | NCBI WGS metagenome assembly WNGG01 (sample SAMN13153372, study PRJNA577476) | soil metagenome | isolation source: 100 cm soil or saprolite under Garry oak tree replicate 1 | place: USA:California | collected 2016-06-15
CCCGTGACCAACCCCGTCCTGCAGATCATCGTCGCCAGCACACGGCCCGGCCGGGTCGGCCCTTCGGTCGCCCGCTGGATCCATGAGCGCGCGATCGGTCATGGTCGATTCGACGTCGAGCTGATCGACCTCGCCGAGGTCAACCTGCCGCTGCTGGACGAGCCGCACCACCCGCGCCTGCGCCAGTACGTCCACCAGCACACCAAGGACTGGAGCGCCACGATCGCCCGGGCCGATGCGTTCATCTTCGTGATCCCCGAGTACAACCACGGGTTCAACGCCACGATCAAGAACGCCATCGACTACCTGAACGCCGAATGGCGGCACAAGCCGGTCGGGTTCGTCAGCTACGGCGGAGTCGCCGCCGGGACCAGGGCCATGCAGATGCTCGATCCGGTGGTGACCGTGCTCAAGATGGTGCCGATGTCCGAGGCCGTCAACATCCCCTTCGTCCAGCAGTTCCTTGATGACGAGCGCAGGCTCAAGCCCAACGACATCATGGAGGACGCGGCGACCACCATGCTGGACGAGCTCGTCCGGTGGGCGGCAGCACTGCGGACGCTCCGCGAGCCCGCGGCGGAGGCAAGCGCCTGACCGGCCGCCCGCGGCGCGGCACGCCAGACCGCCCGCGGCGCGGCACGCCAGACCGCCCGCGGCGCGGCACGCCAGACCGCCCGCGGCGCGGCACGCCAGACCGCCCGCGTTGCCGACCGGCCGGGGCACGTCCTAGGTTTCGCCCATGCACACCGTGGATGCGACGACCGAGCAGATGATCAGGTCCGTGCTCGCCTACGCGGAACGGCGGCTGCGGCTCGACCCGGTGCCGCTCGACGGCGGCCCGCGGGACCTGACCAGCCTTACCGCTGCGCTGCACGGAATGCTGACCGAACAGGGCAATGACCCGGACAAGGTGCTCGGCGTCTACGCCGGCACGCTGGCACCCGCGGTGATCTCGGCGGACAGTCCCCGCTACCTGGGCTTCATCCCGGCCGCGCCGACCAAGGCCGCGCTGCTGTTCGACATGCTCATCTCCTGCGCGTCCATCCAGGGCATCTCCTGGCTGGAGGCGGCAGGCGCGATCCAGGCCGAGAACCAGGTGCTCCGGCTGATCGCCGACCGTGCCGGGATGCCGGCCTCGGCCGGCGGGTGCTTTGTCTCCGGCGGCTCGGCGGCCAACCTGTCCGCCCTCGTGGTGGCCCGCGAGACGGCCAAGCGGAACGCCGGGCCCGCGGCGGCCGGCCGGCGCTGGCGGGTGGCCGTCGGCACCGACACCCACTCCTCGGTCATCGGCACGCTGCGCATGCTGGAGATGGACGCGCTCACCGTCCGCACCGATGATCACCGGGTCACCGGCGGGGCGCTGCGCGCCGCGCTGGAGGCTGACCGCGACTCGTCGTCCGTCGCCGCGGTAGTGGCTACCGCTGGCACCACGAACGCGGGCATCATCGACGACCTGGCCGGCCTCGCGGCCGTGGCGAGGGAGCGCGGGCTGTGGTTCCACGTGGACGGCGCCTACGGCGGGGCCGGGCTGTTCGCGCCCAGCGTCCGCCGCGCCTATGACGGCATCGAGCACGCCGACTCGTTCGTCGTCGACCCGCACAAGTGGCTGTTCGCGCCGTTCGACTGCGCGGCGCTGCTGTACCGCGACCCGACGGCCGCCCGGTCGGTGCACCGGCAGGACGCGTCGTACCTCGACGTCATCCACGGCAACCCGGATGAGTGGAACCCGGCCGACTACGCCTATCACCTGACCAGGCGCGCCAGGGGAATGCCGCTGTGGTTCTCGCTGGCCGTGCACGGCGTGGCCGCCTACACGGCGGCGATCGAGACCGCGCTCGGGCTGGCCAGGCAGGCGGCGGCCGACATCCGCGGCCGGGACTACCTGGAGCTGATCCGCGAGCCCGACCTGTCGGTGGTGCTGTTCCGCCGGCGCGGCTGGGACGCCGGGCAGTACGCCCGGTGGGCGGACCAGCTGCTGGCCGACCAGGTGGCCTTCCTGCCGCCGTCGGCGTGGGAGGGCGAGCCCGTGGCCAGGCTCGCCTTCCTGCATCCGGGCACGCCGATCGGCCTGGTCCGGCAGATCCTGGACCGGATGGCCTGACAGCGAGCTCCCGGCCCCCCGGGGCGCGGCAGCCGCCCGCCCGGCCGGCAGCCGCCCGCCCGGCCATCAGCCGCCCCGGCGCCCCGCCCGCCTCGTCGGCCCCGGCCGCCTCAGCCGCGGGCAGCCGGCGCAGAAGTAGGCTCGTGCCCAGGCCAGGCCCACGGGGAGGACGCACGTGTCCAGTCACTCAGCCGGGCAGCCGCCCCCCGGATTGGATCCGGGGACGTCGGCCCAGGAGCGGGAGCACGCCCGGGCGCAGGCGGAAGCCTCCCGGCACATGGCCGTCGCCCTGCGCTCGATCGGCCAGCCGGACTCCGCCCGGTGGCAGTTCGACTTCCTCGATGACAGCTACGAGTGGCGAAGGTTGTTCTCCGAGCTGTTCGGCACCTTCCTGCTCGTGCTCGCGGCGGCGGGCGGCGGCATGGTCAATGCCAGGTTCGGCGGTCATGTCACCGGCAGCGCGGCGCTGGTGATAGCGCCGGCGCTGACGGTGGCCGCCGTCATCCTGTTCATGGGGGCGGTGTCCGGCGCCCATCTCAATCCTGCGGTGAGCTTCGCGTTCGCGCTGCGCGGCAATTTCCCGTGGCGGCGGGTCCCTGGATACGTCGGCGCCCAGGCGGCCGGCGCGGTGCTTGCGGTGCTGCTGCTATGGGGCCTGGTCGGCAGGCACGGCAGCGCAGGCCTGACGCTGCCCGGCCCCGGCATCCCCACGGCCGCCGCGATGGCCTGGGAGGCAGTGCTCACGACCGGGCTGGTCAGTGTCATTCTCGGCACGGCATCGGGTGCGCAGCAGGTCGGCGCGTTCGCCGCGATCGGAGTGGGCAGCTACATCGCCCTCGCCGGGCTCTGGGCCGCGCCGGTCAGCGGCGCCTCGATGAACCCGGTACGGTCGCTAGCGCCCGCGCTGGTGCTCGGCGACTGGACGTCCTGGTGGGCATACCTGATCGGCCCGCTAGCCGGAGCGGCGGTCGCGGTCGGCTTCGCCTACATCCTGCGCGGCCCCGGCGGCGGGACGCGCGGCACCGAGGCGGCGCAGGGCACGCTGGGCACGATGTGGGTGCCCGGCCGGATCGGCCCCCCGAGGCCGGCCCCGGATTCGCCGCCAGAGCCCGAGCCGCCGCCGGCCCGGCGGGCGCCAGAAGCCGGCGACGACGGAGCAGCACGACCAGGCAGCGCGTGAACGGATGGTCCAGCCGGCCGCGGCCCGCATGCTGACGTAGCCGCAGTGCCTGCCCGTCAGTGCGCCTTCGGCGAGCCGGCGCTTGAGGCACGGGCGACCAGGCGGGGCTGCAGGACCTCGCTGCGCGGTGGACCGCCTTGAATCTGCTCGATCAGCAGGTCCACGGCCAGCCTGCCCATCGTCTGCAGCGGAATGGCAACGCTCGACAGCGGGACGGCGAGCATCTGCGACAGCTCGTTGTCATTGAATCCGACGACTGCAAGATCCCACGGTACCCGCAGGCCCAGGTCCCGGGCGGCGGCCAGCACGCCGATCGCCACCGAGTCGTTCACCGCGAATAGGGCGGTGGGCGGATCGGGCAGCGACAGGAGCATGCTTGCCGCCGCGGCCCCGGACACGGTATCGAAGCCTGATTCGCGGACGAGAGCCGGATCCACCTGCAGCCCAGCCTCGTAGTGCGCCCGCTCGAAGCCCCGCAGGCGCATAGCGGCGCTGCTGAACCGGCGCGGGCCGGCGACGAAGCCGACGCGCCGGTGACCGCGTCCCAGCAGGTGCTTAGTCGCCCAGTAGCCACCAAGTTCGTCATCGGCGCTGACGCTGGGATGATTCCCGCTGGCCCGGTTGAGCAGCTGGAACGGAACCCGCCGCTGGGCCAGCTCATCTAGAAACGGTGACTCCGCGGCACTCGTGGCGATGACCAAGCCGTCGACGCGGCGCTCTAGCATTCCGGTGATGACTTTCCGCTCTTCCAGATCGTTGTCACGGGTGCTGGCCGCCACCGCCTGGTACCCATGCTCCCGGGCGCGGTCCTCGGCGCCCTCGAACATCTTCGCCAGGGAATCTGTCAGCCGAGGCAGGACCAAGCCGATGGTCAGGCTGCGGCGCGTGCGCAGGCTGCGGGCCCAGGGGTTCGGCTCATAGCCCAGGCTGGCGGCCAGCGCCCTGATCCGCTTGACCGTCTCATCGCCAATGTGGCCGGCACCATCCGGGGCCAGTGCCCGTGACACCGTGGACGGGTGCACGCCGGCCGCCTTGGCAATCGTCTTGATCGTCACCGGCGTCTGGTGCTGCCTGGCGCCCACTAGCGCATCATCGCATGTCTTCCACGGGCACGCCCGGACGCGCTGGCCATCCGGATGTTCCCTGGGACGAGGTTCATGACGTCATCTGTCCAGAGCGCTCATCATGTGCTCCGGATACCGGGCGCCGGCCGCAACACCAGGCGGCGCGGCTTCGTCGATCCGCGCGAGCTCGGCTGGAGTAAGCGTGATCTCCAGCGCCGCGATGTTCTGCGCGAGATACGACAGCCGCTTGGTCCCGGGTATCGGCACCACGTCGTCCCCCTTGGCCAGCAGCCACGCGATGGCTAGCTGGCTGGGCAGAACGCCTTTCTCCGCGGCCAGAGCTGCCACTCGGTCAACGAGCCGGAGATTCCTGGCCATGTTCTCGCCCTGGAAGCGTGGGTGCCCTCGCCTGTTGTCCGCGGCTGTCAGGTCCGCATCGCTACGGATGTGACCAGTCAGGAAACCGCGGCCCAGGGGGGCGTAGGCAACGAAGCCCACGCCTAGCTCGCGGACCGCGTCCAGCACCCCGCTGCCCTCCACCTCCCGGCTCCACAGTGACCATTCGGTCTGAACTGCCGTGAGCGGCAAGACCCGGTGCGCACGCCTGATCGACTCAGGTGCAGCCTCGCTGATACCGGCGAACCTGATCTTGCCGGCGGCCACGAGCTCTCTGATCGCCCCCCAGGTCTCCTCGACGGGAACATCCGGATCTACCCGGTGCTGGTAGTACAGGTCGATATGGCTGACTCCGAGCCGCCCCAGGCTGGCTTCGCACGCGCGGCGTACATAGTCCGGGCGGCCGTTGATCCCCGCCAGCGTTCCATCGGGCAGCCGCTCGTAGCCGAACTTGGTGGCCAGGACGACATTGTCGCGCCGCCCGGCGATCGCGCGGCCGACCAGCTCCTCGTTGGTAAACGGTCCGTACATGTCGGCGGTGTCCAGGAAGGTCACGCCCGCGTCGATGGCCGCGCGGATGGTCCTGATGGCGCCGTCGTCGTCGCTGGGGCCGTAAACCGGGCTCATTCCCATGCAGCCCAGGCCCTCGGCGGGCACCCTCAGCGCTGCCGGGCCGCTGCCGAGCGTGCGGGTAGGGATGCTCATGGCAGTCCTCCTGGCGTCCGGGCGGCCGCCGCCGGTATGAACGGTCGTGCCGACTGCAGCCACGTTTCCCACGCGGCCTCGTCCTCGTAGCCGGACTCCAGCAGGTAGAGGCCGCGGGCCGGGCAGGATGCGCCGAGTTCCACCAGCACCGGGCGAAGCAGCAGCTCCGGCGCCAGCGCGTGCCCGGGACCCGCTCCGAGCATGACGGCGAACGCGGTTATGCCGGCCAGCCCGCCGCCCGGAAACTGGTCAAGAAAGCACTTCAGGACCCCGGTGTAGGCGCCCTTGTACGTCGGGCTGCCGACCACCAGCAGGTCGCATTCGCGGACGGACTGCACAGCCGCCGAGACGCCGGCCCCGCCGAATCCGAGCAGCTCGGCGCCGAGCTTCACGACGTCGATCACGAGGTCCGGATCCGAGCCGGTCAGTTTCTGCGCAGCCAGTATCCCGGCGTGCAAGGTGCGCGAGTCCGGTTTCGGATTCCCGACCACCACTGCGATGGTCATCGCTGCACCTCCGTCAGATTGCGCACGCGCGGCCAGCGTGCTGTGCTTACCGCCCGACTGGCCGTCACCGGTCGGGCGAGCCGGACAGCAGGACCGGGTTCGCCTGGATGACCGCGTCCCGCCGCCAGTCGCGCAGGTTCCCCGGCTTGGTCTTCCACGGCACGTCGGTCTCGCCCGGCCGCGGAATCCTGTCTTCGGCCTCCCGGAGGAAGCTCAGGCGGTCAAGGTCCAGCTCGGCGGCATGCACGCCCTCGTCCCCGCTCTCCAGCAGGACCTCCTCGGGCGAGCAGATCATGGTCAGGCCGACGGCCGATCGCCGATCCGGATCGGCGTCTGGAGGCAGGATGTTGCCGCACATCGCGGTGAACATGATGTTCTCGATCGCCCGCGCCCATACCAGCGTGCGCCAGGTGTGATACAGCGAGCTGCCCGGTCCGGGCAGGCCCGCCGGGAGCACGGTGAGGTCGGCACCCTGCAGGGCCATCGCACGGCTGAGTTCGGTCGCGTAGACCTCGCTGCACATGAGGATCCCGATCCTGCCCAGGCCGGTTTCGAACACCGGCAGCTCCACCGCGTTGACCCAGTCGAAGTCCCAGTACTTGCCGCCCTGGTAGATCCATGGCGCGTTCGTGGGCGTCGTGCGGCGGTAACGGCCCACCTCTGCCCCGTCCGGCCCGAACAGCGCCAGCGTGTTCCAGCACCGGTCGCCGTCGGCGGGCTCGGCGAACCCGCCGATCAGGTAGACGCCGTGCTGCCTGGCCATGTCCGCGAGTTCTGCTTCCGGAGTCCAGTCGATCGGCGCTGCCCACAGGCCGGGGTAGCTTTCCGGGAAGACCACCAGATGCGCACCGCCCGCCGCCGCCGCGGCGACGTACCGTTCGGCGGCCTCCACGTTGAGCTTGCGCGCGTCAGGCCCGAAATTGGTGACAGGCTGCACCATGGACAAGCGGATCGTGCTCATGTGGTCCTCCTGTTTCTAGCGGCTTCCATCGGTTGCCTGGTCACTTGATGACGAGCTTCCGGCGGGAGGCCATGGTGAAGACCGCGGCGATGATGATGACCGCGCCCTTGATGCTTGTCTGCAGGAAGGTGTTGACGCCCATCTGGTCGAGGCCGTCCGACAACACCGTGAGGATTAGCACGCCGAGCAGCGTGCGCTCAACGCCGCCGACGCCGCCCGACAGCGCCGTGCCGCCGACGACGATGGCCGCTATGGAATCCAGCAGGCTGTTGGACCCGAGTGACGGGCTGCCCGAACTGAGCTGGCCGGCGAGCAGCAAGCCGGCGATCGCGGCGGTGACTGCGGACAAGATCATGACGAGCAGCTTGATCCGCCGCACGTTGACACCTGCCAGGCGCACGACCGGCTCGTTGCCGCCCATCGCGTAGAGATAGAGGCCGAACCTGGTGCGGCGGGCCAGGAACCAGACCACCGCGAACACTCCCACGGCCACCAGCGCGGCGTTCTGCACACCGGGGACGAGCTTGCCGATGGCCAGGTTGCTCACAGAGTCGGAAGTGAAGGTGATCGACTCGCCGTAGAGGATGCCCAGGCCGATGCCGGACAGCAGCGACAGGGTGCCGAGAGTGGTGATGAACGACGGCACCTTGCCATAGGCGAACACCACTCCGTTCACCAGGCCGATGCCCGCACCGATGGCCAGGGTCAGGAGGATGGCCATGGCCAGGTTCGGAGTGACATTGTTGATGAACTTGGCCAGTAGCGCGCCGGTCAGCAGGATGGTGGACCCGACGGACAGGTCGACGCTGCCGGCCACGATGACCAAGGTTGCCCCGAGCGCGGTGAGCAGCAGGATGCCGGCCTGTCCCGTCATCAGCGTGAAGTTGGCCAGCGAGAGGAACGAGCTGGACTTGATCCCGAAGAAGATGATCAGTGCGATAAGCGCCGCCAGCGGCAGCCCTCTGCGAGCAAGCTGAGCTGGCCCGCGATCGCGAGCCCGAGCATCGGGCTCGGTCGTCGGCACGTCAACGGCGCCCGATGTCGTGGTCATCTGTCGCCTCCGGTCGGAGTCGGCTCCTTGTCAGCCCGCAGCATCCAGGCAACGACGTCATGTTCGTTCGGCTTCGACCCGGCCGGCGCGGCGAACTCCCGCGCGACCCGGCCCGCGGTCACCACCACGATCCGGTTCGCCAGGCCGATAAGCTCCGGCAGGTCGTCGCTGATCAGGACGACGGCTGCGCCGCGGCGCGCAATATCGCGGATGAGCCGGTAAATGCCCTCGCGGGCGCCGGTGTCAACGCCCTGCGTTGGGTTGTCCATCACCACCACCCTGGGCTCGCGGATCAGCCACTTCGCGAGCAGCACCTTCTGCTGGTTGCCGCCGGACAATGTCGCCACCTCAGCGTCGATTCCGTTCGTCACGATGCCGAGGTCGGCAGTCACGCTCGTGACTGCCGACCTCGCGGCTGACCGCCGCCAGACACCCAGCGGCGTGGAGAACCGGTCTCGCAGCGAGGCGAGCTGGATGTTGCAGAGCACCGAGGCGCCTGAGATCAGCCCGCGGTCGAGCCGGTCCGGGGGGACGTAGACGATGCCGGCCGCAACGGCTGCGGCCACCCCTGACCGCAGCCGCTGGCCTGCCACGCTGACCTGGCCTGCGGCGATGGCCCTGGCCCCGGCGATGGCCTCACCGAGCTCGCGCTTGCCAGATCCGTCTGTCCCTGCCACGCCGAGGATCTCGCCGCGGTTGACCGAGAACGTGACGCCCCGGATCGCAGCGCCGATGTGCACGTCCGTCAGGCGCAGCAGCCCGGCATCGCCGGAGCCAGAGAGGTCGCGCTGATCCTGCTCGCGGTAGTAGTTGGAGGTCCGCACCCGGCCCACCATGAGCTGGTGAAGCTCCGATTCGCCCGCGCCGCCCGCCGCCCGCTCGGCGACCTTCAGCCCGTCCTTCAGCACCACGACGCGGGAGCAGGTACGCAGAATCTCCGGCAGCCGGTGCGACACGAATACCACCGAAGCCCGTCCCTTTAGCTGGCCTAGCAGGTCAAGGAACGCGTTGGCGTGCTCGTGATCGAGCGCACTGGTGGGCTCATCGAACAGCACTATCGGCCTGATGATCTCCAGCCGGCCGGCCAGCGCCATGACTCGCGCGATGTCGAGCCGCTGCCGTTCGCCGCGGGTTAGCTCCCGCAGCGGGCGGCGCACGTCGATGTCGGGCAAGCCGGCCTCGGCAAGCGCGGCCGCAGCCGCGCGCCGCAGCGCCGAGCGAGCAAGGGTGCCCATGGGCGTCTTGAACAGGCGCTCCCAGCCGAAGAAGACGTTCTCGTAAACGGCGAGCTCGTCGACCAGGGCCGGGTCCTGGAAGATCCGGAAGATGCCGAGCCGGTTCGCCTCCTGGTAGCTCCGCGGAATCGCCGCTGCGCCGTCCACGAGGAACTCGCCCGAATCGCACGGCAGCACGCCTGAGGCGATGTTGAGCAGCGTGCTCTTCCCCGCGCCGTTCTCGCCGATCAAGCCGATGACCTCGCCGTCAGCCAGGTCAAGGTCCACTCCGCGCAGCGCCGGCTGGCCGCCGAAGGCCTTGCAGATCCCGCGCAATACCAGCCGCGGGGGCGCTGCAGCATCGGCCATCAGCGCTCACGCCCCCCGGCTGCGCGCCAGGACGTCGATCGGGCCGTGGGTCTCTCGGGACGCGGCGATCTTGACGTCGTAGATCGCCGCCGCAAAGTCACTGACGTCGCCGCGGGCTGCCATCCGATCCCGCAGGCGGGCGAGGTACTCCTCGGCCGAGGTCCGGTCGGCGAACAAATGGATGCCGCCGTTCGTGGCGGAGTCCGGATCGCGTATCCAGATCTTCCAGCCGAGGCCAGGGACCTGGTTGTAGGACCGGGCGTACTCCGGGTCTATGTTGACGGCGGTCTCGGGATCGGCGTCGAGCGAGAATGTCACGTGCAAGATGACGGGCACTGGTCCTCCTTCACTACGGCCGGGTGCTCACGCGATCGGCCAGGCGATACTGCGCGCCGCGGTGGTGAGCAGGCAGGCGCGCCCCGGCACCGAAGAGCTTTTCGCGCAGCGTCCCCGGCTGATAGCTGGTCCGGTAGACGCCGCGGCGCTGCAGCTCAGGCACGACGTACTCGACGAGGTCGGCGAATGACGTCGGCCGTACCGCGAAGGTGACGTTGAAGCCGTCGACATCGGTGACCTCAGCCCACTCTTGCAGTTGGTCGACGACCTGGGCAGGTGAACCCACCGCGACCGGCCCGGGCCCGCCGATCGCGCCCCACGCGGCGAGGTCCCTGACTGTCCAGCGCAGCTCGGGATCGCCGCCCGTGATCGCTGTTGCCAGGCTCCGCGCCGCGTTGCTCTCGATATGCTCGATCGGGTCGTCCAAATCATATTTGCCCAGGTCATGGCCGAGGAATCCGGACCACAAGGCCAGCACGCCGCGGTAATCCGCCAGCCGACGGTACTCGTCGTACTTCGCCTGTGCCTGGGCGCTGGTCTCGCCGGTGATGACCGTGCAAAGGCTGTATACGACGATGCTGGCAGGGTCCTTTCCGGCCGCCGCCAGGCGGCTCCGGATGTCTGCCACTTGATCGCCCACGATCTTGGTGGTCGGACCTGACACGAAGATGGACTCGGCATGGTCAGTGGCGAACTTCTTGCCGCGACCCGATGTCCCCGCCTGGTACAGCAGCGGCACGCGCTGCGGCGACGGCTCGCACAGGTGAATGCCGGGGACGGTGAAGTACTGACCCTCGTGCTTGATCGGATGAACCCGCGCCGGGTCGACGAACACGCCTGCTTCGGCGTCCCGGACCACGGCGTCCTCCTCCCAGGACCCCTCCCACAGCTTGTAAAGCACTTCCATGTACTCATCGGCGTAGTCGTAGCGCTGGTCGTGGTCGAGCGTTCCCGACGCGCCCATGTTGCGCGCGCCGGAGTTGAGGTAGGAGGTGACGATGTTCCAGCCGATGCGCCCGCCGGTGAGGTGATCGAGCGTGGACATGCGGCGCGCGAACGGATAGGGATGCTCGAACGACGTGGACGCGGTGATGCCGAAGCCGAGGTGCTGCGTCACGCTGGCCACCGCCGACACGAGCAGCAGCGGGTCGTTGACCGGCACATGGGCGGCGCTCGCCAGGGCGGCATCCGGGGTGCCGTTGTACACGTCGTAGACACCGAGCACGTCGGCGACGAAGATGCCGTCGAAGAAGCCACGCTCGAGCAGCTGGCCCAGCTCAGTCCAGTAGCTGAGGTCCTTGTACCGCCAGGACTGGTCGTCGCGGTGGCGCCACAGCCCCGGGCAGTGCAGTGCCGGGGTGTTCATCTCGAATGCGTTGAAGCGGATCTGGCGAGTCATGGGCGGCCGCCTAAGAGCTGACCGGCGACGGGTCGAGCACCTGGATCTTGTAATGCTGCTTGTACAGGGCGCGGATCCGGTCGAACGCACCCGAGCGCTGCGCCTTCAGGTACAGCTCCGGGTACTTGTAGCCGGCCGGCTTGGGGTTGAGCGGCCAGATCGACTGCAGATCCTCGATGGGGTACGCGTCGTACTGCAGGTCCCAGTCCTTCGGGGTCTTGACGCGCGACATCTTGATGGCATTGAAATGCCTGCTTGGCGGCAGTTGGGTATACCGCGCGTGGTAGGCGTCGACGTTGTCCTTGGTGATGATCGTCGAGTGCCAGCCGAAGGTGCGCTCGGCCTCATCTGGCTTCCACCCGTGCAGGCGGTCATAGAAGCTGGTGACCGTGACGTAGCCCGGGTAGGACGGAGTGCTGCCCGTGGTGGCGAGCATCTCGCCGTTCTTGATGAGCTTCACGCCGCCGGACGTGGCGTCTGCGCCTACCACGAAGATGTCCTTGCCGGGGACCTTGCCTGCTGCCTTGATCGCCGCCACGACGCCGAGCGCGCCGTCGTCGTCGATCGCCAGGATTCCCACCGTGTCAGGGAACCTGCTGAGCAGCGTCGCGGTGACCTTCTCGGAAGCGTCGGCCTGGAAGATGCCGTACAGCTGGCCGGCCAGCTTGATGTTCGGGTACTTCTTCAGCGCGTTCCGCGTTCCCGCCAGGCTGAGATTCTCGGCGGTCGCGCCCTTGATTCCCGCGACGCGCACGATGGTGCCCTTCTCCCCGATCGCCTGGGCGAGGAGGTCGATGGTCTTCGCCACCGCGATCGTGTCGTCCGGCAGGAGGAACTTGTCGTACAGGGATCCCGATGAGCCCGAGTCCCATGGCGTGTACCACGGCGGCTGGTTCCAGGCGTTGGCGAAGAACATCCCGCCGGTGTTGGTCTGCTTAGCCATCACCGGGATCGCCCCGGGATCATTCGCCCCGATCACGATGCCCGTTGTCGGCTGGGTCAACAGCACCTGGAACTGGTTCATCTGAAGTCCGGCGTCAAAGCGGCCGTCGAGGACCACGCTCTTGAGCCCCAGCTGATCGCAGGCGCCGACGTGGCCCTCCGCCCACTCGACCGGATACTCGTTGCCCTGCGCCCATGCCAGCATCGCGATCTGACCGTCGGTGACGGCCGCAGTGCCACTCACCTTGTCCGCGGAGGCCGCCGCGGACGACTTAGCGCCCGACTTGCCGCACGCCGCCAGCACTCCGCCGGCCGACAGTGCCGCCGTGCTGCCAGCGAGCAGGCGGACGAACTGGCGGCGGCCGACACCATGCGTGTCCAGCCGCTCAAGCACGTCGTCCACCTTGGCTTTGGTGGGGTTGTAGGCCAGGTCTTCCAGCTGGGTGACGCCTGGCATCCGTGCGGTCTTGTCGGCTTTGCCCATCACTACTGCTCTCCGTGTGCGGGAGCGTCGGCCCGCCGACGCTCTGAGGCCTGTGTCCAGCGCTCCGCGGCAGCCGACGGCGCTGACCGCGGCCCGGTGTGGGCTTGCGGGGGCCCGGCGGCCAGGGTCGGCTCCGGCCGGCCCGAGGAGGTTAGCTGCGGCCGTGGTGCGAGCCGGAGTCGGCCGGGCACCGGGCCTGGGCGGGGATTGCAGATGATCATGCGAAAACGACTGCATGACCGCGCTGTGGCAGCAGCGAGCGCCGGTGAGAAGGCGGAAGTGTGGCGGCGAGAGCCACAAAGTGCCAGGCCTTCAGCACTTGTCTCCACGGCCTGTGACATACGGCCTCCCTGGCGTTCTGCCAGATTAGCGTAGAGATGCACTAGATTCACGAAAAGGTTTGCACGTTATCGTTACCTAAACGTGACCTGATGGTATCCTATCGGCAACCGCAGCGCTGTCGGCACGTCACGGTAAGTGGCCGGGTGCCGCGGCGGATAGCCGTCGGTGTGTTCGTATTCAGGCACTGACGTGCTTATTCTTATCACGATCGGACCATATTGCCAGCGAGCTACGAGGGCGGTCGCGATCCGTGATAGTAGGCAAACGAATGCGTAATTTAGGTTCGTAACTGTTGACAGCATCAGTAAGAGCTGATGATATGACTGACGCAAACGTTCGCGTTTCTGCGTGCGCGCTGGAGGACGTGTGACCTTCATCCTGGGGGTAGACGTCGGCGGGACCTTCACCGATGTGTGCGCCGTGTCCGATGACGGCGAGGTCCTCACCGCCAAGGCGCCCAGCACGCCGGCGGATCTCACCGAAGGCGTCCTCGCCGGGCTTGGCCTTGTCGCCACCGCCGCAGGCCTGAGCTTGCCGGAATTGCTCGCCAGGACAACCAAATTCGCCCATGGCACAACGCAGACCAGCAACGTGATCTTCACCTGGAAGGGGACTCCGACCGGGCTGATCACCACGCAGGGCTTCGCCGACGAGATCCTCATCATGCGCGCACGAGGGCGGGTCGCCGGGGTCGGCCTGGCGGCGCGCCGTCACCTGCGGGCGACGGACAAGCCGCCGCAGATCGTGCCCAGGCGGCGCATCGCCGAGATCAGCGAGCGCATGGACCGCCGTGGCCGCGTGCTGGTGGCCGCCGACCGCTCGGACATTGCCGCGGCCGTGGACAGGCTGCTCGATCAGGGGGCCGGGTCGATCGCCGTGTCGCTGCTCTGGGCTCATGAGAACCCCGCCCATGAGCTCCTCGTCGAGGACGTCATCAGGCAGCGCGCGCCGGACGTCCACGTGAGCCTGTCGCACCGGCTGGCGCCGGTAGTCGGCGAGTACGAGCGGACGGCGACTGCCGTGGTCAATGCGTTCGTCGCGCCGACCGTTGAGCGCTACCTCGCCCACCTGGGCGGACGCCTGTCCGATCTCGGACTAGCCGTGCCGGTACTTGTGCTTCAGGCCAGCGGCGGCGTCATGGCAGCGCTGGACACGATCCCGATCCACACGGTCGAGTCGGGCCCGGCGGCGGGGATGATGGCGGTCAGCGAGCTGTCGCGGACCGTCGGCCGCCCGAACATCATCGCCACGGACGTGGGCGGCACGACGTTCAAGGTAGGCCTGCTCGTCGACGGTGAGTGGCAGATGGCGGGCGAGGCGGTACTCAACCAGTACAGCCTGATTCTCCCGATGATCGACCTTGTCAGCATCGGCGCCGGCGGCGGCAGCATCGCCTGGGCCGACGGGCAGCGGCTGCGGATCGGGCCGCGCTCCGCGGGGAGCGATCCGGGCCCGGCATGCTACGGCTGGGGCGGGACCGAGCCCACGGTCACCGATGCGGACCTGGTGCTTGGTTTCCTCGACCCGGACAGCTTCCTGTCCGGCCGGCTAAGGCTGCACCGGGACCTGGCGGAGAAGGCGATCAGGACGCATGTCGCCGACCCGCTCTTCGGCGGGGACGTGGTGGCCGCCGCTGCCGGAATCCGGCAGGTCGTCGACGCGCAGATGGGTGACCTCGTCCATAAGACGACCATAGAACGCGGTCACGACCCGCGGGCCTTTGTCATGATCGCCTACGGCGGGGCGGGCCCGCTGCATGCGGCCGGCTATGGCAGCGCGATCGGCATCAGCACGATCATCGTCCCGCACTCGGCCACTGCGTACTCGGCGTATGGCGCCGCGGCGTCCGACGTGCGCCACTACGGGCAACGGTCGGTGCGCGCGGATCTGCTCGGCGACGGTGCCGCGCTGGAGGCCGCGTACGCGGTACTGGAGGCCGCGGGCCGCCAGATCGTCCGGCAGCAGGCGGTCCCCGACCCGTCGATCTCCAGCGCCAGGTGGGCTGACATGCGCTTTGAGCGCCAGCTCCACGACGTGCGCGTCTCATTGCGGGCAGGCACCGGGCAGAGCGTCGGCACGGAGGCAGTCATCGCGGCCTTCATGGCTAGGTACGAGGCGCTGTACGGGCGCAATGCGATCCTGCCCGATGCCCGGCAGGTCCTGCTGCGCATCGGCGTGGAGACGACCGGGGTTATCGCTAAGCCGCGCCTTCCTGATCTTTCCGATGCCACCGGCAGCTCTGACCAGGCCATCAGGTCGTGGCGGAAGGTCTACTGGCCGGAGGATGGCGGGTGGCTCAGGACCCGGATCTATGACAGTGCCCGGCTGACTCGCGGCCACCGGCTGGCTGGTCACGCCATCATCGAGCAGCCTGGCACCACGGTGGTCGTGCCCGCCGGAGCGACTGCCGAGATCGACCGGCACGGCAATACGGTCATCACCCTGGGTGCCGCCGCCCGGGCCGGCGGCCGCGCGGTCTCGCCATGACGGCAACGCCCCGGCGCGGGGCATCGACCGGGAACGGCCTTCCGGCGGCCGTCGACCCCGTCACCTTCGAGGTGATCTGGCACCGGCTGCACGACATCACCGAGGAAATGGGCATCAAGTACATGCGCACGTCCGGATCCCCGGTCCTGGTCGGAGCGTATGACGCGAGCACGGGCATCACCCTGCCCGACGGGGAGCTCGTGGCGATGGGCCCGTACATCACGACCCAGGCGCACGTGCTGCGGCTCATCATCGGATCGGTCATCGCGAAGCGTTCCGTGGCGCCGGGCATCCGGGCCGGCGACATGTACATCTGCAACGACCCCTACCTCGGTGCGACGCATCAGCCGGACGTGGCCACCGTCGCCCCGGTATTCCATCACGGCGTGCTGCGCGCCTGGGTCGGATCGTCCGGCCACTGGCTGGACATCGGCGGCCCGGAGCCCGGCGGGTTCAACATGAACGCGGTCACGGTCTTCGACGAGGGACTGCGGCTGCCGCCGGTGCGGCTCGTCGACGAGGGCGTCATCCGGGAGGACCTGGTCGACCTCATCATGGCGCAGGTACGAGAGCCGCTCGCCGAACTCGACCTGCGCGGTCAGGTCGTGGCGAACCAGGCCGGAGCCGACCGGCTGCTCAGGCTGCTCGACAGCTACGGCCCTGACACGGTCACCGCGGTCATGCGCGAAGGCATCGATCACGTCGAGCGCAGGCTCCGCGACCGGCTGCGCGGCCTGCCGGACGGTGTCTGGCGGGAAGTCCAGTACCTGGACCACGACGGCCACGGACCGGCCGTCAGGCAGATCGTCTGTACGGTCACCAAGCGGGGCGCATCCCTCACCATCGACTTCGCCGGGTCAGCCGGGCAGACTGCCGGCTTCGCCAACTGTGCCCCGGGCGGACTGCGCGCGGCGACACTCAGCGCTGTCTGCATCGCCCTTGGCTACGACCTCCCGTGGAACGACGGCGTAGCACGGTGCGTCGAGATCGTCGCCCCGCCGCGCACCATCGTGACAGCCGAGTTCCCCGCACCGGTCTCGATGTCCACCATCTCGGCCATCATCGTCACCCTCAACCTCGTCCACGCGACGCTCAGCCGGATGCTGCTGGCCAGCCCGCGGCATCACGATGAAGTGATGGCGACCTGGTGCGGCACATCGCTGGGCGTGAGCATGATGGGGCTGAACGACCGCGGGCAGTTCACGGTGGCGCCGGAGGCCAGCCACTTCGCCGCCGGATGCGGCGCGCGCTCGACGGCCGATGGCGTCGACACCGGCGGCATCATCATCAACACGACCGCCAACATCCCGTCCGTGGAAGCGACCGAGGCCGAGTATCCCCTGCTTTACCTATTCCGCCGGCAGCTGATCGATTCCGGCGGTGCCGGGCGATTCCGGGGCGGGATGTCGGCAGGCGTCGCGATCGTCCCGCATGAAGCGGGCGGCCCGCTGGAGACGAGCTTCGCCGGGGTGGGCGCCGAGGTACCCGGGGGCTTCGGCCTGGGCGGCGGGCTTCCGGGAGCCGCGGCGCGCTTTTTGCGCTTCGCCGGCGCCGACGTGCCTGCTCGCCTGGCCGCGTCCGGGCGGCTTCCGGCAGACCTCGGCGATATTCCGGGCGAAGCAGAGGTCACGCCCATCAACACCTCGCACGGCCACTTTCCCGCCGACTCGGTGGAATACCACAACTGGCAGGCCGGCGGCGGGTTCGGAGACCCGCTGGACCGGGATCCGGGCAGTGTCCTTGAGGACGTGCTGGATTGCCGCGTCAGCGCATGTTGCGCCCGGGATCTCTACGGCGTTGTCGTGACGGCAGGCACCGGGCAGGGCGGAGCGGCCCTGCTCGACCGGGCGGCAACGAAGCGGGCCCGCAACGCGATCCGCAAGGCCCGGCTGGCTGCCGGCCGGGCCGCGGCGGAGATCGTCCAGGCCGGCGGCGAGGAGTGGCAGAGCCTGACAGCCTGGGTCTCCTCCCAGCCCGCGTCCGGTGAGCTGCGGATCGGTGAATCGATCCTGCTCGACTTCGACCGTGATCGTGCATCCTGCCTGCGGTGCGGTACCCGGCTCGGCACGGCTCGCGACGACGCCCGCCGTGGCTGCCTGGCCGAGATAACCGGAACCTCCGGGGCCGGACCGGTCCGCGGCCAGGACTACGGCCAGGACACGGTGTGCCTTGTCCGGTACTACTGCCCGGGGTGCGCGAGGCAACTGGACGTCAGCGTCCTATACCTGGACCAGGAACGGCATGCGGGTTACCTGCCAGCGTCGCGGGTCGTGGCGCCGAGCGGGACGGCGCCAGGCGGCCCGCCTCGAATCACCTGACGGGAGTGTGCGATGCAGTACGCGCGGATCACGACAGCGATCGGCGATCAGATCGCCCACGGCCAACCTCAGCGCCGCGCCGGGTTTGCCCTCCGCCGGCATGCCACCGAGCCGTGGGTTCCGCTTGCGTCACTCGGGCTGAGCCCGGCCGACACGGCGGAGCTCATCGAGGCCGCCGGGCAGGCCAGCGCGTTGCTCGACGCAGGTCGCGGAACCCCGGCCGCGGGCGAGACGATGCTGGGCTGCCCCATTGTCCGGCCCGGCAAGATGATCGCTATCGGGCTGAACTACCGCGATCACATCCGGGAGACCGGAGCGACGACTCCGGTCTCCCCGGTGTCCTTCGCGAAGTACCCGAGCAGCCTCAACGACCCGTGCGGCGCGATCATCGTGGATCCCGGAGTGACAGCAGAGCCGGACTACGAGGCCGAGCTCGCGGTGGTGATCGGCAACCCGGCATTCTCGGTGAGCACCGAGTCCGCGCTCGCTTGCGTCTTCGGCTACGCCGTGGCCAACGATGTCTCGGCCCGCGACTTGCAGCGCCGGGATCCGCAGCTGTCCCGTTCGAAGAGCCTCGACACGTTCTGCCCGATAGGCCCGTGGATCACGACCGCCGACGAGGTGCCCGATCCGCAGGCGCTGAGCATCGAGAGCCGGGTAAACGGCGAGCTAAGGCAGCAGTCGAGTACCGGGGAGATGCTGTTCTCCGTCGCCGAGCTGATCAGCTTCCTGAGCGTCACCATGACGCTCCTGCCCGGCGACGTGATCCTCACCGGCACGCCGCACGGCGTCGGCATGGGCCGCACACCGCCGGTCTATCTCACCGCCGGGGATGTCGTCACCGCCGAGATCGGTGCGCTAGGCCAGATTCGCAATCGCGTGGTCAGGCCCGGGACGCGCCGCGGATCGCGCTGATGCAGCGCCGGGCCGCGGCGCGGCATCAGCGCAGGCCGGCCGCCGCTCGCGCAGCTGACCGCCGTGACGACGGGACGCACCGATGATCGGGGCGTGCGACGGGCCGGCACTGCAGCGGGTGATGCGCAGCGGCTCAGGTCACCCGCCCGAAGCAACGGCCCTGCTTGACTCCGTGCGGCTGCGTCAGGCGTTCGGCTGCTTCCCCAGCGGCGTGACCGCCGTGTGCGCCGTGGCGGACGGCGTTCCGGCCGGCCTGGCCGCGAATTCCTTTACGTCGGTCTCGCTCGACCCGGCGCTCGTGTCCGTCTGCATGGCCCGTACGTCGACGACCTGGCCCGTCTTGCGCGAGCTCCCCGGCATCGGCATCAGCGTGCTGGCCGAGGGCCATGCGTCCCTCTGCCGGATGCTGGCCGCGAAGGGCATCAACCGCTTCGCGGGAATCAGCTGGGAAGCATCCGGCTCCGGCGCGGTCTTCATCCACGGCGCGGCGCTCTGGCTGGACTGCGAGCTCACGGACGAGTTCGCGGCCGGCGACCATGACATCGCGCTGCTCCGCATCTGCACGATGCGCTCCTTCCCCGAAGTATCGCCGCTCATCTTTCACCGGAGCGCGTTCTACCGCCTGGCAGGCCGCAATGAGTGAGCCGTCCGGCCCCGTGATCGACGTCCACAGCCACCTCATCACGCCCGCATACTGGTCGGCCGTGGAGAGACGGATGGCGGACGAACCTGAATTCGCCCGGCTTGCACAGGCGAACAACCTTGCCCCGCAGCCCGAGGACGGGCCCATGCGGACGACCGCGCCACGCGTCGCGGAGATGGCGGCGGCGAGCGTCCAGATCTCGGTGCTGTCACTGCCCCCGCCCGGTGCTGCCATCGCCCCGGGCGACGCCTCGCTCGCCCAGCGCATCAACGACGAGCTGATCGCGGTTGCCGCGTGCCACCCCGCCGAGCTGCGGGTGATGTGCGTGCTTCCGCTGCCCGACGTGGCGGCGTCACTGCGGGAGCTTGAGCGCGTGCACGGACACGGGCTGGTCCGCGGCCTGGCGGTTACCACGACGGCACGTGGCTGGCGGCTTGACGACCCAGCCTTCGACCCGATCTACCGCCGCATCGCCGAGCTCGATTTCCCCCTCTTCGCTCATCCCGCACTGGAGCAGCTGCCGGACGCCTACGCGGACTTCGGCCTCATCGCGGGCCTTTCACCGGTGGTGAGCAGCAGCCTGGGCGTGCTGCGGATGATCTACTCGGGCACGCTGGACCGGGTACCCGGCCTGACGCTGATCGTGCCGCATCTCGGCGGGCTGATCCCGTATCTCGCCCAGCGCCTCGACGACCTGGCCGGCCCGCCGGGCTGGCCGCGCAAGCTGGTCGGCTACCTGACCGAGCGGCTGATCGTGGACACCTGCTCCTATCACCCGCCTGCCTTCCGCTGCGCGCTGGAGACCGTCGGCGCGGACCGGATGGCGCTCGGCACGGATTACCCGTTCCGCGGCAGCCTGCTCCGCGCGGTGCGTGACGTCAGGCGGCAGCGGCTCGGCCCGCGCGAAGAACAAGCCGTGCTCGGCGGTAACGTCGCGCGCTGGTTCGCCTAGCTGGATCGTTGACCGGGAATTCGCTGCTGGTCACTGGCCGGCTGGCGGGCGCCGGGGCGATGCTGTGGAGGGTCTCGTGGCCCGGGGGCGGGGAAGACTCGTTCTCGTATGACGAGTAGTTCGCTGACGTCGATGTCGAGGTGGAACTGGGTGGCCGCGGGCCATCGCAGCAGTGATGCTGGGTCGCGGAGCGGCCTGGCGTAGCCGGACAGGGTTATGTGGATCAGGTCGCCGGCGTCTCCGCTGCCGGGGAGATGCAGGTGCGCTCTGCCGCGCCGCTTTGTGTGGGCCACGTGCCTGGCAGGCTGGCTGTTGGCCATGAGCGTGTTCGCCTGATCACGGCCAGGCCGGGGCTTGGCACGCCGTGCCGGTGGGGTGATGGGAAATTCCGTTAGCCCGGGGCGGCTGCCTGCCATCGAGGATCATTTGCGGTCAGCGCCAGGCAGCTGGTCTTCCGGGCGTCGATCAGGGCGGGCTGAATCCCATGCCGGCCATGACGGTGCGCAGGTGCGCGTCCCACAGCCGGCCGGGGTCGGTGATCAGCTGGGGCAGGCTGCCGAATATCTCGGTGACGAGATATCCGAGGATCGAGGCCCACGCGCTGATTGTTATCGCGGCGAGGTGCGAGGCGTCGCTTAGCCGCCCGCGGTCGAGCAGGTGCTGCAGGAGGGCCCCGGCGGGCAGGTCTGGTGGCATCTGGGTGCGGGCGGGGTCGGCGGCGCCCGCGGCGACGGCTGCGGCGAAGACTTCGAGCGGGACCGCGGTGAACCGGCTCGCCGCGGGCCCGGTGGCCGGGCCGGGCGCGCGGTAGCCCGGCACCGGCGTGCCGAAGATCAGGGCGAAGTCGGCCGGGTTGTCCAGCGACCACTGGCGGTAGGCGTCGCAGAGCGCCTGCCACCTGCGGGCATGCTCCCCGGCGGGGACGGCGTCGCGCGCGGCCGCCATGGCGTCGGCGACCGAGTCGTAGGCGTCGGCGCACAGTGCGCTGATCAGCTCGTCGTGACTGGCGAAGTAACGGTACAGGGCCGTGGAAGCGGTGCCCATCTCGCGGGCGATCGCGCGCAGGCTGACCGCACCGGTGCCATGCTCAGCGAGCTGCCGCCGCGCCAGCGCCTTGATCTCGGCGACGGTTGCCTGGCGCCGGCGGGTCCGGCGGGTCGCGGGCGGGGAGGTGGCCCCGGCGGGCGTGCTCATGCCGCCCAGTGTGCCCTACAAATGCGAGCAGCGCAAACTATGCGAGCAGTGCTCTTGACAAGAGCAGTGGACTGTGCTCTGATGGCAGAGATATGGAGAGCAGTGATCACTTCAAGAACGGTGATCTGATCCGGGAGGAGTCCGCGATGGCACACGGATTGACCGCCACGATGGACCTGATGATGATCCTCATGATGATCGCCATGGCGGGGTTCTCCCTCGCCTTCGGCGCCCGCAAGGTGCGGGCCGCCGCGCGGCGGGCGCTCGGCGCCTCACGCGGCCCCGCGGCCGGCCCCCGCAAGGAAGGTGGCGATTGAGGTGAGCACCCGGCTGATAACCGGCGCGACCGTGTGGGCCGGCCCGGCCTGCACGCCCGGCCGGGCCTGGCTGCTCCTGGACGGCGACCGGATCGCGGATACCGGCACGGCCGGCCCGCCGCCGGCCGCCGACGAGGTGCTGGATCTCGCCGGCTGTCACGTGCTGCCGGGGTTTGTCGACGCGCACCTGCACCTGACGCAGGCTGCCTGGTACCCGCACGGCGGCGACGCCTGGAGCTGGCGCGGCCTGGCCGGCGCCCTGGACGCGGTCCGCGCCGCCGCTGCCGCCGGCCCGGCCGCGCCGTGGCTGCTGTTCTGGAACGCCGCGCGCTGGACCTGGCCAGAGGGGCGGCTGCCGACCGCGCGCGAGCTCGACGAGGCGGCGCCCGGCCGCCGGGTCCTGATCAGCACCGCCGACATGCACCGCGGCGCGGTCTCACCGGCCGGGCTTGCCGCCGCGGGCCTGCCAGTCCGCAGCCGGGCCAACGAATACGGCGACGACATCACCCGCGACCGGCGCGGCCGCCCCACCGGCGAGCTGTGGGAGGCGGCGTTCGGCGTCGCCCTGCAGCGTGCGCTCACCG
>WNGG01002143.1_pt1 | contig 22454 bp, 20 predicted proteins | sample 5400661 | NCBI WGS metagenome assembly WNGG01 (sample SAMN13153372, study PRJNA577476) | soil metagenome | isolation source: 100 cm soil or saprolite under Garry oak tree replicate 1 | place: USA:California | collected 2016-06-15
ATAAAGATATGCGGAGATGAGCATCATCGCGAGCAACAGCACGATCGTGTCGTAGTTCACCGCGCGATAGGCGCGCTCGGGCGTCATCATCCCCGTTGAGACCATCAAGACTGCGCCAAGCAGGGCGGCGGCAGGGCGATTCAACGGCAGGATTTTGAGCTGCCGGCCACTGATAAGGATGTAGGTAATCGCAAAGATTATCGTTGCGACAAGCTCCTGTTCCCAGTGATTCACAGCGCGTGCATAGCGGATGACATGTTGCTTTTCAACGAGCAGAAATTTCTTTGCGGAGCTCGGCTGGAGTGCATAGCCTGTCCAATCATGGTTGACTGCTGCCCACTGCGCGCGGCTCTGTCTGCGGATCTAATGATAAGGCACCCTGAAATATGAGAAGCATGACCGGTTACGGCCGTGCCGACATCGATCACGCCGGGACAAAATTTAGCGTGGAACTCAATTCCGTGAACCGGAAGCAGAGCGATATCGTGATCAATCTGCCACGCGATCTGGCCGAGCTCGAGCCACGCATTCGCCAGACGATCAATGAAAATATTTCGCGCGGCCGGACTAATGCCACCATCACTTTTCACAACGGCCCAAACGGTGCGCGCAACCTCGCGCTCGATACCGAGCTCGCCCGCTCCTACCACGAAGCGATGCAAGCATTGCAAAAGGAGTTAAACGCGCCGGGCGAGATTACGATCGGCACGATCCTTCAAGCACCCGGGGTAATGCGTTTCCCAGAACAAGTCGTAAATGCGGAGGAAGCGTGGCCCGCGATCGATCGCGCGCTGCGCGACGCGCTGACAGATTTAATCAAAATGCGAGAGCGCGAGGGCAGGCATCTCGCCAAGGATCTGATTCATCGTTTGAAGGCGATGCGGAAAAAACTCAAAGAGATCCGCGCCCTTCATCCTGATGTGGTCAAAAGATACCGCGCTTCGCTGATCGATCGTATTCAAAAGGCTGGTCTGCCGATTGCCAGTGATGACGAACGTTTGCTGAAAGAAATTTCCTTCTTCGCCGATCGCGCCGACGTCTCGGAGGAATTGACGCGCCTGGAAAGTCACCTTGCGCAGTTCGCGCATCATCTGCGCAAGAACGAGCCGGTCGGTCGCACGCTTGAATTCATCACGCAGGAAATGTTTCGCGAACTCAACACGCTCGGCTCGAAAGCAAACGATGCCGCTATTTCGCAGCGTGTCGTCGCCTGCAAAGCGGAGCTGGAGAAGATTCGAGAGCAAGTTCAAAATCTTGAGTAAACGGTTCAGTCGCTACGGAATTCTCTTTGTCATTTCTGCGCCGTCGGGCGCCGGCAAGACCACGCTGGTCGAAGCACTTCGCCAAACTGCCAACCTCTTTTATTCCGTTTCCTGCACCACGCGAGCGCCGCGCGGCGGTGAAATTGAAGGCGAAGATTATCAATTTCTTTCCGACGCGGATTTTCAGGCGAGAGTGAGGGCCGGGGATTTTCTGGAGCGCGCGCAAGTGCACGGAGACTGGTATGGAACGTTGCGTGAGCCGGTGATTGCAAATTTAAAACGGGGAGTAGATGTTTTGATCGATATCGATACGCAAGGCGCGGCCGCCATTCGCAACTTCGATGATCCATTCATTCGCCAAGCCTTGACGGACATATTTATTATGCCACCCGATCTCGAAGAATTGCGCCGGCGTCTGATGAACCGTGGAACGGAAACGGCGCAGCAAATCGACTTGCGTCTCGCCACTGCGGCACGCGAAATGGAATTATGGCGCGACTATCGCTACACGATCATCAGTGGATCGGTGGAAGAAGATTTGCAAAAGTTCCGGAACATCATGGGCGCGGAGAGTTATTTGAGCCGGCGTCTGATTCAGAAATAACTCGGAAATGATTCGCAAGTAAACTGTCGATCTTCCATGGCAACAAACTCAAAACGAGGACGTGAAAAAACAAGCGCGCGAAAAGTGGTGCGCATTCGGCCCGGCACAAAATCAGTCGTGTTCGGAGTTACGGGATCCATCGCTGCCTATAAATCTGCAGAGCTCGCCAGTCTGCTCGTCAAACAAGGCCATGAAGTTTTTGTCGTCATGACGCAAGACGCGACTGAATTTATCTCGCCGCTCACACTCCAGACTCTTTCAAAAAATCCGGTGACGACCAGCTTCTTCGATGAAAAGGAAAATTGGCGGCCCGGCCACATCGAACTCGCCGATCGCGCAAATTTGCTTCTCATTGCACCGGCCACGGCACATATCATCGCCGAACTCTCCCACGGTTTGGCCGCTCATCCGCTTGCGGCGATCGCGCTCGCCACGCGCGCGCCGATTCTGCTCGCGCCCGCCATGAATGGAAAAATGTGGCAGCATCCTGCGACAATTGAGAATGTGGAAAAACTGAAAGCGCGCGGTGTCGAGTTCATCGGACCGGAAGAAGGAATGCTCGCGTGCGGTTATGAAGGTCTCGGCCGGCTTTGGAAGGTGGACGACATTGCGTTCCGCGCCGAGTTCCTGCTCGCGCGTCAGGACAATTTGATCGCGTGAGATTTCTCATCACGGCCGGCCCAACGCGTGAGCCGATCGATCCCGTTCGTTACATCTCGAATCGTTCCTCGGGAAAAATGGGCTACGCCATCGCCGAAGCGGCGCTCGAGGCCGGACACGATGTCATTTTGATTTCCGGTCCGGTGAATCTTGACCCACCGCGCGGCGTCCGAGCCGTGTCGATCTTAACCAGCGACGAAATGTACGACGCGGTGCATCGACATATCCGGGATTGTGACCTGCTGGTGATGTGCGCCGCGGTCGCCGATTACAAAGCGCAAAAAGTTTCCGCGACGAAAATCAAGAAGCGCGACGAACATCTGGTGCTCGATTTAATTCTTACCCGCGACATTCTCGCGTCACTCCCAAACAAAGATCGACAATTTCTCGTCGTTGGTTTCGCCGCGGAAACAAATGATGTCGAAGAAAACGCCGCGAAAAAACTCCGCGAAAAAAATTGTGACATCATCGTGGCGAACGACATCAGCACCGTGGATTCAGGAATGGAAAGCGACGCAAATGAAGTAACAATTTTTTTTCGAAGCGGCGAAAAGAAAAAAATTTCGCGCGCGCCAAAAAAAATTCTCGCGCGCGAGCTCGTGAAAATATTTTCACATTCGCGAGAAAAACGTTTGACAAAAAAAATGTGATGACTACTGAACTCGGTGTAAGTGAAGTCATTCCCAACTCTTCACAAAATCTCCGCGATTGCGGATTGAAAGGGGGGAATAGAGTCGATGGCAAAGAAAAAAAAGAAAGCAGCTAAGAAAAAAACAGCGAAGAAAAAGAGGCATTAAGGCCCAACGCTCGATAACAGCCCCGAAAGCTTTCGGGGTCACAATCCCTAACTTCAACCCGGGAGGAGAATTCAATTTTCCTCCCGGTTTTTTTTGCGCGCGCCGCGATTTTACCTCGCAAAATGCCCACCATGGGCCACAACGATCTTAGCGAGAATTCAATTTCGATTTGCGTTGTGCACATCGCGCCCTTTGTGCGAGGTAGTCTTATCATGAAGCATTATCTCGACGTAGCCGAGAAAGCTGCGCGCGCCGCGGGCGAGTTGCTTCGTCAAAATTTTCGACGCCCCCTGCGCGTCAATTCCGCGGAAGCGCACGACATCAAGCTGGAGATTGATGTTCAAGCGCAGAAATTAATTACGAGATTACTTCTGGAAGAATTTCCAGAGCACGCGCTTTACGGCGAGGAAGGAATCGTCGGCGATCAATCATGCGAGCATCAATGGGTCGTCGATCCGCTCGATGGGACGGTAAATTATTTCTATGGCATTCCGCATTTTTGCGTCTCGATCGCTTTGCGCGTGCGGAGCGAAATCATGGTTGGCGTCGTCTACGATCCAATCCGTGAGGAGATGTGGACAGGACAAAAAGGAGAGACGCCGAGATTAAATGGGCATCACTTTCGCGTGAGCGATCGCGCGGACCTGGCCGAAGCCGTTGTCTCGGTCGGACTTTCCAAAACCGGCGTGACGATCGAAGCCGGCCTGCCGCTCTTTTTAAAATTGGTCCATCGCGCACGCAAATGCCGTTTACTTGGCAGCGCGGCGCTCGACATGGCCTACGTCGCTTGCGGACGTCTTGACGCTTACATCGAACAGGGAATCAGTCTTTGGGACATTGCCGCCGGCTGGCTCTTGATTGAAAACGCCGGCGGAACTGTCGATCTTCGTCCGCGTGAGGACATGAAAGACAAATACAGCATTATCGCCTCCAACGGCGTGATCGATCTAAAACTCTGACCCATGATTCGATGCGGAATCGGCTACGACGTGCATCGCCTTTCCAAAGGACGGAAACTGATTCTCGGCGGCGTCGAGATCGCGCACTCGCTCGGACTTGAAGGACACTCGGACGCGGATGTCTTGTCGCACGCAATCGCAGACGCGCTGCTGGGTGCGATTGCCGTGGGCGACATCGGACAACATTTTCCAAACACCGATGAATCAATTCGCGGCATGAGTAGCATTGACATTTTGCGACAGGTGGCCGCGCTGCTGGCAAAGAACAAAGCGCGCCCAATCAATGTCGATGCGACACTTATTGCCGAAGCGCCAAAAATTGCGCCGCACATTCCCGCAATGCGAAAAACAATCGCGCAAGCAATTGCCCTGGATGAATCGTGCGTCGGCATCAAAGCGACGACTAACGAACGCCTCGGCACGATCGGCCGCGGTGAAGGCATCGCGGCGATGGCCGTTGCCACGGTGGAGCAAGAATGATTTGTTGTTGCAGCCGTGCGCGTTCAACGATCGTGGTGTGCGGAGCAAACCATCTCTCAACTGCTGCTCCGATTTTCCGACACGAGAAAGCGCGTCGTCGTTCCGTGAGATCCCTCGCTCCGCTCGGGATTACATCCGATGAAGAATATGTCTCTCCGTTTTTTTAACACTTACTCGCGCGAGATCGAAGAATTTCAGCCGCGCGATCCGACCGGGCGCAAGGTCGACATCTACACCTGTGGGCCGACCGTTTACAGTCGCGCGCACATCGGAAATTTCCGTGCCTACATCTTCGAAGATTTACTCCAACGACACCTCGAGCTGCGCGGTTACAAGGTGCATCGTGTCATGAACGTAACCGACGTGGACGACAAGACGATTCGGGGCTGCCGCGAAGCGAACATTCCGCTTTCGAAATTCACTGCCCCGTTCAAGCAGGCATTCTTTGAAGATATCGAAACGCTGCGAATCAAGCGTGCGGACGAATTTCCCGCCGCCACCGATCAGCGTTACATCGACAAAATGATCGAGATGATCGGCGTACTCATCTCGCGCGATCTGGCTTATCAAGCCGAGGACAAATCAGTTTATTTTCGCATCAACAAATTTCCAGATTACGGGAAGCTGGCGCATTTTGATCTGACACAATTGCAATCCACCGGCCGGGTCAAGCACGACGAATACGATAAAGAACACATCGGCGATTTCGCGCTTTGGAAAGCGTGGGACCAAGAGGATGGCGACGTAGCGTGGGAAAGTCCGTGGGGTCGTGGCCGGCCGGGCTGGCACATCGAATGCAGCGCGATGGCAACTGCATTACTCGGCGCGCAAATTGATATCCACTGCGGCGGCGTTGATAACATTTTCCCGCATCACGAAGCGGAGATCGCGCAGAGCGAAGGCGTTACCGGAAAAAAATTCGTGCGCTACTGGCTGCACTGCGCGCATCTGCTGGTCGATGGACAGAAGATGTCCAAATCGCTCGGCAATTTTTATACCCTTCCGAATCTTTTAGAGAAGGGATACACCGGCCGCGAAATTCGCTACGCGTTGATGCGCGTGCATTATCGTGCGCCGCTCAATTTCACCTGGGACGGGATGGAGGAAGCGCGACAGGCGCTCGCCCGCGTCGACGAGTGGCTGATACGACTTCGTGAATGTAGCGCGAGCGTCCCGCTTGCGAAGACGAAAGGGGAGCAAGCTGGAAGCTTGCCCTACACTTTTGAAGATGCGCTCGACGACGATTTAAACATTTCCGCGGCGCTTGGCTTCTTGTTCGAAACAATTCGCGAAACGAATCGCGCGATGGATCGAGGCGAACTCGATCCTGCCTCGGCAACGGGTTGGTTGGATTGGTGGAAGCGGATCAACAATGTTCTCGACCTCGAAACTGAAGACGAAATCCTGCAGCCAGCGGAAATTGTGCAGCTCGCGAAAGACCGCGAGAACGCGAGGCGGGAAAAAAATTGGAAGCGAAGCGACGAATTGCGCGATCGGATCTCTGCGCTCGGTTGGGAAGTGCGCGATACGAAGGACGGGCAGAAAATTACGCGCGGTGCTGGCTCTGGGTAGCGCACGCGTCTCGCGTGCTGGTTGTGGTGTCTCGCCGCAACGAACTTTTCTTCGGTTCGGATATCAAAACAATCTCGGTAATCGAGAAAAAGTTGGCGATGGTGGGACACCATCGCCAAAACGCGAGACGCGTGCGCTAACCAGAAGGCAGGAATTTGCACTGGCAGAACGCGGCACATTTTGATCATGTTGAGTGAACAGAAAGACACTCATGTTTGCGCCCGCTGAATTTCTTAATCTCGAACACACGGCTCATCCGAAGTTGTTCGAGAACCAAAATTACGTCTGGGACGCGCTCAAACAAATTGGGAGTTACTTGCAATTTCGCTTGAAGCCGGGCGTGCTAGGCGAACTGCTGGGCAAACCATTCATCAGCAACAATGTCTTCGTCGGCAGGGGAACCATCGTCGAACAAGGCGCGGTGCTGAAGGGTCCGGCATGGATCGGTGAAAATTGCCACATCCGCAGCGGCTGTTACGTCCGCGAGAACGTAATCGTCGGCAATGGCGTCGTGATGGGGAACTCGTGCGAATTCAAAAATTGCATTCTCTTCGACGGAGTGCAGGTGCCGCACTTTAATTATGTGGGCGATTCAATCCTTGGCTATCACGCTCATCTTGGTGCGGGGGTGATTCTCTCGAATGTGAAACTCGATCATGGCGAAATTGCTGTCGTTACACCCGATGGCAATATCGCTAGCGGCCTGACAAAATTCGGCGCGATTGTCGGCGATAGAACAGAGATAGGCTGCAACGCTGTCATCAATCCAGGCTCGGTCATTGGACGCGATTGTATGATTTATCCGGGCGTAAATTTTCGCGGCGTCTTGCCTGCCGGCAGCATGGTCAAGCTACGGCAGGATCTTTCCGTGCTCGCGCGCACGGACTGAAGAAAACTAGGTCGCATCGCGGATGGGCGGGGATTCGAACCCCGGGTGCCTTTCGGCACACACGCTTTCCAGGCGTGCACAATAGACCGCTCTGTCACCCATCCGTAAGATCGACAATCGTAAGGTCGATAATTTACATACGAATCTGTTGTAGAGGAAGCTGTCAGCCTCCCGCATATCGGTTAGGACGCTAACAGCGTCCCCTACAGATGCATTTCGGAGTCATCACAGTTGCAATCGCCGGAACAATTCGTCGAGCGGCAGTTGAACGCCGATGTAAAACTCGCCGAAGTCCGCGTACTCTGCGCTGACCGGATCGAAACGCATTTGATAGACGATCGCTTTGATCTGAAATGTGTCGCGCGCAAACAAGGTCACGCCCCATTCCGCGTCATCGAGACCAGTCGAACCTGTGATGAGTTGTTTTACTTTGCCGGCGAACTCACGGCCGACCGCGGCGTGCCCCTTCATCAATTTACGGCGCTCGTCATATGGCAGCGCGTACCAATTGCGCTGCTCGCCGCGACGTTTGCTCATATCATAGAAGCAAACCACCGGCCAATCGGGCAGCGTGGGATACACGCGGTCCTGCCGGTATTTTTTCATGCGCTCGCGAAACAAATTCATCGCTTCCACGAATTTCTCCGAGTCCGGCTTTAGGTTTTGCTCCTGCTCGAGGGTCTGCGCGTATTCTTCTTCGGTCGTGATGTATTCGCTCTCCTCGGTGAGCGAGAGATAGCTGTACACCGGCGTCAGCACATCGCCGCCTAACGAGAGTGAGAGCTGCTTCTCGATCTTGTTTGCGCTGTGCAAGTCCGGCGTGATCAGCATGAAACCGATGTCCGCTTTCGGCGTCACCATGCTGAGCGTGAGCAATTGCGTCGATTCCGTAGCGCGGACTTCCTGCACGAGGGAAGAGAGATTCGTCTTCGCGGCATTCTGTTCTTCGCGACTGAGCAACTGCCATTGGCCGTACTCGAGCCGATAAAACAAATGCAGACAATGCCACCCCTCTTCGGGAACGAGTGCGGTGTTCTTGTCGGTCATCGCGCTAGTCTCCGCGGCGAGGCAGGGTGGTCAAGCCGCTCAACATGTCATCCTGAGCGAAGTCGAAGGATCCCACCTTTAAGTATCGCAACGGGATTCCTCGACTTCGGTCGGAATAACAATCAGTGCGATGTGGTTTCCACCTTCGGCAAATGCGCGATGCAATATTCCTCGCCGTCGCGCGCGACGCGGAAATCAAGGTTCGGATCGCTCAATTCCGTCGCACCGCAGACAGCGCATTTATGAAGTGGTTCGGCTTCATTGCGAGACTGCTGTGCATAGCGTTTGCGGCGCGCCGCGACTTCACTGCGATGCCGCACTTCGTAAATGATTTCAGGACCGAAAAAGACCAGATAATTACTCAACGCAGCCACCACCGCCATGCGATAAGAATTCGAGCCGACAACAAATCCGAAAAGTAAAAACGCCGCTGAAACCCAGGCGACCCATTTGATCTTCACCGGCAAAATAAAAAACAGGTAGATCACTTGATCCGGATAAAAGCGGGCGAAGGCGTAAAAGAGCGACGCAAACAGCATTGAGTTGGAAAATCTGGCACCAAAGAAAAATGCGGCCGCCGTGGTGCCGATCATCCCGACAAAAAAATAAAGCGTCAGTCGGAACGCTCCCCACGCTTGCTCGAGGCCTTCGCCGATAAACCAGAGGAACCAAAGGAGGAGGATGATCCATAAAAAGCTGGAGGTTTGTGGGAGAAAAATGTAAGTGACCAATCGCCAGATTTCACCGTGGCGGACCCGGGCCGGATCGAGATCGAGCACAAACCCAAAATCCGGATTCAGCCGCACCAGCAGAAAAACAAGGGCGGTAAACCCGACGACGATGCGCATCAGCCCGGGAATTCCAACAAAACCAAAACGTCGTTCGAATTTGTCCAGCCAAGCCATCATGTGAGCAAGAGTAGCGCAAGCGTCCCGCTTGCGAAATAGAACAGATCGCAAGCCGGAGGCTTGCACTACTTTTTGTCGACGCCTAGCTTGCCCGCGTGAGCGAAACCGCGCAAAAGACCACCCCACTGTATGAAGAACATGTGCGGCGCGGTGCGAAAATCATTCCTTTCGGCGGCTGGCTCATGCCGGTGCAATACACCAGCATCATGGATGAACACCAAGCCGTCCGGAATAACGTCGGCATTTTCGATATTTCGCACATGGGACAATTGATCGCCGATGGAAGCGGCGCGCACGCATGGCTTAACACCATGCTCACAAACAACATCAACAAACTCAATGTCGGCACCGGCCAGTACACGTTTCTGCTAAACGAAGGCGGCGGGATCATCGATGATCTGATCGTTTATCGGATCGAAGAGCAAAAATTTCTACTAGTCGTGAACGCATCCCGCACGGATGAAGATTTTGCCTGGCTCGAACAACATCGACCAAAAGATGTCGCTCTAACGAATCGCAGTGCGGATTTTGGCGGAGTCGCAATTCAAGGGCCACGTGTCGTGGAACTCTTTCACGCGCTGTTCGGCAAAAACGTCGATCTTCCGCCGCGAAGCCACATTGTCGATTTTGAGTTCGATGGAACAAACGTTTGGGTCGCGCGAACCGGTTACACTGGAGAAGACGGCGTTGAAGTTTTCTTTCGCGCGAGTGACGCCAGGAATTTTTGGAACACCGCGCTCGAAAAGGGCAAAGCGTTCGGGATCAAGCCATGCGGTCTCGGCGCGCGCGACACCTTGCGTCTCGAGATGTGCTACCCGCTCAACGGCTCCGATTTGTCCCCAGAACGAAATCCAATTGAAGCGGGACTTGGTTTCTTTGTTGATTTAGCGAAGCCAAATTTTGTTGGCCGTGAAGAATTGGCGCGCGTAAAAGAGCAAGGTCCTTCGCAAAAGCTCGTTTCGTTTCGCATGAAAGAAAAAGGCCCGCCGCCGCGGCCGCATTATTCGGTTTTCGATAATGGCGAACGCATCGGCGAAGTGACCAGCGGCACGCTTTCTCCGAGCTTGAATTACGGTATTGGCATGGCATACGTGTCCGCGCCGCACGCGAAGATCGGAACCCAGATCGACATCGAAGTTCGAGAAAGGAAATTTCCCGCTACCATCGAGAAGAAACCACTCTACAAGAAATTATGACCGTTCCCGACGATTTGCTTTACACCGAGACCCACGAATGGGTTCGCCGCGAAGGCGACAACGTTCGGGTCGGCATTACCGATCATGCGCAATCTGAGTTGACCGATGTGGTTTATGTCGAGCTGCCGAAAATGGATCGGAAGGCGAACGCAAAGGAGCCGATCGCCGTCGTCGAATCGGTGAAAGCGGCTAGCGACATTTACGCGCCGCTCAAAGGCACCGTCGTCGAGGTAAACAAAGCACTCGAAGCAGATCCGGGGCTGATCAACCGGGAACCATTCGGCGAAGGCTGGATCTTCATCCTGAAAATCGACAACGCGGACGATCTCAAACAATTGAAAGATCCAGCCGCGTATCGCAAACAAATCGGCTAGCAGATCGCCATTGAAACCGACAATAGCGAACCGGATCAGAGCCAAGATACTTACTTCAACGCGCAACAATTAGGCCTAGTTCTCGTTAGAACGCCAAGCATGTTATGCGTGACTGCGTCACACAATTCTTCAGCAGCTTGCATCGGAGGCACTTGAAGGCGCGCGGATATAGAAAGATTCGGCGCACTTTCTCTCGCGACATGGCGCGACATTCTCATCAGATACGCAGCGTCTGCGATCAGAGACATTCACCGCGACTCACACTGGCGGCCTAACAAGACGGGCCGTTGCGGACGAAGTCGTCCTTTTCTCGGTGGCAACGCTGTGCTTAATTCCTCGTTTGCCCGTGAGCAGCAAACCGAAGCAACGAGAGACAGAGCTTAACTTTGAGAGTGCGATGGATCGGCTCGAAGCGATTGTCGAGCAGATGGAATCGGGCAAGCTACCTCTGGAAGATCTGATTGTGCGCTACGAAGAGGGAATGAATCTGGTGAAGATTTGCCAGGAACGACTTGCTAACGCAGAGCAAAAGATCGAAATCATTGCCCGCAATAGCGCGGGCAAAACCGTGGTCAAAGATTTCGAGCCAATGCAGGAGCCGCCCGCACCGGCCAGCGAGGTAAGCGAAACCGAAGTAACAAATGATGAAATCAAACTCTTCTAAGTCCTCCGGGGCGGCAGCTCCACCCGCGCGCTTGCTCGACGGGATTCGTTCGCCCGCGGATGTGAAAGCGCTGCGCGAACAAGAGCTGCCGCGGCTCGCACAGGAAGTGCGCGATGAACTGATTAAGATCCTTTCGCAAACTGGGGGACACCTGGGCCCAAATCTCGGCGTGGTCGAATTGACGATTGCTCTGCATCGCGTTTTCGAAACGCCGCGTGACCGATTTGTTATGGATGTGAGCCATCAGGGTTATGTGCACAAGATGTTGACGGGGCGCCTCGATCGCTTTTCTACGATGCGGCAGTACGGCGGCCTCAATGGATTTCTTTTGCGAACGGAAAGCGAACACGATTGCTACGGCGCCGGCCACGCCGGGACGGCGCTTTCCGCGGCCCTCGGCATGGCGGTCGGACGCGATTTGCGTGGCGGTGACGAGAATGTCGTAGTCGTGGCGGGGGATGCCGCGTTCACCTGCGGAATCAGCTACGAAGCGCTTAACAATGTAAAGGCACATACCAAGCGCTTCATCGTTGTGCTTAATGACAACGAGTGGTCGATCGCGAAGAACGTCGGGGCGATCGCAAATTATCTAAATAGCATCGTGGCCAGCCCTACTTTCACTCACCTGCACGAGAAAGCGCGCCGCTTCGTGCAGGCGATCGCCGGAAAAACGGCGGTTGAGTTCGCACACAAAGTCGAAGAAAGCGTGAAGGGATTGATTGTCCCGAGCGTCATCTTCGAGGAACTCGGATTGCGCTACTACGGGCCAATCGATGGACACGATATCCCGTTGCTCATCCGGACATTTGAGTTTTTGAAAACGCAAGAGGAGCCGGTGCTGCTGCATATTCTCACAAAGAAAGGCAAAGGGTACGAGCCCGCGATCAAGCAGCCCGACAAGTTTCACGGTCTCGGCAAATACAAACTGGAGACCGGCGAAACCGCGCCGACGCCGACCCCTACGTACTCGGAAATCATCGGCAAGACGCTGGCGAAATTTGCGGAAAACAATCAAAAACTTGTGGCAATCACTGCTGCAATGCCGAGCGGGACCGGCCTCTCGCATTTCGCGAAGGCGCATCCGGCTCGTTACTTCGACGTCGGCATCGCCGAAGAGCACGCAGCGCTATTTGCCTGCGGATTGGCGACGCAAGGGATGACGCCGTTTCTTACGATCTATTCCACGTTCTTTCAGCGCGCCTACGATATGGCAATCCACGACATGGCAATCCAAAAACTAAACGTCAGGCTTTGCATGGATCGCGCCGGATTGAGCGGCGACGACGGCCCGACGCACCATGGCTTATTCGATATCGGTTATCTGCGGCACATCCCGAACTGGGTGCACATGCAGCCGAAAAACGAAGACGAGTTTGTGGACATGCTCTGGACGATGGCGCACTACAACGCTGGGCCAATCGCCATCCGCTACCCGCGAGGTTCAGGAACGGGCGCGCAGATCAAAGCGGAGCCTAAACTTCTCGAGATCGGCAAAGCGGAAGTCGTGCAACATGGGCGCGACGTAGCGATTTTCGGCTTGGGCAATATGTTTGAGGTTGCGGAAGAAGCCGCCCGCAAACTGGAAGAGAAAGGAATTTCTGTTGCGCTTATCAATCCACGTTGGATCAAGCCGTTGGACACTGGAACGCTTGAATTTTTCGCCCGCGGCGTCGAGGTCGTCTGCACGATTGAAGATCATGTTTTGCACAACGGTTTTGGATGCGCGGTAATGGAACATCTGCATTCGCAGGTGATCAACACACCGGTCGTTCGCATCGGTTGGCCCGATCAATTCATCGAGCATGGCACGATCCCGATCCTCCGAAAGAAACATGGCATCACTGCAGACGCGCTTGTCGAAAAGGTGCTACCGCTCTTGCAAAAAAAATCCAGCGTCCGGCCAACCGCGGCCTAATTAAAAGCGAAGGGCGCCTTCGTTTCCGAAAGCGCCCTTCATATTTGATGACGGTAAGCCGAATTCTGTCGGCGCGATTGCTCGCGCGGATGATCATTTATCTCACCCGAATTTCTCCGAGCGTCCGATGAAGCTTCGGCGGTCATAGACCGCCGCCACAGCATCGTGATGCGACGATACCCGAGGGTCAACGGGCCGGCTGCCCTCCCTCTGTTTTGTCTTGCACCACATGGGGTTTTTCCTGCCTCGCGAATTGCTCCGCGAGCGGTGAGCTTTTACCTCGCCTTTTCAACCTTGCCTTCTCCTTGAGCCCAGGAAGCTAACAGCTTCCCCTACATTGCCAAAGAACCGGCGGTGTCTTTTCTGTGACACTTTCCGTCACCGCAATTTTGCAACTGCGGCGCCCGCGTGTTTTACGCGGCATGTCGCCGTATGGTGTTCGGACTTTCCTCCAGCAAACCTCGCGGCTCACCAGCGATCATCTGCCATCACGCGTAATTTAGCACATTAGCAAAGCAAGAAAAGCCTCGGCTCGCACCAAGGAGGCAAAAGGTCACAACGTCTTGCCGATTGAATAAAATGTTTGTTCCCGCCATGATCTTTGTGCGGGTTCTTCAAAACGGCGGGGGCACGGTTATGAGGAAGATCGTGATCATGACGAGCCCGATCAGGAGTTTGGCGATCATTCCGCCGAGATTTCCCAACAAGCTCCCCCAGCCTGCTCGGCCGGCATCAATCATTCTTTTTCCAGCGATGAATTCTCCGGCGATCGCGCCAATCACCGGTCCGACAAATAAGCCGACGATTCCGAAAAAGATGCCAATGAACGCGCCAAGAGCGGCGCCGAACATCCCCCATTTTGTCGCTCCAAAATATTTTGCGCCGAAGTAACCGCTCAGGAAATCGAGTGCATAGGTCGCGAGTGTTAGCAGGATTAGGACGACGATGCTTCGCCAACCGATGCTTTTCTCAGGGCCAAGCATTACCCGGTGAACGACGGCGCCGGCGAGAATGATGGTCGTTCCCGGAAACACCGGTAGGACCGTGCCAATAAGCCCGACGGCGAATAACACGATTGTGATCAGCCACCAGAAAAGTTCCATGGAAAAAGAGTGAACGTGATTCGTGAATGGTGAATCATGAATCGTACGTCAACGATTTGACGGTGTAACGATTTAACCAGTCTCGATCTTCTTTTGACCGAGCAGATGTCGATCTTATACTGGAAGTCCCCTATTTACTTCAAACCGGAGAATTTATTATGCCACTCGCAGTTGGAACGAAGGCGCCAGATTTCATGTTATCGACCAAGACCGCCGATGGACCGAAGCAGATCAAGTTGAGCGATAATTTCGGGAAACGAAATACGCTGGTGCTTTTTTTCCCGATGGCTTTCACCGGGACCTGCACGACGGAAATGTGCGACGTGAGTAGCGGTTTGTCGGCTTACAGCAATATGAACGCTGCGGTTTATGGAATCAGTGGCGACAATCCATTTGCACAGGAAGCGTGGGCGCAAAAAGAGAAGATCACGGTTCCGCTACTCAGCGATTACGAACACAAGACCGCGAAAGCGTATGACGTGATGTACGACTCCTTCCTGCCGCAACTGAATCTCGGAATGGCTGGCGTAGCGAAGCGTTCCGCGTTCGTCATCGACAAGAATGGCGTCATCCAATACGCGGAGAGCAACGACGACGCGAAACAGCTGCCTAATTTCGACCGAATTAAAGCGAAACTGGCGGAACTCAAGTGACAAAGTTCATATGACGGAACTTTGTCATCCTGAGCGAAGCGCAGCGAAGTCGAAGGATCCCGCGGCGATACCTTTGAGCGTTGGCAACGGGATGTCTAGACTTCGCTCGACATGACAATGAACGACGAGTTTAAGACACTGCAGAAGTTCGACGCGGGAAAAGGCCGCGAGGCGTTCTTTTACTCATTACCCGCGCTGGAGGAGCAAGGTATCGGCAAGATCTCGCGGCTGCCGGTAACCATTCGGATCGTCCTTGAATCGGTTTTGCGAAACTGTGACGACGAAAAAGTCCGGCGCAAGGATGTAGAGACCCTGGCGAATTGGAACGCAAAATCGCCGGCGAATGCGGAAATTCCATTCGTCGTCGCGCGCATCGTACTTCAGGATTTCACCGGCGTGCCGTTGGTTGTCGATCTCGCCGCGATGCGCAGCGCCGTGAAAAAGCTCGGCGGCGATCCAAAAATCATCGAGCCGCTCGTACCGGTCGATCTTGTGGTCGATCACTCGGTGCAAGTGGATTTCTTCGGTTCCGCGCGGGCGCTGCAACTCAACCTGGAAATGGAATTCAAGCGCAATCGCGAACGTTATCAGTTCCTGAAGTGGGGACAGCAAGCTTTCAAGACTTTCCAGCTCATTCCGCCGGGTATTGGCATCGTTCACCAGGTGAATCTGGAATATCTGGCGAAAGGCGTCCTCTCCTCTCAACACCCAACTCTCAACTCTCAACTCTTCTTCCCCGACACTCTCGTTGGTACCGATTCGCACACGACCATGATCAACGGGCTCGGCGTGGTTGGTTGGGGCGTAGGTGGAATCGAAGCAGAAGCCGGCATGCTAGGTCAGCCGGTTTATTTTTTAACACCGGAAGTCGTGGGCGTGCATTTGAGCGGGCAGTTGCACGAAGGCGTGACCGCGACTGATCTGGTGTTGCACATCACGCAATTGCTGCGCGCGCAAAAAGTCGTCGGGAAATTTGTGGAGTTTTATGGCGAGGGGGTGGCATCGCTACCGGTGCCTGATCGCGCGACGATTGGAAACATGTCGCCCGAGTACGGTGCAACGATGGGATATTTTCCGGTCGATCGAGAGTCAGTGGATTATTTGCGGGCCACCGGACGCAGCGACGAGCTGTGCCGCGTGTTCGAAAATTATTTTCGCGCGCAAAAAATGTTCGGCATGCCGCTTAAAGGCGAAATCGATTACAGCGCCGATATCGATGTTGATCTGGCGGACGTGCAGCCGAGCGTCGCCGGACCAAAGCGACCGCAGGACAGGATCAATCTGCCAGAACTCGGGAAGACATTCCGCGCATTGCTCGAGAAACCGGTGAGCGATGGCGGCTACGGAAAGCAAAATGTCGACCTTCGCAAAAAACACTTGGTGGAATTGAATGGCAGCGCGCCGCGCACCGGTGACATGGCTTCGAGCGATACAAAGGAAGATCAAGGAATTAATCCGGGCGACGAGCTGAACAAGATCGAGATGGTGGCAAACCGCCCGACACCCGATCCCGGGAAAGAAATTGAATCTGAATCCAGTGACGTGTTCGCACATGGGCATAGTCGCATTGGGCATGGCAGCGTCCTGATCGCGGCAATCACGAGCTGCACGAATACAAGCAACCCAAGCGTGATGATCGCGGCCGGGTTACTGGCAAAGAAAGCGGTCGAGCGCGGTCTGCATGTCGATCCTGCGGTGAAAACCTCACTCGCGCCCGGTTCGCGTATTGTTTCCGACTATCTCGACAAAACTGGACTGCAAAAATATCTCGATCAGCTCGGATTCAATCTTGTCGGTTACGGATGCACGACCTGCATCGGCAACTCGGGGCCGCTGCATCCAAAAATTGAGAGGGCGATCCACGAATTCGATCTGGTTGCGGCCTCAGTGCTCTCGGGCAACCGAAATTTCGAAGCGCGCGTGCATCAAAACATTAAAGCGAATTTTCTGATGTCGCCTCCTTTGGTGGTCGCTTTTGCGCTGGCCGGTCGAGTGAATATCGATCTTTCACGCGAACCACTCGGCAAAGATAAGAACGGCAAAGAAACTTTCCTGCGCGATCTCTGGCCGAATCTCAGTGAGATCAAGAAGACCATGCAATCCGCCCTCAGGCCGGAAACGTTCCGCAAACTTTATCGCGATTTCGCCGATCAAAACCCGAAGTGGAACGAAATTCCATCAAGCGCGGGCGACATTTACGAGTGGGATGAGAGGAGCGACTACATTCACGAGCCGCCGTTTTTCGAGAATTTCTCGATGGAGCCGGGGCACATCGAGGAAATTCGCGACGCACGCGCCCTCGGCATCTTCGGCGATTCGGTTACGACCGATCACATTTCGCCCGCTGGAGCGATCAAGGCCACATCGCCCGCGGGACAATATCTCGTTTCGCGCGGCATCGAGCACGCCGATTTCAACAGTTACGGCAGCCGGCGCGGCAACGATTTGGTGATGACCCGGGGGACCTTCGCGAATGTCCGGATCAAGAATTTGATGCTGCCGGGGACGGAGGGCGGCGTGACTAGATATTATGGTAGCGTAACCGTCCCGGTTACGAAGGGGCGCAAAGAGGCTCACGCTAGATTAGATGGCGAGCAGATGTCGATCTTCGATGCGGCAATGAAATACGCGGAAACGAAGACCCCGTTGATCATCCTGGCCGGTCACGAATACGGCACGGGTTCATCGCGCGATTGGGCGGCGAAAGGCACACGCTTGTTGGGTGTGAAGGCGGTCGTGGCAGCGAGTTTTGAGCGGATCCATCGCTCCAATCTCGTCGGCATGGGCGTGTTGCCATTGCAATTTCCCGATGGAACAAGCGCGCAATCGCTCGGACTTGATGGTTCGGAGATTTTTTCGATCATCGGACTGTCCAATGCGATTAAGCCCGGAAAGGGGGTAACGCTCGAGATCGAAGACAAGAATCGACAAAAACGTTCCGTGCCGGTGAAGTTGCGGATCGATACCCCGATCGAAATCGATTATTATCGGCACGGCGGGATTCTGCCGTTTGTGCTGCGACAGTTGCTCGCGCGAAGCAAATAAGTGCGACCCTGAAAGCGGCTGGGGCCGCTACAAGAGAATCGATCGACGCTCGATGGTAATGGGCGAACCGTCGGCGATGAAGGCTGAGCGCGGTGGCCGATCTAAAGTTTCAGCGAATTGCTCGCCGTAAAGAGCAGCGACGTCAGCGCGAAGCTCGAATTCAGCTGCGTTCCAAATTTTCCAGCGCGGGTGTTCCACTCGATATTCGCTGCAACCCGCCCGCACGCAGGTAAAACCCCAGTAATGTTCGGTAATGAATTCGGCATGCGAACCCGCCGGAATTGATTGTCGCTCGCCGGTGGCGGTCACCTTGAGCGATTCCCATTTCTTCCCGCGACGCCAGCTGTACTCTGCGGAGACGCGCGCTCCATCATCGACAATCGCGTGTCGCATTGGCCAGGCGACGTAGCGCTCGCCGTAAAATGCGCGGGCGACGAGCGCGATGGCACGACGCGGCACAAGTTCGCGAATAAAGACGACACCGCGCCGCCAGGTGTCAGCCGATTTTTTACGAACATAGAAGCGCAAATTCACTTCTTCAAAATCGCGGTGCAGCGGAATCGGAAGGCCGAGCAAGCGCGTGTCGAGAAATAGAAATCCAACAACGCTGACAAATGTTTCGCCATTCTCATAGTCGATCTCGGTGCCGGTCGGAACAAGTGTTTCGAGGATGCGAGGATCGACAATGAAATTGACCATGGCGAGATAACGCCAGTTGGCGGTAAGAAATGCTTTCAAACGCGATTCAACAGTAAGAAAGAAGTTCCTCGACTCGGGCCGGAATGACAAATGCTTGGGTCAACCGAGATGTCGTTTGACACGCTGAGCAAGATGCGTCGGAAGATTTTCAGCGGTCATAGACCACCGCTACAGTTCACTGCAGCAATTTTTCGAGCGATGGATCGGGCTGGGTGCCAAGCGCGGTGGCCTTGGCGTAGTGTCGCTTCGCCAATTCCTTCGCAGGGGGTCGGGCCGTGGCGAAAATGACCGCCAGGTTAAAATGCGCGTCGGCGTAATCGGGATTGTCCACGATGGCCTGAAGTATTTCTTTTTCCGCTTGTTCCTGCCGGCCCTTTTGGCTCTCAGTGATGCCGAGATAATTGTGGGCAGTAGCGCTCTTTGGATTGATCGCGAGCGACTTGGTCAATTCGGCGAGCGCGTCATCGAATTTGGATTGCTGGTAGTAGACAATGCCGAGGGTAGTGTGCGCAAACTCGTCCTCGGGCGACACCCGAAGGGCCTTTTTGAGGGTCGATTCCGCCGCCTTAAATCTGCCGGTACGAAAATAAACGACCCCGAGATTGGAAAGGGCATAGAGGTTGTTGGGACTCTTGGCCAGGATTTCCTGATATTGCTTTTCGGCCATTTGATAGTTGCCGTGCCCGAAGCTCTCTTTCGCTGCGCGTGCGATATTCTGCATCTCATCCGGCACATCCGGCTTGAAATCGCTTCGTCCATCGGTTCGGCTGGAATTACTCGTTGCCGCCTGATTTTCGTCAGGAGCTAGTTTTTCCTTTTCGTCCGGTCCAGTGATTTCAATGGAGTTTGTTGATGTCTTCTTGGCAAAGATAAAACTCGCTTTCAACGTGGGAGAATTTTCGTCTGAAATTGAGACCATCGGCTGCCGCAGCAAAGCGAGCTCTTCATCGTTCAATTTTGCGAACGGCTGCGCGAGGAATTCGATCTGTTCACTCAACGTCTCCGATTTGATCTTTAATTTCTCCAACTCCGCCAACATCAGTTTCTTTGCCTGATAGCGGCGCGCTTCCTCTTGCCGTTCGCGGACAACGATGTTTCGCAATAATTCGTTTTCATTAACCAGCCGTGCCGTTTCCTCGGCATTTCCGCCACTGACGTTCGCTTTTTGCACTTGAGCGCCGGCATCATCCAGCTGGACCCAGAGCTCGGCAACTCTCGCTTCGAAATATTGATTTTGTTTCCGACTTTCAGCCAATTGTTCCTGAAGTTGCACGATCTGCCGTTTTACATCGATGAATTCCTGTTCGTTTTTTGGCTTATCCTCACCAAATTCTCGCGCGCTTTTTTCTGCATTGGCCAGTTTCTGCTTTAGATCGCTATTCTCGGCCACGAGCGCCTGCACGCGTTCTTCCGCTTCCCTCATTCCTTTCAACTCGGTAAGCGCTCCATCCCGTTCCTGTGCAAGAGCGGCGATTTGCTTATTCTCTTCAGCAACCTTCGCATAGCTGTCATCTTTCTGCTTTTCCGCTGTCGTGCGCGCCTCTTCGGCGGACGCGAGCGCATCTTTCAAGCGAGCGATCTCGGCGCTCAATTCCTGCTGCTCTTTCGTCTTACTATCGACAGACACCTGGAGTGCTTTCAATGATTCCTGAGCGTGGGCGAGTTGATCGCGAACCTGGTGCTCCGTCGTCTTGGATTTCTCGATTTCGCCTTGCGCTTTCTCAAGCTTGGAACTTGTTTCCTGCAGGCGAGCGTTCGCGATTTCCTTTTCTTTTCGCGCCGTCTCGAGCTCACTGCGCACTTTTTCAAGTGCCCCTTGCGTTTGATCGACGTTATCACGCAGCTTGCTGGTCGTCTCTTCGATCGTCTCTTCGCTCGGGTCTTGGGGAATCGTTTCGGTTACTCGCGGCGCTACGACGTCGGGGCCGGGTTCAGACCAGCCCTCGGGTTCAGGAAGCGACGTGGCAACTTCTGGTAAGCGACTTGCACCAGCCGTCAGATCATTTTGCGTCGAAAGCTTGTCCTGAATTCGCAAGATGCTCTCGCTGATTTTACGGCCGCGATATTCCACAATGGCGGGCTGCCAATCGACATGTGCCATACGCAATTCCTCGATAAGACTCCCCGCGAATCGATATTTCGCCAAGGCGGTCTTGAGCTGGTGGTCGTGCTCTAGTTTTTCACCTTGCTGGGCAGTCAGGTAGGCTTTCAGAAAAATTTCGCTCGGATCATCTTGCTGTGCCGAAAGAAGACTGGTCGCCACGAGGAAAAATAAGCTGGCGAGCAAAACGGAACTGGTTCGCCTCATACGCTGATGAGGTGGCATCATTATCCGCCGGCAGGTAGATTTTGGTTCCACCGGCGTTGAGAATTAGGGTAGCCATGCTGAAAAAGCGAGTCCTTTGTTTGCAAAAAGAGATTCGAATTTTAGAATCTTGTTTCCGCGTCAGTGATGGTGGCCGTAGCTCAATGGTAGAGCCCCAGATTGTGGTTCTGGTTGTTGCGGGTTCGAGTCCCGTCGGCCACCCTTTTTGCCAGAATGTGAATAGTGACCGGTGAGTAGTGACTAGTGAATCTTCCGTACAATTCACCAATCGCTTGTCTCCATTCACCAGTGAAGTGTCTGTAGCTCAACCGGATAGAGCATCTGACTTCGGATCAGAAGGTTGGGGGTTCGAATCCCTCCAGGCACGCCATTGGCAATCAGCGACTTATGCGAATTTTCACCAAGTAGGCAAAAAAGTGGTTTGCCACTTGCTTGCCACTTAAGGCGAAAGGTGACTCCAAATGGCGACCTTTCTTTACGGCTTGCCGGTGCGCCGCGAGGAGTCGAAAACGAAAAGGTCGGCAACCGGGAACGACTGACAGCGTTTTTCGAACTTGAACAAGTCATCCGCAATGACACTGATTGAAATCGGGCCGCGTCAACATGGCGTCAACGATTGCCTTTGCTTATGCGCAGCAACGAGTGCTTCGGAAAATTCCGCGTGATTTAGTTTCGGCCGGGCTTGAAAAATCAAACCCGGCTGCGTGGCGGTGGCGTTTCTCTTGCGGGCCGTGGCCGCACTGGTGTTGCGACCGGCCGTCGTGTCGTGAGCAAGCGAGGTGCAAAGTGGTCCGCCAGGCCTAACTCGACGCGGCGACCGGCGGGATTAAAGTCGCCCTCAGCGCGTTTTCGTAACTGGTGCCGGGGAGGACCTTTCAGACGGCGAGGCCGTCATCTCTATGTTCTTTTTGATCAGGTACCAAAGCGTTGTCGCGAGCAGGACGGACATCAACTTCGCGCGCCAGTTTTCCAGGGTCAGTCTGGCGCGCAGGACGGAGAGCAACTTCGCACGCCAGTTTTTCGAGGTCAGTCTCTTCATAATTGCTGTGCAGAACGCCAATCCCTCCGATTATGTAAAAGATGTTTCTGCTCATGCCGGCGACTAGTATCAGATCGCGTGTGCGATGGTCAACATTTACTCGAACTTAGCAGCCATCACGCGGCAGAGAGCGTTCGTAGACATCTAATCCTTCTCCGGTGCTTTTGTTTGGATTGCTGCGGATGCGCGTCACGAATTAGGCGAACAAACGTGCTGTGCACGTTCTTGCGTGCAGCGACGAGGCGACGCCACTCGTGATCGA
>WNGG01003093.1_pt1 | contig 22447 bp, 17 predicted proteins | sample 5400661 | NCBI WGS metagenome assembly WNGG01 (sample SAMN13153372, study PRJNA577476) | soil metagenome | isolation source: 100 cm soil or saprolite under Garry oak tree replicate 1 | place: USA:California | collected 2016-06-15
GCCCTTCTCTCAATCAGTCAAGAGACATTCTTCCGACTCCAGACCCCAGACTCCAGACCCTAGACTCCAGACCTCAATCCCCCTTTGACCCGCTGCCGGCTGCGGTCGGCTGGGCGATCCTACGAGTGGTCCAAAGCCAGGACGGCGAGTTGTCGCGCTCTGGAGTCGTGCACTTCCTGCGCGGTACAGCGGACATCGGCGCCCGCCCGGCCTCTGGCCGCACTGCGCTGCCCGGGTTCCGTTTCCTGGCCCAATATGCCCATCAGGACCTGCTCCGTGCGGTAGATCTGCTCATTGAACGCAAGCTCCTAGTGGTCGAGGCGACAGAGCAGCTGCACCTGTGGCTCACCCAACGAGGCAAGGCGGCGCTCATGACACTAAAGAGTGAAGAGTGAAGGAGGAACTATGGAAGTCGAAAAAAAGCTGGCTGAGATGGGGCTGTCGCTGCCACCGGCGCCGACACCAGTCGCTAACTACGTGCCCGCGGTGCGCACTGGGAACTTACTCTTTGTTTCCGGTCATGGCCCAGCTCTGGTCAAGGACGGCAAGATTCACTACATCCGTGGCAAGCTCGGCAAGGACCTGACCGTCGAGCAGGGGTACGATGCAGCCAAACAGGTGACGCTGAACATCCTGCAATCGATCAAAGGGGCGATCGGCGACCTGGACAAAGTGCGGCGTATCGTCAAAGTTCTGGGCTTCGTCAACTGTACGGAAGACTTTCCAGACCAACCGAAAGTCATAAACGGCGCCTCCGATCTCCTGGTAGCGCTGTATGGCGAGCGCGGCCGACATGCCCGTTCGGCAGTAGGCATGTATCAACTCCCCTTTGGCATTGCCGTGGAAATCGAGATGGTGGTAGAGGTAGAGGGATGAGGGTATAACAGATCTCAGATGTAAGCTTGCATGGCCAGTGGAACATGGCCAAGTGGCCAATGGAAAAGCCAGGCCGAAGGCCGAAGTCGCTCTATCTCTTCTGCAACTCTCAATCTACCGTCTGAACTCGCAAATTGGCAATGTGCATATGGCAACACAATCAACTGCGGTGTCTTCAGCGCCTTTGGCAAGGGAACCGGAAAGGGTCAATGGTGTGGACGGCGCGCTGCTGGGATCTTCCCTCCTGAGCAGCGATAACGCGCAATTCATTGAGACCTTGTACAACCGTTACCTCGCCGACCCCACCACGGTCAGTGAGGAGTGGCGTGACTACTTCTCCCGCCTACCGACCGGCACGCTACGCCCGGAATCGCAGGAGGGCGCAGAGCGTACAACCGCGGTCGCCGATATCGAGCAGCAGGCACGCGTATTACAGCTCATCAACGCGTACCGGGTGCGGGGGCATTTTGAGGCTGACCTTGATCCGCTGGGCATTGCGCCCAAGCGGAGCCACCCCGAACTCGATCCCGGCTACTACGGCTTTGCCCGTGAAGACCTAGGCCGGGAGTTCAGCGTCAGCCGCCTGTTCGGCATGCCGGCGCTGACCCTGCGCGGTATTCTCTCGACTCTGCGTGAGGCTTACTGTGGCACGGTCGGGGTCGAATACATGCACATCCAGGACCCGGTGCAGCGCCGGTGGATACAGGAGCGCATCGAAGACAAGCGCCACCATCAGCCGCTGTCGCTCGACACCAAACGCGCTATCCTGACCAAATTGTATGCCGCGGAAACCTTCGAGGTCTTCCTCCACACCAAGTTTGTCGGTCACAAACGCTTCTCGCTGGAAGGCGCCGAGGCCTTGATTCCGCTGCTCGACACGCTTATCGAACACGGCGCGACGCAGGGTATTGAGGAGGTGGTGATCGGTATGCCTCACCGCGGCCGGTTGAACGTCCTGGCTAACATCCTGGGCAAGTCGTATGAGATGATCTTTTCCGAGTTTGAAGGCAACGTTGATCCCTCGCTTATGATGGGCACGGGAGATGTCAAATACCACCTGGGCTTCTCGGACGATCAGGTGGCGCGGAATGGCAAAACCGTACATCTGACCCTCACCGCCAACCCCAGCCACCTTGAGGCGGTCGATCCAGTGGTCGAGGGCAGGGTGCGCGCCAAGCAAGACCGTACCCACGATAGCGAACGCATGCGTGTGGTCCCCCTGTTGATTCATGGGAACGCGGCCTTTGCCGGTCAGGGAGTGGTGGCGGAAACGCTCAACCTCTCCCGCTTGCGCGGCTATAGCACCGGTGGCACGATCCACGTCATCGTCAACAATCAGATTGGCTTTACGACGGACCCTGAAGATGCCCACTCCGGGCCGTATCCATCGGACGTGGCCAAGGCAGCTCAGGCGCCGATTTTCCACGTCAACGGCGATGACCCCGAGGCCGTGGTTCGCGTGGCCAGGCTGGCTGTGGAATATCGTCAGACTTTTAAACAGGACGTCGTGATCGACATGTTCTGTTATCGCCGCCACGGCCACAATGAAGGAGACGAACCGAGCTTTACCCAGCCGCGTATGTACCGGGCAATCAAGGGGCACCCACATGTCACGTGGCTCTACCGCGAGCGCTTGCTCGACCGCGGCGAACTGAGCGGCGATGAGGTTGCGACCATCGAGAGAACCTTCCGTGAGCGTCTGCAGAACGCTCTCGATACGGTCAAGGGTAACCCACCCATCGTGCGGCCGGACACCCTGAGGGGTGCCTGGCAGGGGTTTACCCGCGGGGACGACCGCCCGGTCGATATCCGTGTGCGGCGCGACCTCCTGGAGTACATTGCCCGCCGGCTGGCAGCCGTGCCGGAGGACTTTACCCTCAATCCCAAGGTGGAAAAGCTGCTCCAAGCGCGCACAGACGCGGTGCTGCACAACGGCCCGATCGATTGGGGTCTGGCTGAACTCCTCGCCTACGGCAGCCTGGTGTGTGAAGGCACAGGAGTGCGGTTGAGCGGGCAGGATTCAGAGCGGGGGACCTTTAGTCACCGCCACGCCGTCCTCGTCGATTACGATACTGGCCTGCACTATGTACCTCTGAGCCATCTCCGTGAAGGACAGGCAGCCTTCAGCGTCTACAACAGCCCCCTGTCGGAGTTTGCCGTTATGGGCTTTGAGTTCGGCTACAGCCTGGATGACCCCAAGACCCTGGTGATCTGGGAGGCGCAGTTCGGTGACTTCGCCAACGGTGCCCAGGTCATCATCGATCAGTTCCTCACCTCGTCCGAGGCCAAGTGGCAGCGCATGAACGGCCTGGTGCTGTTCCTGCCCCATGGCTATGAGGGCCAAGGGCCCGAACACTCGAGCGCCCGGCTGGAGCGCTTTCTGCAACTGTGCGCTGAGGACAATATCCAGGTAGCCAACTGCACGACACCAGCCCAGCTCTTTCACCTCTTGCGCCGCCAGATGAAGCGCAACTTCCGCAAGCCGCTGGTGGTGATGACCCCTAAGAGCCTGCTGCGCCACCGGCTAGCCGTCTCGTCGGTGGCTGACCTGGCAGAAGGCTCGTTTCACGAAATCCTGGACGCGAGCGCGGCGCCTCCTGTCATTGATCCCCGGCACGTCACACGGTTGCTGCTGTGCAGCGGTAAAGTCTACTACGAGCTCCTTACCGAGCGGGAACGCCGCCAGCGCAACGATGTGGCGATTGTGCGAGTCGAGCAGCTCTACCCATTTCCTGAGGAGGCCCTGGCCCAGGTCCTGGCTCGCTACGGGCAGGCGGCGGATATGGTGTGGGTCCAGGAAGAACCCCGCAATATGGGTGCCTGGAGTTTCATATATGAATATCTCCCGCCGCTGTTGCATCCCGACCAAGCACTCCGCTACGTCGGGCGGGACGCGCAAGCCAGTCCCGCCACTGGATCCCAGAAGCTCCACCAACAAGAACAGGCAGTGCTGCTCGATCAAGCTCTGGCGACGTGAGGCGCCGTAGCCGAGCCGCGACCGTGAGGGAGCGGAGTGCACGCCGCTTGAGGCGATGCCTCTTGCTGACACGCGCGGCTCCGCAAGGACAACTATGGCCGTTGACATCACGATCCCTGCGCTCGGTGAATCGATCACTGAGGCTACCATTCTGCGCTGGCTCAAAGCCGCCGGTGAGGCAGTCGAACGCGATGAGGTCGTCGTCGAGATCGAGACTGATAAAGCGACCATGGAGCTGGTCGCTCCCGAGACCGGGGTGTTAAGCGAGATCCTCAAGGGCGAGGGAGAGAAGGTGGAGATCGGTGAGACGATCGGCCGCGTCACACCTGATGGGGCGGCGCGCGCAGCGCCAGACGCTGCCCCACGTCCCAGTGCAGCCTCGGCAGCCCCTACGCGCCCCGCCTCCCCGCAGCCACCTCCAGTTTCTGCACCTCTGAGCCCAGCAGTACGACGGTTGGTCGAAGAGCATACCCTGAACCCCGCTGAGTTAACCGCGACCGGCCGGGGCGGGCGCCTGACCAAGGGAGACGTGCTGCAGCAGCTCGAAGCCCAGGCACTGGACCAGCCCGCACCCGCTCAAGTCCAGGCACGGCTGCGACCTGTGCCAAGTCCGTCTGGATCGCCCGCCCCGGCAACGCGCCAGGCTGAGAGCCCCCGCCCGCGCGAGGGGACCGAGCCGCGCGAGCGGCGCGAGCCTATGAGCCGCATCCGTCGGCGTATTGCCGAACGCCTTGTACAAGCGCAACACACCGCGGCAATCCTGACTACTTTCAATGAAATCGACGTGAGCGCGGTCCTGGCCCTGCGGACCAGGTACAACGATGCCTTCAAGGAACGCTTCGGCGTATCGCTCGGTTTGATGTCATTCTTTGCCAAGGCCAGCGTGGAGGCCCTGCGTGCCTTCCCAGCGATCAATGCCGAGATCCGCGGCGAGGATATCGTGTACAAAAACTACTATGACCTGGGCATTGCGGTGGCTGCGGATCAGGGGTTGCTCGTACCGGTCATTCGCGAGGTGGACAGGAAAAGCCTGGCGGAGATCGAGCGCGAGTTGGCCGACCTCAGCCAGCGCGCCAGGGCCGGCAAGATTCGTGTCGAAGAACTCACCGGCGGTACCTTCACCATCAGCAACGGCGGGGTCTATGGTTCGCTCTTATCCACGCCGATCCTGAACCCGCCTCAGAGCGGTATTCTTGGTATGCACAAAATTGAGAAACGACCGGTGGTCGGTCCCAACGACGAGGTGGTCGTGCGACCGATGATGTACGTGGCCCTCTCCTATGACCACCGCATCGTCGACGGGCGCGAGGCGGTGTTGTTCCTGCGGCGGATCAAGGAGTGTCTTGAGGATCCCAATCGCTTACTGCTGGGAATGTAACAAGATTGCGGATTGAAGAATGGCTGAGACACAGCGCTTCGATGTTCTGGTGATCGGCACAGGCCCGGGTGGCTATGTGGGGGCGATCCGCGCCGCGCAACTCGGCTTGCGGGTGGCCTGTGTGGAGAAGATGCTGACCCTCGGCGGCACCTGTCTCAACATCGGCTGCATCCCCAGCAAAGCCCTGCTCGATTCCAGCGAGTGGTTCGCCCAGGCGCGTGGTAAATTCGCGCACCACGGCATCGTGTGTGACGGACTCAGGCTGGATTTGCCGGCGATGATGAGTCGCAAAGATACCGTGGTGAAAGGCCTCACCCAAGGTATCGCCGGCCTGTTCAAGAAGAACAGGATTACACGCTTGCAGGGACATGCTCGCTTGCGTGATCCCCACACCGTCGAGATCACCGCTGACGACGGCACGCAACAGACGGTGCAAGCTAATGCGATTGTGATTGCCACTGGCAGTGAGCCAATCGCGCTTCCCATGCTCCCCTTTGACGGTCAACGTGTGCTCAGCTCCACCGAGGCCCTGTCCCTGCCCGAGGTTCCCCAGCATCTGATCGTCATCGGCGGGGGCGCGATCGGCCTGGAACTGGGTTCGGTCTGGCTGCGTCTGGGTGCCAAGGTGACTGTGGTCGAACTCCTGCCCCGTCTGCTCCCGGGGACCGACGCCCAGATCGCCACGGCGCTGCAGCGGGCGCTGACCAAGCAGGGGTTTACCTTCCTGCTCAGCTCCCGGGTGACCCAGGGAACGGTGCAGAACGGCAGGGTTGTCCTGACGGTCGAAAATGAGAAGGGGCAGCGTAGCGAACTCGCGGCTGACCGCGTGCTGGTCGCCGTCGGCCGCAAACCCTATACCACCGGACTTGGCACCGCCGAACTGGGGATTGCCTTTGACAAGCAGGGGCGCATCGCGGTGGACAAGCACTATCAGACAAATATCCCGGGCGTCTATGCCATCGGTGACGTGATTGCTGGCCCCATGCTCGCCCATAAGGCTGAGGAAGAAGGGGTCGCTCTGGCTGAACGGCTGGCCGGCCAGGCTGGACACGTCAATTACGAGACGGTCCCCAGCGCCGTGTACACCTGGCCCGAGGTTGCCACCGTTGGGCTCTCCGAAGAAGCGGCTAAGACCGCGGGCATAGACTATCGAGTAGGAACCTTTTCGTTCCTGGCCAATGGCCGCGCCCGTTGTCTAGATGAGGCTGAAGGGCTGGTCAAAGTCATTGCCGACACCAAGAGCGACCGTGTACTTGGCGTTCACATAGCGGGCCCGCGCGCGTCGGATCTCATTGCCGAAGCGGTAGTGGCGATGGAGTTCGGCGCGGCCGCCGAGGACCTCGCGCGGACGATGCACGCCCATCCGACCCTGCCCGAGGCGTTGCGCGAAGCGGCGCTGAACGTGGACCGCCGCTCGCGGCAGAGCTGAGATCCTTTTTGTCAGGGCTCTTCTTTATTCCACAATTCCACAATTCCACAATCCGCACTCCACAATCCGCAATCGTTTTAAGCGCCGGCCAGCTCCGCCACTAACGCTTCATTTGTCGGCGTCCGCTCCAATAGCATGAGCAGGATCTTCGTCGCTTCCACCACTGTGAGATCAGCGACGCGGCGGCGCAGCAGGTGCGCGGCTTTGAGCGCCGTGGCGTCAAGGAGCTGGGCCTCCTTGCGCGTGCCCGACGCGGCAATGTTGATGGCGGGAAAGAGGCGGCGGTCAGCCAGACGGCGATCGAGGACGAGTTCCATATTCCCCGTACCCTTGAATTCCTGGGCAATCACGTCGTCCATGCGGCTGCCGGTGTCGATAAGGGCAGTGGCGAGGATGGTGAGTGAGCCTCCGCCTTCCAACTGTCGGGCTGCGCCGAAGAAGCGCTTGGGCATCTCCAGGGCGTTAGCGTCCACCCCACCACTCATGGTGCGCCCGGTTTGCGTGTTCAGGTTATGCGCGCGGGCTAGGCGGGTGAGCGAGTCCAGTACGATGACTACATCCTGACCGGCAAGGGTATCGGCCACGGCGCGGTCGAGGCAGGTCGCGGCTACGGCCAGGTGCTCTTCCAAGGGGCGATCATTAGAGGATGCAAAGACCTCGGCCTTGACCGTGCGGCGAAAATCTGTGACTTCCTCGGGCCGCTCGTCAACCAGCAGACAGTAGAGGATCGCCTGGGGCGCACCAGCAGTAACGCCCTGACACAGGTCTTTTAAGAACGTGGTCTTGCCGGTCCTGGGAGGGGCTAGGATCAACGCCCGCTGTCCAAAGCCCACCGGGCAGAGGAGATCAAGCACGCGCAGTGTTAGTGGAGCACCGGAACTAGTAAGCGGGATCTTACGGCTGGGAGCAATGGCGACACGCGAGTAAAACTCTTGTAATGCGGCCGAAGGCCCTGGCACCCCGGCCCGGCGGGCTTGCTTCCTCTGGCCGCCGTACGCCGGCCTCCCTTGGCTGTCCTGTTGCTTGTGCCCCCTGCCCCCATAGCGCCGGTTTTGCTGCATCGTTGCCCCTCTTATACAAATACCATCTCTACTTTACCCTATTGTACCTGTCTCTTACCCGTGAGAGCTACTTATATTACCAGTTGAGGCTGATGGCTGACAGCTGAGCGCTCCCTCGTATATAGTGTCTACCATGGAGCAACGGACTTACCGCCTCGGTGTGGACATCGGCGGAACCTTTACCGACATTTTTCTGCTCTGCGAAGAGAGCGGAGAGGTGGCGATTGGCAAGGTGCTGACAACCCCCCGCGATCCGGCGGCGGCAGTGGTGAACGGGTTACGTGATCTGCTCGCCGAGCAGGGGGTCGCGCCGGCAGCGGTCACCCACCTGGTCCATGGCACGACCCTTATCACCAATGCTATTATCGAGCGCAAGGGCGCCAAGACCGGGCTTATTACCACCACCGGCTTTCGCGACGCGCTGGAGATTGGGCGCGAACGGCGGTACGACATTTATGACATCTCCCTCGAAAACCCTGAACCGCTGGTGCCGCGCTTCCTCCGGCGCGAGGTGAACGAACGGCTGGACCATACCGGCCGGGTCGTCACACCGCTCGACCCGGCCGAAGCGCTGGCAGTCATCCGCAGCCTAGTGGCGGACGGCGTCGAGGCACTGGCGGTCTGTCTGCTGCACTCGTTTCGCAACCCCGCGCACGAGCTGCTAATCAAACGGCTCGTCGCCGAACACTTTCCGCGTCTCGCCTGCTCGCTGTCGTGCGAGGTGATGCCTGAGATCCGCGAGTACGAGCGCACCTCGACCACCGTCGCCAACGTCTACGTCAAGCCGCTCGCGCGGCAGTACCTCGACAAGCTCAACGCCGACCTGCGTGCCCTAGGCTTACCGCGCGACCTCTTCATCATGCTCTCCAACGGTGGCATTACCAGTTGTGAAATTGCCAGTGAATACCCCATCCGCCTGATCGAGTCTGGGCCTGCGGCCGGCGCCCTGGCTGCCAGCTTTTACAGCACGCGCAAGAAGCTGGAGCAGGTTATCTCTTTCGATATGGGTGGCACAACGGCCAAGATCTGCCTGATCGACCACGGCACGCCGCTGGTGACCACCGACTTTGAGGCCGCCCGGGTCTATCGCTTCAAAAAAGGTAGCGGCCTGCCGCTCAAGGTGCCGGTGATCGAGATGATCGAGATCGGCGCCGGTGGTGGCAGCCTCGCCCGGGTGGATAAGCTGGGCCTCCTCAAAGTTGGCCCGGACAGCGCAGGCGCCGAGCCTGGACCGGCGTGCTACGACCGTGGCGGCGACGAGCCGACGGTCACCGATGCAGACCTGGTGCTCGGCTACCTGAGCCCAGACTATTTCCTCGGCGGCAAGATGCGCCTCAATCTGGAGAAAGCCCGACAGGCGATCGAGCATAAGATCGCCCGGCCGCTTAAGGTCGATCTCCTACGTGCCGCTTGGGGCATCCACCAGGTGGTGAACGAGAACATGGCCAATGCTGCCCGCATTCACTTGGTGGAGAAGGGACGCGACTCGCGCGACTACAGCTTGATTGCTTTTGGCGGGGCGGGGCCGGTCCATGCCTATCGCGTCGCCGAGCGTCTCAAGCTCAAGACCCTGGTCTGCCCGCTGGCTGCTGGCGTGACCTCAGCCTTCGGCATGCTGACCGCTCCTTTGGCGTTTGACTTTGTCCAAAGCTATGTCACTTCCTTGTCGGACCTCGACTTCGCCATCCTGGAGCAGCTCTACGCGGACCTGGAAACGCGCGGCCGTCATCTCTTGGCCGCGGCCGGCGTCGAGGGCGCAATCACTGTGACGCGCTCGGCAGACATGCGCTACCTGCACCAAGGCTCCGAGATCCACGTCCCTCTACCCCCGGGGCTGCTCACCAGGGCTGACCTGCCAGCTCTGCGCCGTGCCTTTGCCGAGGAGTACGAACGGCTGTACAAACGCCTCAACCCCGGCGTAGAGATCGAGGTCGTGAACTGGCGGTTGGTCGCCTCGGGACCGCGACCGCAGATTGCGCTGCAGCCGCCGGCTGCGTCTGGGCGGAGCCTGGCTGCGGCGTGTAAGGGGGAGCGGCTGGTGTACCTGCCCGAGTTCGAGGGCTTCGTGCCGTGCAGCGTCTACGACCGCTATCTGCTTCCTGTCGGGGCGACCTGCCCCGGCCCCGCGATCGTGGAGGAGCGGGAGTGCACGGTGGTCGTCGGACCTGGAGCGCAGGCGAACGTGGACGAGGAGCAAAATCTCATGATTAGGCTCGGCATAGCATGAGGAAAGAGTTGTCAAAAAAGGAAATCCCGGCTATACTAGCCCTTCCGCGGAGGAGCTGATGGCGATTGCGATCAGAAAAGCTACCCGCCTAGACAAACTGCCACCCTATCTGTTCGCCGAAATAGACAAGAAAAAACGGGAAGTCGCCGCCCGGGGAATTGATATCATTAGCCTCGGGATTGGCGATCCGGACCTGCCTACCCCAGCCCATATTATCAAGGCCCTGCAGGAAGCAGCCGCACGGCCGGCGAACCACCGCTACCCGGACTACGAGGGCCTTTTCAGCTTCCGCAAAGCGGCAACCGACTGGTACAAGAGCCGTTTCAACGTCACCCTGGACCCGGACAGAGAGGCCGTCACCCTGATCGGCTCGAAAGAAGGGATTGCCCACATTCCTCTGGCTTTCGTGAACCCTGGGGACGTGGTGTTGGTCCCGGACCCAGGTTACCCGGTGTACAACATCGGCACCCTCTTCAGCGGCGGTGACCCCTACTTCATGCCGCTGCGTAAGGAAAACGGGTTTCTGCCCGACCTCACCGCGATTCCCGCAGCTGTGGCCAAACGGGCTGCCCTCTTGTGGATCGGCTACCCCAACAATCCCACCGCGGCGGTCGCCCCCAAGGAATTCTTCGCCGAGGTGATCCGCTTCGCCGAAAGACATAACATCATCGTCTGTCACGACAACGCGTACTCCGAGGTCTACTACGACGGCCAGAAGACTGCGAGCTTCCTCGCAGTTGAGGGAGCCAAGGAAGTCGGCATCGAGTTCCATTCCTTGTCCAAGACCTACAACATGACCGGCTGGCGGATAGGCTTCGCCGTCGGGAACGCCGCGCTGATCGACGGTCTCGGCAAGATCAAGACCAACGTCGACTCCGGCGTATTCCAGGCGGTTCAAGAGGCAGGCATCGCCGCCCTCACTGGCGACCAGAGCGTCATCGAAGAGATGCGCGGCATTTACCAGGAGCGGCGTGATATCCTGGTGCGCGGCCTGCAAGCGATCGGTCTGGTGTGCACCCCCCCGCAGGCGACCTTTTACGTCTGGGCTGAGGTGCCAAAAGGGTATTCCTCCGCCAGCTTCACGAACAAGATTCTCGACGACACTGGAGTGGTCGTGACCCCGGGCAACGGTTTTGGCGCGGCAGGCGAGGGCTACATTCGCTTCAGCCTCACTGTGGACACGGAACGCTTACGGGAAGCGGTAGCGCGGTTGCAGAAACTGCGTGTATAAGATTCTGAGCTCTCGTCGTCCTCCAGCCTTTTCTCCCAGAGACAGTAGGGGCGCGTGCAGCGCCCTTGCGGAAAGGAGGGTAGGCCAGCTTGCGCGGGCGTAGGACCCCGCAGCTCGAGGCGAAAGAGAGAGATGTTCCATCGGGTCTTTATCGGTATCGGTTCGAACCTGGGAAAACGTCGAGCCCACTATCAGAGAGCGCTGGGGCTGATCGCGGCGTTGCCCAAGACTCGAATTGTCAAACTGTCTTCCTTATACGAGAGCGAACCGATCGGCGAGGCAAAGAACTGGTATGTAAATGGGGTGATCGAGATCGAAACCGCCTTCTCCCCCGTGCAGCTCCTCCACCATCTGCAGGAGATCGAGCAGGAAATGGGCCGGAAGCGGGCCCTGGAAACCAAGAAGTGGTCTTCACGCAAGATCGACCTCGACATCCTCCTCTTTGACAACCAAACTATCGATTCGCGCACGCTGAAAGTCCCGCACCCGGAGTTACACAACCGTCGCTTTGTCCTGCTGCCGCTTGCCGAGCTGGCACCACACCTGACCCACCCACGCTTCGGGGTGACGATTGTGACGTTGCTAGCGGGCCTCAAAGACCACAAACGAGTGATGCTCTTGCCGCCAAACGTCTGAGCGTGGCAGCTAGCTGCCGACCACGTACAGTCGCTCATTGCACAGGAAGGGGAGCTATGAAGATCTTCATCGATACCGCGAACCTCGCAGAGATCCGTGAGGCGCACGCCTGGGGTGTTGTTGATGGCGTGACCACCAACCCCTCGCTGGTAGCGAAGTCCGGGCGGACACTGGAGTCGGTGATCAAGGAAATTTGCGCCATTGTGGATGGCCCGATCAGCGCCGAGGTGGTGAGCGTGGACACGCCAGGTATGGTCGAGGAAGGGAAACGGCTGGCTGCCATCCACGCCAATGTCGTCGTCAAGGTGCCGATGACTCCTGAGGGGCTGAAGGCCACCAAAATCCTCAGTGACCACGAGATTCCAGTGAACGTCACGCTCGTGTTCTCGCCGGCCCAAGCCTTACTCGCTGCCAAAGCTGGCGCCACGTATGCCAGCCCCTTTGTCGGTCGGCTCGATGACATCGCCGAGGATGGGATGGGCGTGATTGCCCAAATCGTGCGCATTTATAAAAACTATGCCTTTCCCACTCAGGTGCTGGTGGCCAGCGTGCGCAATCCGACCCATGTTGTCCGCGCCGCGGAGTTGGGGGCACACGTCGCCACCTGCCCCTTCAGCGTAATTCAGCAGATCATGAAGCATCCGCTCACTGATGTAGGGCTCGAACGGTTTCTCGCCGACCATCATACGGCGATGCGGGGATAGGGGCGCCGAAGGGAGGAGGCCCGAAGCCGGGCTGCGACAAGCCGTCCTGAGCGTAGTCAAAGGGCTCAGCACCAACGGTTGTCGTACAGAACCGTGTCCACGTGTACACATACCCGGTCACCCTGAGCTCGTCGAAGAGTGACCAGGGGCTTTTGCCGCAACGGGTTACCGTTCCTCGTCTGCCAAGATGGCTTTGACTTGTGCCCCCTGCTCCCGCAGGGCAGTGACCTGCTCGCGGAAGTCGGTGAGGTCTCCGTTCAACACGCGTAGCCGGTCCGTTTCCTTGAGTAGCTCGGCATAGGCATCGAGGAAGTGGCTGAAGGCTTGCAGGGACTGTCGCTCGGCGTAGCGCTGGCCCGCGATGCGGGCGAAGTCGCGCGCCCGCTCGAGGGGGTAGGAAAATTCGCTCATCATGGGGGGAGGGATCGCCTGATGGTCCTCCAACAAGTCGTTCATCTTCTGGGCCATGGACAGGAGGAGGTCGATGTGTGTGCGCATCAACCTGCCATACTTGAGCCAGTAGCACCCGCTCAGGACCAGTAGCAGGAACAGTGCGAGCAGAGAGAGGAGCCAGCGGGAGTCCCGCCGGGGTGGTTGCTGGGCTTGACGATTAGGAGAAGGGCGACCTAACATAAAGATGGTGAAGATAGAGCGTACAGTAGTGACGCGGTTTTTGGGCAGTTCAACCTCTCAGGAATCGCGTTGAGAGGAGAGTAGTGCTTCATGGACCAGCTTCTTCCTGTCTATTTTGAGCGGCTCCTCGAAAGCTCTCTCGATATCGTTATCGCTGTTGACCGCAAAGGACAAATCATCTTTTACAATGACGGCGCGTACAAGACCTTGGGTTATACCTCTGCGGAGATACTGGGAAAGCAGGTGACTACGGTCTACCCCAGCTTGGACGAGGCACGTGCAGTGAAGGCGGCCATGCGCAGTGGGGAATTCGGCGGGGAGCGGGGCAAAGTCAAGAACTTTGAAACTGTGCTGGTCGCCAAGAGCGGAGAGCGGATTCCGGCAGCGATCTCAGGCTCGCTCATCTACGATGAGACCGGCGCGGAAATCGGCTCGATCGGCTTTCTCAAGGACCTACGTGATATCCGCCGCCGCGATCAGCTGGCCACGCTGGGCGAGCTTGCCGTTGGCTTGGCGCACCGGGTCAACAACCCGCTCGAGGTGATTTTTAACAACCTCGATCTCCTGTCCAAGCACCTGGCGCAGATCCTCTCCGATGAGGAGTGCGTGGTCCAGGAAGAGCGCATCGAGTCGATCCAGCGTGAGCTGGCCAAGATCCGCGCGATCGTCAGTCGTATCGATGAGATGGCCCACGGGAGCCACTATGACACCACCGAATATCTCCATGGTTCACGCATGGCTGATCTGGGGCGTGAAGAGACCCTGCAACAACAGCACCCAGAGGCGAAGCCTGCAGCCCGCGCTCTGGCCGGGCTCACCATCCTCGTCGTCGATGACGACCTGGGTGTGTGTTACTCGCTGCGGGATCTCTTACGGGAAGAGGGGTGTGTGGTGGAGGTAGCGACCAACGGCCTGGACGCCCTGAAAGTGCTCGCCCGCCGGAAAGTTGATCTCGTGTTGAGTGACGTGGTGATGCCTGACCTCGACGGCTATGATCTGTACATGGAAGTGCGTGAGCGCTATCGCCAGACCCCGGTTGTGCTCATGACGGCGTATTTTTACGACAAAGACCACGTGATCAAGCGCAGTCGGCTGGAAGGATTGCAGGAGGTGATCTTTAAGAAGCCGGTTGATCCCGATCGGCTCAAGAATATTATCCTGCAACGCTGTCGCCCCGAACTGGTCGTGACAACCCCGGCTCTGGACCCGAAGGAGGCGCTGTGATGTTACCCGGCTCTGCCACTCCCCAAGGGACCGCTGCCTACCAGCAGCGATTTGCTACTACCGTGGCTCCGGCGCACTTCCGGGAGTCTGCCGAGCTGCGGCTCTCGTCGATCGGCTTGGGCACCTATCTCGGCGAGGCTGACGCCCAGACTGATGCGCTCTATGTCGCGGCGATCAGGCGCGCGTTAGAGTGTGGCTGTAACGTGCTGGATACCGCGATTAACTACCGCCACCAGCGCAGCGAGCGGGGGATTGGTCAGGTCCTGGCTGCGCTCGACCAGGAAGGCGGGGTGAAGCGCGAGCAAGTCGTGGTCGCGACTAAAGGGGGGTATCTGGCCTTTGACGGTCAGGTGCCACCTGATCCGCGCGCTTACGTCGACAGCACTTTCATCAAGACCGGCCTGGCGAGTGCGGACGAGATCGTCGAGTGGAACTGTATCGCGCCTCGCTACCTCGACGACCAAGTCGAGCGGAGCCTGCGCAATCTGGGCCTGGCGTGCATCGATATTTACTACCTGCACAATCCTGAGACCCAGTTGCAGAAATGGCCACGGCCGGAGTTTTACCGCAGAGTCGAAGAGGCATTTGCCGTGCTCGAAGCCAAGGTCGCGGCCGGCAAAATCCGCCGCTACGGCACCGCCACCTGGAATGGCTACCGTCAGCCCCACACTGCGCGTGATTACCTGTCCCTGGCCGAGTTGGTGGTCAGCGCTGAACGGGTCGGCGGTCCGGGGCATCACTTCAAGGTCGTGCAATTGCCCTACAATCTGGCCATGCCCGAGGCGCTCACCCAGCGCAACCAGCGAGTCGGCAGTGGAACGGGGAGCTTTCTTCAGGCTGCTCACGGCTTTGGCATTACGGTGATGGCCAGCGCCACGCTCCTGCAGGGGCAGCTCACGCATCAGCTCCCAGCGTTCATTGGCGAGGCACTGAGCGGTCTCAACTCTGATGTCCAGCGGGCAATTCAGTTCACCCGCTCGACTCCCGGGATCACCACCGCGCTCGTCGGTATGAAGTCTGCCGCCCATGTGGAACACAATCTGTACACAGCCAGGGTCCCACCCACCTCACTGGAACAGTTCCAGCAACTGTTTCGTGAGCGTTCCTAGCCCTCAGTGTTCTTGACGACCCTGGGGCGACGGGCTAGAACAACGCGGATTTGCATAGTAAAATTCTGAGTGAAAAGTGCAAATCTTTCAACTCTCCATTCGTCAGTCTTGCTGCAAATTTATCTCTGGAGGACATGTCGATGCCGACCCCCCTTGAACAATGGGTAGACCAAACCGCCCAGCTCACCCGTCCCAAGCAGGTGTACTGGTGCGACGGCTCCGCAGCCGAGTACCAGCGTCTGATTGAGGAAATGCTCGCTACGGGTACCCTGATTGAGCTGAACCAGGAGCAGTACCCAGGCTGCTATCTCCATCGCAGTGACCCCAGTGACGTAGCCCGCACCGAACATCTGACCTTCGTCTGCACGGGCAAGAAAGAGGAGGCCGGGTCAAACAACAACTGGATGCCCCCGGCCGAGGCCAAAGAGAAAGTCGGCGCGCTGTTTTCCGGGGCGATGAAAGGCCGCACCATGTACGTGGTGCCCTACATCATGGGTCCGGTCACCTCTCCTTACAGCCAGATCGGCGTGGAAATCACCGACAGTCCGTATGTGGCGGTCAGCATGTGGATCATGACCCGCATGGGTCGGGTCGCCCTCAACCGGCTTGGCGCCTCGGATCACTATGTCAAAGGGCTGCATTCCCTCGGCGACCTGAGTCCCGACCGCCGCTTTATCCTGCACTTTCCTGAAGAGCGCCTCATCTGGTCAGTCGGCTCCGGCTACGGGGGCAATGCCTTGCTAGGGAAGAAGTGCCATGCCCTCCGGTTGGGGAGCTACATGGCCCGCGAAGAAGGGTGGCTGGCTGAACACATGCTGATTGTCGGCGTGCAAGAGCCGAGCGGCCGGACCACCTACATCGCTGCCGCCTTCCCCAGCGCTTGTGGAAAAACCAACCTGGCGATGGTGGTGCCACCGGCCAGCCAAAAAGGCTACAAGGTGTGGACAGTTGGGGAGGACATCGCCTGGATGCATGTCGGGGCCGACGGCCGGCTGTGGGCGATCAATCCTGAGGCTGGATTCTTTGGCGTAGCGCCCGGCACTAACTTGCACACCAATCCCAATGTCATGGCCGCTATCTCCAAGAACTCGATCTTCACCAATGTGGCCTTGACCCCGAATCGTACCCCGTATTGGGAAGGGCTGGACGGTGGTCCCCCGGCCGAGGCACTGGATTGGCAGGGTAGGCCTTGGACCCCAGCCAGCGGCACCAAGGCCGCACACCCCAACTCGCGCTTCACCACGCCGGCTCACCAGTGCCCAGCGATATCGCCAGAATGGGAGAATCCGGCCGGAGTGCCGATCTCGGCGATCTTGTTCGGCGGTCGTCGTGCCAATCTCATTCCGCTGGTGTACCAGTCCTTCAACTGGCAGCACGGCGTGTTTCTCGGTGCCACCATGGCGTCCGAGACTACGGCCGCGGCGACCGGAGCGGTGGGCGTGGTCCGGCGGGATCCCATGGCCATGCTGCCGTTCTGCGGCTACAACATGGGTGACTATTTTGGCCACTGGTTACGCATGGGCACACGCCTGGCCCAGCCGCCGCAGGTCTTCCGGGTCAACTGGTTCCGCAGGAACTCTGAGGGCACGTACTTGTGGCCTGGGTTTGGCGAGAACCTGCGCGTGCTGCGCTGGGTGCTGGCACGCGTCCATGGAGAGGTTGGCGCGACTGAGACGCCTATCGGTTACCTGCCTCATCCTGCAGACCTCGATGTGACCGGTCTGGACGTTTCACCAGCAGTGCTCAAGGAGCTGTTTGCGATCGATCGCCCAGGCTGGCTCGAAGCCGTAGCTGGCCAGCAGGAGTTCTTCAAGCAGTTCGGCGACCGGCTGCCCAAAGGGATCTGGCAAGAGAACGAAGCGCTGGCGCAGCGGCTGCAAGCATAAAAAGTCTCGGAGTCTAGAGTCCAGAGTCTAGAGTCCAGAAAGCCAAAGAAACAATAAAAAAAGGCCGATTATTCCTCGACTCCGGACTCCGAACTTCGGACTCCGAACCTCTAGAGCCATGGCTATCCGCATCACCAAAGTCTATACCCGTACCGGCGACAAGGGCTTTACCAAACTCGTTGGCGGCAAGAAGGTCGCTAAGGATGCGCCTCGTATCGAAGCGTACGGAACCGTCGACGAACTCAACTCGGTCCTGGGCTTGGCGCGGGTCTTCAATGACGACAACAAAGAGCGCTCGGCCGCTGGGCAGCGGCTCGACGAAATCTTTCGCCGCTTGCAGAACGAGTTGTTTGACCTAGGCAGCGAGCTGGCCACCCCGCCTGACTTTTCCTATGAAGGCATGCACCGCGTCAGTAAGGGCGAGGTCGAAGCCTTGGAACACCTCATCGACGAGTGCCAGAAAGACTTGGCGCCGCTTAATTCGTTCATCTTGCCAGGAGGCGGCAAGGTGGGAGCATTCCTCCACCAGGCGCGTACGGTGTGCCGCCGGGCCGAACGTGAGGTGCTGCGCCTGTCACGCGAGGAAGCGCTCGGCGAGTGGCCGCTCAAGTACCTGAACCGTCTCAGTGACCTGCTCTTTGTCTTGTCGCGCTGGGTGAGTAAGCAGCTCGGGGAGCCCGAGTATTTATGGGAGCGGGGGTTGCGCGGGCACGACAGAGAAAAACGTAAAGCGTAAAACGTCACAGGGGCAGAGCTATGGCCGAGTCTTCACTCTATTTCAAACAGATCGAGATCGGGCCGATGCAGAACTTCACCTACCTGATCGGCGACCCGGTGAGTCGTGAAGCCCTGGTGGTAGACGCGGCCTGGGATATCCCCACCCTCATCCGTATCGCCGGGCAAGACGGGTTCACCATTACCAAGGCGCTGGTGACCCATTACCACCAGGATCATCTGGGGGGTGACTTTGGCGGGTATCACATCCAGGGGGCGACTGAGCTGCTGGAGCAGGTCAAGGCCAAGGTGTATATCCACAAGGCTGAAGCCGGGTTCCTCGGCCGCCTGGCCGGGCTGTCTGCCTCTGACCTCGTCAAGGTTGACAGCGGTGACACCACGACTGTGGGCGCTGCTACGGTGACGTTCATCCATACCCCTGGGCACACGCCGGGTTCGCAATGTTTTCTGGTCGAGAACCGGCTGGTCGCTGGCGATACCCTGTTCATTAACTCCTGCGGCCGTGTCGATCTGCCCGGCAGTAGCCCCGAGGACATGTACTACAGCCTCACGCAGAAGCTGGCCAAGCTGCCGGACGACACGATCCTCTATCCCGGGCACAACTACGCCGAGAAGCCCTTTGCCACGCTCGCCGAACAGAAGCGACACAATATGTTCCTCCGCTTCCAAAGCTTACCAGCCCGTCGCGCGGCGCCAAGCACAGGACGCCGATCTTGCCGATCTGGAGGTTGTGGTGCACACGGTAGGCGGCCTCGCCGGCCTCGGCCAGCGGGTAGATCTCCGAGAGCAAGGGGTGGATCGCGCGTTTACAGACGAGGCGGTTGGCCTCCCACGCCTCCCGGTAGTTCGCAAAGTGTGAGCCGATGATGCGTTTTTTGTTCATCCACAGGTAGCGGTTATCGTACTCGTGGTTGTAGCCCGTGGTGGACGCGCAGGTGACGACCTGCCCGCCCGGCCGGGCGACAAAGACGCTGGCGGCAAAGGTCTCATGCCCCGGGTGCTCATACACCACGTCCGGGTCTTCACCTTTTGTGAGTTCACGGATCTTCTGGCCGAACCGGCGCAGCTCGCGGACGTTTTGTGACCCGTCCGCATTCCAGAACTGGTACCCTTCGGCCCTGCGGTCGATCATCCAGCGCGCGCCGATCGTCTCGCACAGCTTGACCTTGTCCTGAGAGGACACCACGCAAATGGGAAAGGCACCGGCATTCAGCACGTATTGCAAGGCGAACCCGCCCAGCCCGCCGACGGCCCCCCAGATGAGCACGATGTCCCCCTGTTTGATATGGGTGCCATTGTGGCTCACCAGCATGCGGTAGGCGGTCGAATTCACCAGCGGCATGGAGGCCGCCTCTTCCCAGGTCAGGTGCGAGGGCTTGGGCATGAGCTGGTTGGCGCGTACCACAGCGATTTCGGCTAGGCCGCCAAAGTTGGTCTCGAAGCCCCAGATGCGCTGATCGGGGTCGAGCATGGAGTCGTCGTGCCCGTCCGGGGCCTGCATGTCCACATAATTGCAGTGGATCGTCACCTCGTCGCCGGGCTTGAACAGGGTGACCCCCGGCCCCACGCGCAGGATCACCCCGGCACCGTCACTGCCGATGATGTGATAGGGCAGGTCGTGTCGCTTATCCCACGGGCTCCGCTTGGCGGCACGCTGGAGGAACTGGAAGGTCGGCACCGGCTCAAAAATCGCACTCCAGACGGTATTAAAATTGATGCTGGAGGCCATGACGGCGACCAGGGCTTCGTTGGGGCCCACCTCCGGGACCGGGACTTCGTCAAGATGCAGGCTGCGGCGCGGGTCTTTCTCGTGGGATTCGAGCCCCTCGAACATGGTGACTTCATCCCTGTGGGTGGCGATGGCCAGCATCGATTCCGGCAGCGGCAGCCCGACGTAATCTTCCGGGCCGGCCTTGCCGGACAGAATAGCGTCACGCAGAGTGTTCATGGCATCGGACACGGGCATGTTCTCCTCTCAATACAAAGCGTCCCTCCTAAACCTAGGGAGGAATTCCGGTCTCTATTTGTATCATACCCCTTCCTTCGCCACCGTCCAGGTCGCCCCGGCCTTTGTGCCCCCGCCGGCCCTGGCAGCAGAGACCCTGGCTGGGGAGAGGGGAAGGCGCGACCCTGGCACGCCCGATGTTCCCCTTGACCGACCCTGGTGGAAACGGTACCGTACTGTCACTCCCCGTGCCACCGACCAGCTTCGCATCGACAGAGGAATATCTTGTGTTAAGTCGTAAAAAACGTGGCAACTTCCTCGAAGACTTTCAGGTTGGCCAGCTCTTCCGCCATAAAGTCGGCAAGACCATCACTGAAGGGCTGTTCAACGCTTTCACCGAGTTCGGCATGACGACCAACCCGCTTTGCAAGAACCTGCGCTATGCTCAGCGCTACGGGTTTCGCGGGCTGGTGGCACCTCCGGGGTTGGTGATGAACCTCGTGTTCAGCCAGAGTGTCGAGGACATCTCCGAGAACGCCCGCGCCAATCTGGAGTACCGCAACATGCGCTTTGGCGTGCCGGTGTACATTGGTGATACCATCGAGGCGGAGACTACCATCGTTGGGGTCCAACCCTCGTCACGCGAGCCCGATCGTGGCGTGGTCCATGTCCAGACCACTGGTCGGAACCAGCATCAGGAAGTAGTCCTCACATTTCAGCGCAAAGTGCAGGTATGGAAAGGCGATCCCAAGGCCAAGGTCGAAGCCGGCGCTCTCTCTGAGGTGCCAACGGTTCCTTGCGAGCTGGCATTCCCGGCGTACGAGGAGCATCGCCACTACCGTGAGCTGAGGCACTTGACCAATGCCGATACGTATTTTGAAGACTTCACGGTTGGCGATACCCTCGCGCACTCGCGCGGCCGCACGGTGACCACCGCTCATATGGAACTCACCGCCATGCTCGATAACACCTCCCAGGTCCACAGCAATCAATATTTGATCGACCAGAACCCCCAGAAGTACCTCGGCGGGCAGTTGATCGTTTACGGCGGCCTTCCGTTCAACTTCTGCCTGGGCCTCTCGTGCCCGGATGTAGGCGATAACGCTCTGGGCGACGTGGGCTACGCTACTGGCCGCCACACCGGCCCAGTATTTGTCGGCGATACGATCTTCGCCTCGACTGAGATTACGGGCAAACGGGACTACCCAGACCGGCCGGACCTGGGCATTGTCTCCACGGTCCTGCGCGGGTACAAGCTCGTGCGTAAGGACGAGATGTGGGAGAAGATGGAGGTCTTTTATCTAGAGCGGGAGGCGGCGGTAAAGCGGCGGAGTCACTATGCATAAGACAAAGTAATGAGTGCTGAGTAATGAGTGCTGAGTAGGGAGGAGAAATCCTTTTTCTCAGTATTTACGCTCATTACTCGTTACTCATTACTCGTTACTTTTTTCGTCATGCCAGCAACGCCCGGGCAATCACCTTGAGTTCGAGGATCGGCTTGACCCCTTCGAAGATTGGCAACACCAGCGCATCGACCACGTACCGAGAGATCGCGTACTCTTCGCCATACCCCCAGCCGCCATGGAGCAGTTGTCCTTCCTGAGTCACCCACACCGCCATGTCGCACGCCAGCAGCTTAGCCATCGCTGCCGTGACCGCCGCCGCTTCGTCCTTGTCCATGGCCGGCGCGGCTGCATAGGTCAGGTGGCGGGCCGCGGCCAGGTGCGTGGCCATGCGACCGAGTTTGTATTGAGTGAGCTGGAAGTCAGCGAGCGGGCTGCCGAATTGTTTGCGTTCGTTCGCGTAGGTCGCGCTGACCTCGAGAGCGGCCTGCGCCAGGCCGGTAGCCCGACCGCCCGTCTGCAACCGCCCGGCCGCAAACCCCGCCATCTGCAAATAGAAGCCTTTGTGCAGGCCACTCTCTTCGCCCACCAGGTTCTCGGCAGGGACAAAGTAGTTGTCAAAATTGAGCATATAGGAGTGCATTCCCCGGTAGCCCAGGGTGGGAATGGCATTACCCTGGAGGACACCACCGGACGGTTGGCGCAGCTCGAACGAGTGGCCAGGGAACGGAGCTTTCTCGACGATAAACAGGGACAGGCCCCGTGCACCGGAGCGCGGATCGGGGTTCGTACGGGCCAGCAGGGCAATGATGTTCGCCCGACCAGCAAACGTACACCAGGCCTTGGAGCCGTTGAGGACAAAGCCCGGTTTGCCGCCCACCGAGGCCGCCTCGGCCCGGCATTGCACCGAGGCGACATCCGACCCAGTGTCCGGCTCGGTCACCGAGATGGCCACCATGAGCTGACCTGCGGCGATCGGTGGCAACCATTTCTTCTTTTGTGCCTCGCTCCCGCCGCGCAAGAGCGCCTTGATGAGAATCTCCGGCCGGGTAA
>WNGG01004786.1_pt1 | contig 22443 bp, 19 predicted proteins | sample 5400661 | NCBI WGS metagenome assembly WNGG01 (sample SAMN13153372, study PRJNA577476) | soil metagenome | isolation source: 100 cm soil or saprolite under Garry oak tree replicate 1 | place: USA:California | collected 2016-06-15
GGCGGCAACATCGAGCACATCCAGCTCAACAGCACCGATCCGTGGACCGAGGTGGACGGCGAGCGCTCGAGCGCGAAGACCACGCATCCTTTGCTGTCCGATCGCGCCGTCCGGCAGGCGCTCGCCCTGCTGGTCGACCGCGCCGCGGTGCAGGAACACATCTACGGCCGCACCGGCATCGCCACCGGCAACTTCGTCAACAACCCCGAACGCTTCCGCTCGAAGAACACCAAGTGGGAGTTCAGTATCGACAAGGCGAACCAGCTGCTGGAAGCGGCGGGCTGGAAGCGCGGGCCGGACGGCGTCCGCGCGAAGGACGGCAAGAGGCTCAAGCTCGTGTACCAGACCTCGATCAACCAGCCGCGCCAGAAGACCCAGGCGATCGTCAAGCAGGCCTGCCAGAAGGCGGGCATCGACGTGGAGCTCAAGTCGGTGACCGCGTCGGTGTACTTCTCCTCCGATGTCGCCAATCCGGACACCTACTCGAAGTTCTACACCGACATCCAGATGTACACGACGACCATGACGCAGCCGGACCCCGAGGTGTTCATGAACCAGTTCACCTCGTGGGAGATCACGTCGAAGGAGAGCAAGTGGCAAGGCCGCAACATCACGCGCTGGCGCAACGACGAGTACGACAAGGCGTTTCGCGCGGCGGAGGGCGAGCTCGACCCGGTCAAGCGGGCGGCTTTGTTCATCCGCATGAACGACCTGGTGTGCGGCAACCAGGTGGTGATCCCGGTGGTCAACCGGCCGAAGGTGCAGGCCGTGTCCAACAAGCTGCACGCGCCGGGCTCCGGCTGGGACATCGACCTGTGGAACCTGGCGGACTGGTATCGCGACGCATGAGGGGCAGTGATCAGTCATCGGTGATCAGTGATCAGTTGCCGGAGAAACAAACAAGGACCTCATCCTGAGGAGCGCGCCGAAGGCGCGCGTCTCGAAGAGCCTGTCCCCGCGAAAGCGGGGAATGGACCAAGGGCGCATGTGCGTCCATCCCCGGATCAAGTCCGGGGCAGGCTCTTCGAGACGGCCCGCTACGCGGGCCTCCTCAGGATGAGGTGGCGTTTACTAATCGCTATTCGCCAGTCATCAGTGACCAGTGTCGGCGCCTCAAACCCCACCTTCCGATCGCTGATGACTGATCACTGATTACTGGCAGCTAGCTCATGGGCCGCTATCTCCTCCGCCGCCTGCTGATTGCCATCCCGAGCCTCGTCGGCATCAGCATCGTGCTGTTCACGGTGCTGGCGCTGGCCCCGGGCGATCCGTTCGAGGAGCTGGCGACAAATCCCAACGTGCCCCCCGCGGTGCGCGCCGCCCTGCGGGTCAAATTCGGCCTCGATGATCCGGTCGCGATCCGCTACCTGCGTTGGTTCGCGGCGATGCTGCACGGCGACTGGGGTTTCTCCTTCGTCAGCCGCGTCGACGTCGACGCGCTGATCCTGCAGCGGGTCGCGACCACGCTCCTGGTGATCGGCTCTTCGCAGATCCTGGCGCTGCTGATCGCGCTGCCGGTCGGCGTCTACGCGGCGACCCGTCCCTATTCGCTGTTCGACCAGATCGCCAACACCTTCGCATTCATCGGCTTCTCCCTGCCGACCTTCTTCACCGGCCTCCTGTTCATCCTGGTGTTCAGCATCTATCTCGACTGGCTGCCGTTCGTGTACCGCGCCGACCTCGGCGCCACCGGCTGGCGCTGGTACTGGGAGGAATTCCGCCAGGCCGCGATGCCCGTCGCGGTGCTCGGCCTGTTCCAGGGCGCCTCGTGGACGCGCTACGTGCGCTCGGCGGCGCTCGACGTGATCCGCCTCGACTACGTGACCACCGCCCGCGCCAAGGGGCTCGCCGAGCGCGTTGTGATCGTCAAGCACGTGGTGCGCAACGCGCTGATCCCGGTGGTGACGCTGGTGGCGCTGCAGATGCCGGCGGTGTTCGGCGGCGCCATCGTCACCGAGCAGATTTTCCGTATTCCCGGCATCGGCTCGCTGCTCATCAGCTCGATCCTAGCCAACGACACGCCGGTGATCATGGCGGTGACCTTCGTGTTCGCCTGCCTAGTGATCATGTTCAACCTGATCGCGGACATCCTCTATGGCTGGCTCGACCCGCGTATTTCCTACCGCTAGCGCCGAGGCGGCGCGCCCCCACCCAAACCCTCCCCCGCTTGCGGGGCAGGGAAGGGAGGGGGCCGGCGCAAGCGCTCCGCGCAAGCGCATATCGCTCGGCCTGGAGGCTTGGCGGCGCTTCCGCCGCCACCGACTGGCGGTCGCCAGCATGGCGATTCTCTCCGTCATCATCCTCGCCGTCGCGCTGGGCCCGCTGCTGTGGCAGGTGCCGATCAACGACATCGATTTCACCGCGCGCCTGCAAGGCCCGTCCTGGCAGCACCCGTTCGGCACCGACGACCTCGGCCAGGATCTCCTCGCCCGCCTGCTCTATGGCGGACGCATCTCGCTCGCGGTCGGGCTGGCGGCGATGTCGGTCGCGGTCGTGGTCGGCACCATCGTCGGCGCGTTCGCGGGAATCTCGCGCGGCAGCGTCGATGCGGCGCTGATGTGGTTCACCGATCTTTTCCTCTCGCTGCCGCAACTGCCGCTGCTGCTGCTCATCATCTACCTGTTCCGCGATTCCCTGAAGACCGTCGCCGGGCCGGAAGTCGGCGTCTTCATCCTCATCGTCGCGGTGATCGGCGGGTTCCGCTGGATGCCGGTGGCGCGGCTGGTGCGCGCGCAGTTCTTCTGGCTGCGCGAGAAGGAATTCGTCGAGGCGGCGCGCGCCCTCGGCGCCTCGACCACGCGCCAGGTAACCCGCCACATCCTGCCCAACGCCCTCGGACCGGTGATCGTCGCCGGCACCATCGACGTTGCCGCCGCCATCATCGCCGAATCGACCCTGTCGTTCCTCGGCCTCGGCTTCCCGCCCGACATCCCCACCTGGGGACGCATTCTGTTCGACGCCAAGGACTATCTCGACATCGCGCCGTACTGGGCGCTGTTTCCCGGCGCCGCGATCTTTCTCGCGGTGCTCACCATCAACTTCATCGGCGATGGATTGCGCGACGCGCTCGACCCGCGAAAGGTGATGTAGCGCATGAGCGAGCGCCTGCTCGAAATCCGCGGACTCAAAACCCACTTCGCCACCGATGACGGCATGGTGCACGCGGTCGACGGCGTCGACCTCGCCATCGACCGCGGCGAGACGCTGGGCGTGGTCGGCGAATCCGGCTGCGGCAAGACCGTCACCGCGCTCTCGGTGCTCAAGCTGGTCGCGATGCCGCCCGGGCGCATCGTCGGCGGCCAGATCCTCTGGCGCGGCCGCGACCTCGTCCCGCTCGGGTCGAACGAGATGCGCAGCATCCGCAGCAAGGAAATCGCCATCATCTTTCAGGAGCCGATGACCTCGCTCAATCCGGTCTACACCGTCGGCGACCAGATCGCCGAGGTGATCCGGCTGCACGAGGGCCTGGGGCGGCGCGGGGCGCTCGACAAGACCGTCGAGATGCTCCGCCTCGTGCACATTCCCAATGCGGAGCGCCGCATCCGGGACTACCCGCACCAGTTCTCCGGCGGTATGCGCCAGCGGGTGATGATCGCCATGGCGCTGTCGTGCAATCCGCAACTGCTGATCGCCGACGAGCCCACCACCGCCCTCGACGTCACCATCCAGGCGCAGATTCTCGACCTGCTGGCGGAGATGAAGTCGCGATTCGGCATGGCCATCATGCTGATCACCCACGCCATGGGCGTGGTGGCGGAGACCGCCCAGCGGGTGGTGGTGATGTACGCCGGCAAGGTGATCGAGGAGGCGCCGGTCGGCGAGTTGTTCAAGAACCCGCGCCACCCCTATACCCAAGGCCTGATCCGCTCGATCCCGCGCATCGACACCGCGGCCACCCGCAAGGCCAAGCTCGAGGCGATCGCCGGCGTGGTGCCGAGCCTGCTCGACCCGGCGCCCGGCTGCCGCTTCGCGCCGCGCTGTCGGTTCGCCAGCGCGATCTGCGCGGCGACGCCGCCGCTGCGCGAGGTGGCGCCCGGCCACAAGGTCGCCTGCGTCCTATGAGCGAGCGGGGGACGCGCGGGGACGAGCAGGCGCCGCGTGCGCCGCTGCTGCGCGTCGAGAACCTGGTGAAGCATTTCACCATCGGGCGCGGGATTTTTTCGCGCGCGGCCGAGCGCGTGCACGCGGTCAACGACGTGAGCTTCGCGCTTGCCGCCGGCGAGACGCTGGGGGTGGTCGGCGAGTCCGGCTGCGGCAAGTCGACCACCGGGCGCTGCATCCTGCGGCTGATCGAGCCGACCGCGGGCGAAATCTGGTTCGAGGGCCGCAATGTGACGGCGCTCGGCCCGGCCGCGTTCCAGTCGCTGCGCCGCGACATGCAGATCATCTTTCAGGATCCCTACGCGTCGCTCGACCCGCGCATGACGGTCGGCGCGATCATCGGCGAGGCGCTGATCATCCACGACCTCGCCAGGAGCCGGCGCGAGTTCGAGGACCGCGTGGTCGAACTGCTGGAGACCGTCGGGCTCAGCCCCGATCACATGCGGCGCTATCCGCACGAGTTCTCCGGCGGCCAGCGCCAGCGCATCGGCATTGCCCGCGCGCTCGCGGTGTCGCCGCGGCTGATCGTGTGCGACGAGCCGGTGTCCGCCCTCGACGTGTCGATCCAGGCGCAGGTCATCAACCTGCTCGAAGACCTGCAGCAGCGGTTCGGCCTGACCTACATTTTCATTGCCCACGACCTGTCGGTCGTCGAGCACATCAGCACCCGCGTCGCCGTGATGTATCTCGGCAAGATCGTCGAGATCGCGACCGCGCGCGACCTCTACACCGCGCCGCTGCATCCCTATACCGAGGCGCTGCTCTCCGCCGTGCCGATCCCGGACCCCTCGCTCAAACGCCGGCGCATCATGCTGCAGGGCGAGGTGCCGAGCCCGATTCGCCCACCGTCCGGCTGCCCGTTCCACACCCGCTGCCCGATCCGCCAGTTGCCGCTGTGCGCCGAGGAGACGCCGCTGCTGAAGGAGGGCGCGAACGGACATTGGGTGGCGTGTCATCTGCGCGGATAGCGCCGTTGACACCCCTCCCGACGGCCGATACCAATTGACCGTCACCGACTGACAAAAACAACAGGCTTCCGAGGGAACGTCGGGAGGGGTCTTGCCACCGCTCCTAGATGTCAAGGACTTGCATACGGAATTCCGGACCGGCGCGGGGGTCGTACGCGCCGTCGACGGGGTGTCGTATGCCGTCGAGCAGGGCGAGACGATCGCCATCGTCGGCGAGAGCGGGTCGGGCAAGTCGGTCAGCGCCCTGTCGATCCTGCGCCTGATCCCGGATCCGCCCGGGCGGATCACGCGCGGCGAGGTCCGCTTCCTCGGCCGCGACCTCATGCAGCTTCCCGACGCGCAAATGCGCGAGGTTCGCGGCGGCGACATCGGCATGGTCTTCCAGGAGCCGATGACGTCGCTTAATCCCGTACTCACCATCGGCCGGCAGATCACCGAGACGCTCGAGCAGCACCGCCGGGCCGATCGCGCCGCGGCGCACCGGCGCGCCATCGAGCTTCTCGGCCTCGTCGGCATCGCAGATCCGGCGCGCCGCCTCAAGCAGTATCCGCACGAGCTCTCGGGCGGCATGCGCCAGCGCGTCATGATCGCGATCGCGCTCGCCTGCGATCCCAAGCTCATCATCGCCGACGAACCGACGACCGCGCTCGACGTGACCATCCAGGCGCAGATCCTGGAGCTGATGAGCGGCCTGACGCGCCGGCTCAACGTGGCGCTCATCATCATCACGCACAATCTCGGGGTGGTGGCGCGTTACGCGAAGTGGGTCCACGTGATGTACGCAGGCCGCATCGTCGAGAGCGGCCCGGCGGCGGCGATCTATCACAGCCCGCGCCATCCCTACACGATGGCGTTGCTGCGCTCGGTGCCGCGGCTCGATCGCCCGCGCCAGGCGCGGCTCGACCCGGTCGAGGGCCAGCCCCCCGACCTCACGCGCCTCGATGGGGGCTGCGCATTCCGCCCGCGCTGCCGCTTTGCGGTCGACGCCTGTGCCGAAACGCGGCCGCCGCTCGAGCCGGCTGGGCCGATGGGCCAGCTGTCCGCGTGCCTACGCGCCCACGAGATCAGCGTCGCCGGAGCGGTGGCATGAAGGCGCCAGCGACCGATGCTCCGGCGCTGCTGAGCGTAAAGGGGCTGCGCAAGTTCTTCCCGGTCACCGAGGGCATCCTCGCGCGCATGGTGGGCGAGGTGAGGGCGGTCGACGGGGTCGACTTCACGCTTCGCCGCGGCGAGACGCTGGGGCTGGTCGGCGAGAGCGGCTGCGGCAAGACGACGACCGGCCGGTGCATCTTGCTGCTCGAGCGGCCGACCGCCGGCGAAATCCTCTATGACGGCGTCGATCTCACCAGGCTCAAGCACAGGGAGCTGCTGGCGCTGCGGCGCCGCATCCAGGTCATCTTTCAGGATCCCTACAGCTCGCTCAATCCGCGCATGAAGGTCGGCCAGATCATCGCCGAGCCGATGAAGGTGCACGCCGTCGAGCCCGACGCGGGGCGCCGCACGGCTCGGGTGCGCGAGCTGCTCGCCGTCTGCGGCCTCGATCCGAATTTTGCCGACCGCTATCCGCACGAGATGTCGGGCGGCCAGCGCCAGCGGGTCGGGATCGCGCGCGCGCTCGCGCTCGATCCCGAATTCATCATCTGCGACGAGGCCGTGTCCGCCCTCGACGTGTCGATCCAGGCGCAGATCATCAACCTGCTCGAGGACCTGCGCGAGCGCTTCGGGCTGACCTACCTGTTCATCGCCCACGATCTCTCGGTCGTGCGGCATCTCTGCCAGCGCGTCGCCGTGATGTATCTCGGCCGCATCGTCGAGCTGGCGGATTGCGACGAGCTGTTCGACAACGCGCTGCACCCCTATACCCGGGCGCTGCTCGACGCCGTGCCGGTGCCGGATCCGAGCGTCGAGGCCGGGCGAAAATTCCGGCCGGTGAAAGGGGAGGTGCCGAGCCCGATCAATCCGCCGCCGGGCTGCGTGTTTCACCCTCGCTGCCCGATCGCGGTCGAGGGCTGCAGCCGGATCCGTCCGGAACTTCGCGAGGTGCGTCCCGGCCACTGGGTGGCCTGCAGCGAAGTCAGATGACAGATGTCAGATGACAGAGAACAGAGAACAGAAAAAATGACATCCGACATCTGACATCTGTCATCTGACATCTGAAAGGAGGGAGGACATGACGCGGACATCAGGGATGGCGGCAGCCGGTTTCGCCGCGGTGTTTTGCGTTGCGGCCGCAGCCGCGCCGGCGGCAGCCGCCGAGACTCCCAAGCGGGGCGGGATACTCACCTACATGATCCCGGCGGACGCGCCGCCGAGCTTCGACGGTCACCGCGAGACCACCTTCGCCACGGTGCATGCGGCGGCGCCGTTCTACAGCGTGCTGATCAGGGCCAATTCAGGGCCAATCCGGATAATCCGGGGTCGACCACGGATTTCGTCTGCGATCTGTGCACGGCGATGCCGGAGCCGACCGATGGCGGCAAGACCTATACGTTCAAGATCCGGCAGGGCGTGAAATTCCACGACGGCTCGCCGCTCACCGCCTACGACGTGGCGGCGAGCTGGAAGAAGATCATCGACCCGCCTGAAGGCGTTTCGAGCGCGCGCGAAAGCTACTACATCATGGTCGAGAGGGTTGAGGCGCCGGACCCGAGCACCGTGGTGTTCCGCCTGAAGTTCACGACCAGTGCCTTCCTGCCGGCGCTCGCCGATCCCTTCACCTGGATCTACGCGAAGGCGACCCTCGACAAGAATCCGCGCTGGTATGAAAAAAACATCATGGGCTCCGGCCCGTTCAAGTTCGCCGGCTACGAGACCGGCCAGTCGATCAAGGGCGTGCGCAATCCCGACTATTATCACCCCGGGCAGCCTTATCTCGACGGCTTCACCGCCATCTATGCGCCCAAGCAGGCGGTCCGCGTCGACGCCATCCGGGCCGACCGCGCGGCGGGAGAGTTCCGCGGCCTGCCCCCCTCGGTGCGCGATCAGCTCCAGCAGGAGCTGGGCGACAAGATCGTCATGCAGAGCAGCGACTGGAACTGCGGCAATGTGATCACGCCCAATCACAAGCGGAAGCCGTTCGACGATGTGCGGGTGCGCCGCGCGCTTACCCTCGCCATCGACCAGTGGCACGGCGCGCCGGCGCTCGCCAAGATCGCGAACGTCAGGACGGTCGGCGGCATCGTCTTCCCGGGGTCGCCCCTGGCCGCGACCAAGGAGGAACTGCAGCAGCTGGCCGGCTACTGGCCCGACATCGAGAAGTCGCGCGCGGAGGCGAAACGCCTCTTGAAAGAAGCGGGCGCCGAAGGGCTCGCATTCGAGCTTTTGAACCGCAACATCGACCAGCCGTACAAGTTCGTCGCCACCTGGCTGATCGACGAGTGGAGCAAGATCGGACTTAAGGTCACCCAGCGCGTGGTGCCGACGGGTCCGTGGTTCGAGGCCATGCGCGGCGGCAATTTCGACGTCGTCGTCGATGCCAACTGCAGAAGCCTGGTGAACCCGCTGCTCGACGTGCAAAAATACCTGCCGCACTCGGTCTCTCCAGTGAACTATGGGAACTACGACGACCAGCTGGAAATCGATCTGTACCAGAAGATGCTGCACGAGACCGACGCCACGAGGCAGCGCGCGATGATGCGCGAATTCGAGAAGCACGTCCTCGATACCGAGGTGCACGAGATAGTAACGGCGTACTGGCACCGGATCGTTCCGCTGCGCTCCTACGTGAAGGGTTGGAAGGTCGGCCCGAGCCACTTCGTCAATCAGGATTTGGCCAACGTGTGGCTCGACAAGTAGGCCGCGGCTATGCCCATCCCCGGAACGTCGACCATATGCAAGAATATATCCCGCGCGAGCGCCCGGAGTCCGAGATGACGATATCGATCAGATACATGGATGAGCCAATCGGCGCGGAAATACGCGGGATCGACCTGTCGCAACCGTTGGTCCGAGCCGATGTAGATGCGATCGAACAGGCCTGGAGGCAACGACTTGTGCTTTTGGTCCGCGGGCAGCGCCTTTCCGATCCGCAGCTTCTTGCTTTCAGCGGGTACTTCGGCGAACTCGATCCTCCCGGTCCGAATCCGTACGGCGAGCCGTTCAACAAGGAATTTCCCGAGATCAACGTCATATCCAATGTCGTCGAAAAGGGCAGGCCGATCGGAAACCTCGGCGCCGGCGAGGCGGTCTGGCACGCCGACATGACATACATCGAGGTCCCGCCGAAGGCGGGAATCCTCTATGCGCTGGAGGTGCCGCCGGCGGGGGGAAATACCTATTTTGCCGACATGTACGCGGCTTATGAGACTTTGCCAGCGAAGTTGAAGGAGGCAATCGACGGCAAAATCGCGATTCACGATGCCTCACGCAACAGCGCCGGACTCCTGCGCAAAGGCTACCGCGAGGTGCAGGATGTTCGCGCGACCGTGGGCGCTCGTCACCCCTTAGTCCGCACCGATCCGGAAACCGGGCGCAAGGCCCTATTCCTCGGTCGCCGGCCGAACAGTTATGTCGTCGGCATGGATGTCGCCGAGAGCGAAGCCTTGCTCGACGCGCTGTGGGAGCACGCTACGCAGCGGCGGTTTGCTCTGTGCCACGAGTGGCAGGCGGGCGACCTCCTGATGTGGAACAATCTCGCGGTCCTGCATCGGCGCGATCCGTTCGACGCCGGCTCGAGACGCGTGATGCATCGCACGCAGATCAAGGGGCATCAGCGGGTCGCCTGACCCGTTGCCTCGCCGGACTCAAGAACGATGAAAATACAGGAACTCACGCTGCGGCGGGTTCGCCTTGCACTGATCCGCCCTTATGTCCTCTCGTATCGCACGTTCACGGAATTCGAGCCGATCATCGTCGAGGTGCGCGACGGCGACGGCCGGATCGGCTGGGGCGAGGGGCACATTTCGCCGGGCTCCAGCCGCGAGACGCGCGAAGGCGGATGGGGTTACTGCCGGGAACATGCCGCTGTCGTCGTCGGCAAAAGCACGAGCGAGGCGAAGGCGATCATTTCAGCCAGCTCCGATGCCGGCAAGGTTGCGGCCACGGCACTGCTGACCGCAATCGAGATGCTGGAGAGCCATCCCCTTTTGACGACCAAGCGCGAGGTTCGGCTGCCGCTGCTGACGCCATTCAACGGCTTCACGCCCGAGGAGATCGACAGCGAGGTCGAGCGGCGGCTCGAAGACGGCTTTCGCACCTTCAAGATCAAGGTGGGGAAGGATTGGGTTGCCGACCTCGAGCGTGTGCAGCACGTTCAGCGCGCGATCCGCGATCGCGCAACAATGCGGATCGACGCCAATCGCGCCTATAGCGAAGCCGATGCTTGCAGGTTTGCCGCTGCGCTCGATCCGTCTGGTATCGAGCTGTTCGAGCAACCCTGCAGCGCCGAGGATTGGGATGCGAATGCGAACGTCGCAAAGGTCTCCGCGGTTCCTATCATGTTGGACGAGCCGATATGCACGCCGAGGGACATCGAGCGGGCAGCCCGTATCCGCAACATCGGCTTCTGCAAATTGAAGCTCAAGCGATTTGGCGGTCTCGACTGCCTGAAAGACGCGCTTGATAAGGTGCGCGAGCTCGGCATGGAGCCGGTATTGGGCGATGGTCTTTCGACCGAGCTCGGATGTTGGATGGAAGCTTGCGTCGCGAGGGTCACCATAAGGAATGCCGGCGAGTTCAACGGATTCCTGAAGCCGAAGACTCGTCTGTTTGCCGAGCCGTTGCGATTTGCCGGAGGCGCGCTCGTCATCCCACCGGGGTTCGCGCCGAGGATCGAGCGCAGTTCGCTGGCTGCGCATGAGGTTGCGAAGGAGCGGTTCGCATCGCCCAGCTTCGCCGCCGCCAAGGCAGCATCCGGATAGCCGAGCGACGCCAAGCCGCCGGCGATCATCGGCCGCAGGCTCGCCCGACGGAGGCTCCCCTGCCCAACAGCGCAAAGATGTAGTATTAAGACGAGCAGCGGCAGAAGGTTAAACGATCGAGAGGATGGCTGCGCGATCCATCCCAACAACAACCGGAGGGAGGACATGATCAGGATATCAGGATTGGCGGCAGCCGGTTTCGGCGCCGTTCTTTGCATCGCAACCATGGCCGGCCCGGCGACGGCCGCCGACACGCCGAAGCGGGGCGGGATACTCACGTTCATGATCCCGGCGGACGCCGCCCCGAGCTTCGATGGTCACCGCGAGACCACCTTTGCCACGGTGCATGCGGCGGCGCCGTTCTACAGCGTGCTGATCCGCGTCAATCCCGACGATCCAACCTCGACCACCGATTTCGTCTGCGATCTGTGCACCGAGATGCCGACGCCGACGGACGACGGCAAGACCTACACCTTCAAGATCCGTCAGGGCGTAAAATTCCACGACGGAACGCCGCTTACCGCCTCCGACGTGGCGGCGACCTGGCAGAAGATCATCCATCCGCCCGAAGGCGTCACGAGCGCGCGCGAGAGCTACTACATCATGGTCGACAAGGTGGAGGCGCCGGACCCGACCACCGTGGTGTTCCGCCTGAAGTTCGCGACCAGCGCCTTCCTGCCGGCGCTCGCCGATCCCTTCACCTGGATCTACCAGAAGGCGATCCTCGACAAGAATCCGCGCTGGTACGAAAAAAACATCATGGGCTCCGGCCCGTTCAAGTTCGCCGGCTACGAGATCGGCCAGTCGATCAAGGGCGTGCGCAATCCCGACTATTATCACGAGGGGCAACCCTATCTCGACGGCTTCACCGCCATCTATGCGCCCAAGCAGGCGGTCCGCGTCGATGCCATCCGGGCCGACCGCGCGGTGGGAGAGTTCCGCGGCTTGCCGCCCTCGGCGCGCGATCAGCTCCAACAGGAGCTGGGCGACAAGATCGCCATGCAGAGCGGCGACTGGAACTGCGGCAACATCATAACGCCTAATCACAAGCGAAAACCGTTCGACGACGTCCGGGTGCGGCGGGCGCTTACGCTGGCGATCGACCAGTGGCACGGCGCGCCGGCGCTCGCCAAGATCGCCAATGTCAGGACGGTCGGCGGCATCGTCTTCCCCGGCTCGCCGCTGGCCGCCACCAAGGCGGAGCTGGAGACGCTCGCCGGATACTGGCCCGACATCGAGAAGTCGCGGGCCGAGGCGCGGCGCCTCCTGAAGGAGGCGGGAGCCGAAGGGCTCGCATTCGAGCTGCTCAACCGCAACATCGATCAGCCGTACAAGTTCGTCGCCACGTGGCTGATCGACGAGTGGAGCAAGGTTGGGCTGCGCGTCACGCAGCGCGTGGTGCCGACCGGTCCCTGGTACGAGGGGATGCGCAGCGGCAATTTCGACGTCGTCGTCGAGGCCAACTGCCAGAGCGTGGTGAACCCGCTTCTCGACGTGCAAAAATACCTGCCGCACTCGGTCTACAGCGAGAACTATGGGAACTACGACGACCAGAAGGAAATCGATCTGTACCAGAAGATGCTGCGCGAGACGGACGCTGCGAAGCAGCGCGCGCTGATGCGCGAGTTCGAGAAGCACGTGCTCGACACCGAGGCGCACGAGCTGGTGATGACCTACTGGTACCGGATCATTCCCCTGCGCTCCTACGTGAAGGGCTGGAAGACCGGCCCGAGCCACTACCTCAACCAGGACCTGGCCAACGTGTGGCTCGACAAGTAGGAACCTGTAGGATGGGTTTCCCCCGGCGAAGGCCGGGGAAACCCATCGCTGCCTCTCCATCGAGCAATGATGGGTTTCGCAAGAGCTCAACCCATCCTACAACTCGATAAGTAGGCCGCCGAACGGACGCACAGTATGTACAGGTATATTGCGAACCGGGTGATCCTCGTGATCCCGACGCTGGTCGGAGCGGCGGCGCTCGTGTTCGTGCTGATGCGCCTTATTCCGGGCGACATCTGCGTGGTCCGGCTCGGCTCCGGCGGCGGGAACATCGATCCGCGCGCCGTCACGGTCTGTCATGCCGAACTCGGACTCGATCGTCCGGTGATCCTGCAGTTCCTCGACTTTCTATGGGGCTTCCTCCGCTTCGACTTCGGCATTTCGATGTGGTCGGGCAAGCCCGTCGCCGAGGAGATCGTCGCGCGCCTGCCGATCTCGCTCGAGATCGCCGTGATGGCGACGGTGGTCGCCGTCCTCATCGCGATCCCGCTCGGCACCATCTCGGCGCTGAAGCAGAACAGCTGGGTCGACCACGTGGTGCGCACGGTCGCCGTCGCGGGTATCGCAACGCCGTCGTTCTGGCTCGGGATCCTCTCCATCCTGGCCGTTCTCGGGATCACGCACGCGGTGTTCGGCGAGCCCTGGATGCCCCCGATCGACTATGTCCCGTTCTGGCAGGACCCGCTGCGCAACCTGTCGATGGCGATCCTGCCCGCGCTCACCGTCGGCTACCGCTACGCCGCCGTCACCATGCGCATGACGCGCTCGGCGATGCTCGAGGTGCTGCGCGAGGACTATATCCGGACCGCCCGCGCGAAAGGCCTGGTCGAAAAGATCATCATCAACCGGCACGCGCTCAAGAACGCGCTGCTGCCGGTCGTCACCCTGATCGGCATCGAGTTCGCATTCCTGATCGGCGGGCTGGTGGTGACCGAGCAGGTGTTCAACCTCAACGGCGTCGGCCGCCTGTTCGTGCTCGCCGTACAGAACCAGGACTATACTTTGACGCAGGCTCTCGTCATGCTCACGGTCGCGATCTTCGTGCTCGCCAACCTGGCGGTCGATCTGCTCTACGCGTGGCTCGATCCGCGCATCCGCTTCGGCGGCTGAGGCGGCGCCATGGTCGATCTCGCGCGCCCCTTTGTTCCGGCCGCCGTCGACGAGGTGGCCGAGAGCCCGCGTTCGGCGCGCGCCCGCATCATCGACTTCTGCCGGCGCCAGCCGCTGGGCACGGTCGGGCTGGCGCTGGTGCTGGTGATGGCGGTCGCCGGGCTCGGGGCCGAGTGGATCGCCCCCTACAACCCGACCTCGAACGACTTCGCCGTCATGACGGAACCGCCCAGCTGGGCGCACCTCATGGGCACCGACCAGTTCGGCCGCGACCTGTTCTCGCGCATCGTGTTCGGCGCGCGCACCGCCCTGATCGTGGGCTTCTCCTGCGCGATCGTCGGGGGCTTCGCCGGGCTCGTGCTCGGCGTGGCGAGCGCCTATTTCGGCGGCCGCCTCGACCTCGTCCTGCAGCGCGTGCTCGACGTGGTGATGGCCTTCCCGCTCATCATCATGGCGCTCGCCGTCATCGCGGTCTTCGGCAGCGGCGTCTTCAACGTGATCGTGGCGATCACCATTCCGCTCATCCCGCGCTGCGCGCGGGTGGTGCGCTCGAGCGCGCTGGCGATCCGCGAGGTGCCCTATATCGACGCGGCGCGCGCCTGCGGCTTCGGTCACGCGCGGATCATCCTGCGCCACATGGTGCCGAACGTGATGGCGCCGTTCCTGATCATGCTGACCGCATTCGTCGGCCAGGCGATCCTGGCGGAGGCGTCGCTGTCCTATCTCGGCCTCGGCGTGCAGGAGCCGATCGCGGCCTGGGGCCTGATGCTGCAGGGCGGCGCCGAGGAATACGCCTCGACCGCGCCATGGATCGCCGTCTTTCCCGGCATCGCGATCGCGCTCGCCGTTTTCGGCTTCAGCCTGTTCGGCGACGCGCTGCGCGATGCGCTGGATCCCAAGATGCGGGATCGGTGAAGCCTCTCACCTCTCCCCGCTTGCGGGGAGAGGTCGGATCGCGAAGCGATCCGGGTGAGGGGGCCTCTGAGGAAGGCGCGCACCCACACACAGGCCCCTTCACCCCGACCCTCTCCCCGCAGGCGGGGAGAGAGAGTCGAGGCGCCTTCTCAATCCATCACGCCATTGATCGCGAAATCGAAAATGTGAAAATTGCGCAAGCCCCCGCGCGCAGCGCGTTCGGCATAGATCTTGTTCAGCGGATAATTCAGGATGAAGGGGACGCGACTCTCGGCGAGGCCGCCGTGGGTGCGCAACGCATGGCCGTCGAGGGCCGACAGGTCGTGCGCGGAGGGTGTCGTTCCGATGCAGGTTTCGCCGTCGCTGATGACCACGACGTCGCCTTCGCGGTCCACCGGCAGGTCGAACCGGCGGGCGGCGGCGGCCTTGTCGTACACGGCTTCGATGCCGGGAAGCGCGCGGGCGAACCGCATCACGGCCTCGGGCGTCGCGTCGCGGTGGCAATAGACGCGCACGAAGCTGCCGAGCGCCCCGTGATGCGCCACGAAATAATCGGTGATCGGACAGATCACCGTCGTCGCGCCCTTGCCGAACGCGCGATCGAGCGCGTCCTGCAGCCACACGACCTTGGGCGAGCCGTCGGGGTTCGACTTGGCGCGCATTCCATGATCGGCGACGAGACCGACGACCGCGCCGAGCTTGTGCAGGCGCCCGAGCAGCGCATCCATGTCACGATAATAGCGGTCCGCTTCCGGTTCGCCGGGCGCGTATGTGTGCTGGATGTAGTCGGTCAGCGACAGATACATGATGAGCGGTTTTTCCGTCTCCAGCAGCTTGACGCCGGCCTCGAGCACGAACAGCGACAGGTCCGGCGAATACATGTCCGGCAGCGGCAGGCCGACGCGTGCGAGCACGTTGTCGATGCCGTGCTCGCGCCTGGTGCATGCATCGGCCTTTTCCGAGGAGAAATTGATGCTGCCGCCGGCGATGTTCATGTCCTTGCCGAGCTGCCGGCGCAGCTTGTCCTTGGCCGTGATGGACGCGACCTTGGCGCCCTGGCGTGAAAACTCCGCCAGGATCGTGGTCGAGCGCATCAGCTCGGGGCCGGTCATGACCACCGCCTTCCCCGTCTCCGGCTCGAGATAGAAGTTGCCGGATATGCCGTGGATCGAGGGTGGGCTGCCGGTGACGATCGACACGTTGTTGGGACAGGTGAAGCTCGGGATGACGCATTGGGCGATCGCGCTGAACCCCGTCGCCATGAAGCGGGCAACGTTGGGAACCAGTCCCGCCTCGAGGGCACGGTCGAGATACGCGGGATCGCCGCCGTCATTGCAGACGACGACGACCGGCCGGTCGGGCCAGCGATACTGCACGCCGTTGAGGTGAATCGCCGCACCCGGGGCGGATGTCATGTCAGGGCGTCCTTGCACCGCCGGGCGGGCGGAGTATCCTGCGGCGGCGTTCGAGGAGCATCCCCATGGCGCAAACATCCGCCCAAGCCTCCGTCATCAAAGCATACTGGCAGCCCGGCTGCACCAGCTGCCTGCGGATGAAGGAGTTCCTGACCAAGCACGGCGTTCCCTTCGTCTCCGTCAACGTGCTCGACGACAAGGACGGCTTTGCCGAGTTGGCGGCGCTGGGCATCCGCACGGTGCCGATCGTGCGGCGGGGCGAGGATTGGGCGAACGGCCAGGTCCTGCGCGACGTGGCGCGCGTCGCCGGCATCCCCTGGGGCGGGGCGAAGATGCTGCCCGCGTCCGAATTGGCCGCGCGGCTGATCGAGATCCAGGCGACGGCGCAGCGGCTGTTCGCGCAGATCCCCGACGACAAGCTCGGCCGCCTGCTGCCGCGCCGGCCGCGCAGCTACGCCCAGCTCGGCTATCACATTTTCAACATCGCCGACGCTTTTCTCGAGCACGAGGTGCAGGGCCTGCCGCTCCAGGAAGGGGCCTACGGCCGGGTGCCGGCGCCGGGGAGCGACACGCAGGCGAAAATCCTCGCCTATGGACAAGACGTGCTGCGGCGATTCCAGGCCTGGTGGGATGGTCCGGGCCGGACGACCGATTTTTCGCGCAAGGCCCGCGTCTACTACGGCGACGTGACCTTGCACGACTATCTCGAGCGGACCACCTGGCATTCGGGCCAGCACGTGCGCCAGCTCGTGATGGTGCTCGGCCTGCTGGGCATCGAGCCGGATCGGCCGCCGGCCAAGGAAACGTTTGCCGGCCTGCCGATGCCCGACAAGGTCTGGGATGACGAGCGGGTCATGGCCTGATGCGGGCGCGCGCATAAAGCGGGATGACTCTTCTTCGAATCGTCATCCCGCTTTATCTTATTGTTGGAGCATGATCTTTTTTCCGAAAACCGGTACCCACTTTTCGGGATCATGCTCTAGGCCGAGCCACCCGGGCCGCAGACGACGTTGAGCAGCGCCTGGCGCCGCTCGTTGGTCACGACCGCCATGGCGCGGTCGAGTGCGGCGGGGAGGGCGGCCGGGTCGTCCACCCTTTCGCCGTAGCCGCCCGCCGCCTCGCAGATGCGCTCGAACGCCGGCAGGTTCTTGAGGCGTACGAACGGCGGGTCGTTGCTGCGCGCCGCCCGCCCGTCCGGGTACATGGCGCGGGTGCTGCGCTCGACCGCGCCCCACATCCCATTGTTCATGACGACGAACAGCACCGGCAGCTCATGCAGGGCGGCGGCATGGTGCACGGCGGCCGGATTGCTGAACATGTAGGCGCCGTCGCCGACGACGGCGATGACCGGGCGGCCCGGCCGCGCCAGCTTGGCGCCGAGCGCCGCGCCCGCGCCCCAGCCGAGACCCGACGCGGAGCTCGATCCGAAATAGAGGTCGGGATGCTCGAACGCGCAATGCTCGAGGAACAGCGTGTACTCGTTGATCACGATCGAGCCCGGGTCCTTGGCGCGGTCGATGCAATGGCTCACCCAGGCGGGGTCGGCCAGGTTCTTGTGCGCGGCGGCGTCGAGCGCGGCCTTCCATCGGGCGATGAGCGCTGCACGCTCGTCCGCCGCCCAGCGCCGGCGCAGCTCGGTCGCTTGCCCGTCGAGCCCATCCGCGAGTGCCGCGGTCAGCGCCGCAAGCGTCGCCGCGGTCGATCCGGTGATGGCCACATCGCAGGGAAAGCCGCGGATCGGATACCGTGAGAACAGCGGGTCGAGCCCGCATTGGACGACCTTGCAGGCCGGGTCCGGAGCGGTGCGGCCGGGAAGCCATGGGACGTCGCTCTCGAGCACCAGGATCACGTCGGCCTTGGGGACCAGGGGCGACGGGTCGAAGCCGAGGTTCATCGAATGCGAGGAGGGCAGCGAGAGATAGCGTGGCCGATGCTGGATGACGGGAATAGCGAAGCGCTCGGCAAATTGCGCCAGCGCGCTGAACGCCGCGGGGTCGCGGCCGGCGTTCGCGGTCACGATCAGCGGCCGCTGCGCCTTCGCGATCAGCCTCGCCGCGGCCGCGATCGCGCTCGCATCGGGCGCCGCCGGGGCGGCCGCGTTGAGCCGAGGCGGCGCCGGCGCGGCATGCGGCATCGGCGCGGCGATCACCTCGCGCGGCAGCGTCAGGTAGACCGGGCCGCGCGGCTCGCTCGCCGCGATCGCCAGCGCGCGGTCGACCACCGTCGCGAGCTGCTCGCCGTTGCGCAGCTCGTAATCCCATTTGACGATCTCGCGGATCATCCCCGCCTGGTCGTACATTTCCTGCGCCCAGTGGATATAGCCGTCGCGCGACCCGGGCAGCCCGGTCTCGGTCAGCGGCGAGCGGCCGGCGGTGAGCAGGATGGCGACGTTCTCGCGCGACGCGTTCATGGCGGCGCAGATCATGTTGGCGGTGCCGACGCTCACGTGCGCCATCACGGCCGGGATGCGCCGCGAGACCATGGCGTAGCCGTGCGCCATCGCGACCGCGAGGTTCTCGTGGGTCGCCAGCATCGGCCGCGGAACCGCGATGCCCGCCTGCGCGGCCTCGGCATAGGCTTCGATCAGCGGGGCGAAATCCGTCCCGGCATTGCCGAACAAATAGTCGACGCCGCGGTCGGCCAGCAGCGCGAGATAGGCGGCGGCGACGCTGCGGGTTTCCTGCTGCTTCATTTGATCGGGGGCTCCGCTTCGGCTGTGCGTGCATCTTATTCATAAGCGCTCGCGCGGACCAATGGGCGGAGGGCATCGAAATTTCCCCGCATGACAAGCCTGGGTTGGTGCGAGGGCGGCGCTGGACAACTTCGGCGGTCTGAACGAACAATGGCGGGCGGGAAAGCGGAGGGATTGGGCATGAGGCGGCTTGGCATCGTAATTGGCGCGCTGGCGCTGCTCGGGGCGTTGTGGGCGCCCAACGAAGCCGCGGCGCAGGACAAGCTCGTGGTCAGCGTGTGGGGCGGCAGCTGGCGCGACATGGTCGCCAACATCATCGGCAAGCGGTTCACGGCGCAGACCGGCGTGCCGGTCGAATACAACACCGGCGGCACCATCGACCGGCTGAACAAGGAAAAGCTCGCCAAGGGCAACCCGGAAAGCGACATCACGTTCACGACATCGCATGTCGGCTGGCTCTACGCCAATGACGGGCTCTACGAGCAGCTCGACCTTGCCAAGGTGCCGAACGCCAAGAACCTGGTCGCGCAGGCGAAGATCAGCCCCTACCACATCGGCACCTGGGCCTATGTGTACACCATCGGCTACCGGCCCGACCTGGTGAAAGGCATGCAGTTCGACAGCTGGGCGGACCTGTGGAAGCCGGAGGTCAAGGGCAAGCTCGCCGCGCCCGACTTCGATCCGAGCCATCTCATCGTCGTCGCCGCCAAGCTCGCCGGCGGCGATGCGGCCACCTGGGAGAAAGGACAGGGCAAGCTCAAGGAGCTCAAACCCAGCTTCAAGGCGTTCTACACCAACGACGCCAACAGCCAGCAGCTCATTGCCAACGGCGAAACGCCGATCCAGGTCATCCTGTCGATGAACGCGCACTACATGGCGGGCGAGGGCGTGCCGATCGCGCTGGCGATCCCGAAGGAGGGCGCGGTGCTCGGCATCGACACCATCGCGATCATGAAGGGATCGAAGAAGGCGGAGCTTGCCTACAGGTTCATCAATATCGCGCTCGACCCGCAGGTGCAGGCGGAAGTGGCCGCGTTCAAGAAGGGCAGCCCGGCCGTCGCCAACGCGACGCTCGATCCCGCCGTCGCCAAGCTGCCGGGGGTGTTCACCACCGCCGAGCAGTGGAACAAGCAGGCCATCATCATCGATCACAAGCTGCGCGCGGAGAAGACCGCCGAATGGCGCAAATGGTTTGCCGAAAACATCATGAATTGACGCGCGCGCGCAGCCGACCCCGCGCTGCTCCATGGAGCACGGCCGTCACGATCGCCGCGCCGTGACCCGGCCGTTCCTGCGCACCTTCGTGTCGCCGGCCGCGCTGTGCGCGCTCGGCTTCATGGCGGCGCTGGCGGCGGTGATGCAGTACAGCCTGCGCGCCTATGTGCCGGGCTCGCTCGAGCCGGGGGCTTTCACGCTGGAAAATTTTGCGGCGCTGCTGAAGCCCCTTTATGCCCGCGTTTTCCTCGACACCGTCTGGATCTGCTTCCTCACCGCCTTGTTCACGCTCCTCGTCGGCTATCCGCTCGCCTATGCGCTGGTGCATGCGCGCAGCGCGGCGCTGAAATCCGCGCTGCTGGTGATCACGGTGACGCCGCTGTTCCTCGGCGAGGTCGTGCGCACCTATTCGTGGATCGTCGTGCTGGGCAACAACGGGTTTGTCAACGCGATGCTGCTCAAGGCCGGGCTGGTCGCGCAGCCGGTGCAGTTCATGTTCACCCGGCTCGCCGTCGTCACCGCGCTCGTGCACGTCACCGTGCCGGTGATGACGATCATGCTGGCGGCGGCGCTGGCGCATATCGACCGCGATTTCGAGCGTGCTGCCGCGAGCCTCGGCGCCGGACCGATCCGTGTTTTTCTCACGGTGACGCTGCCCCTCTCGATGCCCGGCATCATCGCCGGCGTCACCACCGCGTTTGCCTGGACGTTCAGCGCGTTCGCCACCCCGCAGCTGATCGGCGGCGGCCAGGTCAACATGGTGTCGAACCTCGTCTATCAGCTCGGGTTCGCGAGCTTCAACTTTCCCTTCGCGGCGAGCCTCTCGGTCGCCGGACTCGCGCTTGCCTTTGCGGTGATTTATCTCGCGCGGGCCGCCGCCCGTCCGCTGGAACAGATCGGGGCGCACTGACATGTCCCGCGTGCGACCAGACAAACTGTTGCGCCTCCTCGGCATGATCACGGTCGCCGCCATTGTCCTGTTCATGGTGCTGCCGGCGGTCGTCGTCGCGCTCGCTGCGTTCAACGGCCGGGCGATCCTGTCGTTTCCGCCCGAGACCTGGTCGTGGCGGTGGTTCGCCAAGGCGATCGCCTACGAGGACTTTCAGGCCGGTTTCCGCAACGGCCTGATCGTGACCGCATGGGCGTCGTCGATCGCGCTCGTGGTCGGCGCCGCCTTCGCGTTCGCGCTCGACCACTACGCGTTCCGCGGCAAGCGCGCGCTCGAAACCGTCCTGCTGTCGCCGCTGGTGGTGCCGCACTTCACGGTCGGGCTCGGCTTCCTGATCCTCGCCGCCCAGCTCGGGATGGCGCGCGGGTTTGCGGTGGTGATCGCCTGCCACGTGGTGCTGGTGCTCCCCTTCGTGCTGCGCAGTCTCTATGTCTCGCTGCGCAATCTCGATCGGCGCCTGGAGCTGGCCGCGGCGAGCCTCGGCGCGCCGCCCGGCCGCGTCCTTCTGACGGTGACCTTGCCGCTGCTGCTGCCCGGCCTGGTGAGCGGCTGGCTGTTCGCCGCCATCCTGTCGTTCAACGAATTCACCGCCTCGCTGTTCGTCACCGCGCAGCGGACCCAGACCCTGCCGGTCGCCATGTACAATTACGTGCGCGAGTTCGCCGATCCGTCGATGGCGGCGATCTCGGTCATCTACATCGTGGCGACCGCGGCGCTGCTGGCGTTCGCCAACGTTTTTCTCGGGCTGGGAAAGGTGCTCGCCGTTGAGCCCGCCCGCTGAACGGCTGCGCGCCGGCCCAGCCGCGACCGACGTCGCGGTGCGGCTCGACGGCATCACAAAACGCTTCGGCCATGTGACGGCGCTGCACGAGGTCTCGCTCGAGGTGCGTCGCGGCGAGCTGATGACGCTGCTCGGGCCCTCCGGTTGCGGCAAGACCACGCTGCTCCATGTCGTGGCCGGCTTCCTGACGCCGGACACGGGCGAGGTCGCGATCGACGGCGAGCGCGTCACCGATCTCCCCACCTATCGGCGCCAGATCGGCATCACGTTCCAGAACTACGCGCTGTTTCCGCACATGAGCGTGGCGTCGAACGTCGGCTACGGCCTGCGCATGCGGCGGATCGCCAGGGATGAAATTGCCCGCCGGGTCGAGGAAGCGCTCGCCCTCGTCAAGCTTGCCGGGCTCGAGGACCGCAGGCCGCGCCAGCTCTCCGGTGGCCAGCAGCAGCGCGTCGCGCTCGCGCGCGCCCTCGTCATCCGCCCGCGGGTGCTGCTGCTCGACGAGCCGTTCTCGGCGCTCGACCGGAATTTGCGGAGCGCCATGCAGGTCGAGGTCAAGGAGATCCTGCGCAAGATCGGCGTCACCACGATCTTCGTTACCCACGACCAGAGCGAGGCGCTCAGCCTGTCGGACCGCATCGCGGTGATCCGCGAGGGCCG